>Ga0209564_1001069_pt1 | contig 33056 bp, 23 predicted proteins | sample AraplaCol_mMF_r2_FD_184272 | JGI IMG/M metagenome (GOLD analysis project Ga0209564, IMG submission 184272) | Arabidopsis root microbial communities from North Carolina, USA - plate scrape MF_Col_mMF_r2 (SPAdes) (version 3) | ecosystem: Host-associated > Plants > Roots > Endosphere | place: USA...
GAGCACAAGGCCTTGCGGTCCCCTGCTTTCATCCTTAGATCGTATGCGGTATTAGCGTAACTTTCGCTACGTTATCCCCCACTCTTGGGTACGTTCCGATATATTACTCACCCGTTCGCCACTCGCCGCCAGGCCGAAGCCCGCGCTGCCGTTCGACTTGCATGTGTAAAGCATGCCGCCAGCGTTCAATCTGAGCCAGGATCAAACTCTTCAGTTCAATCTCTGTTTTTCGCTATTGCTAGCGAGGTCACTCACTCAAAATACTGACGAAATCTCTTGCGAGATTTACGTTTAATTTTGTGCGAGCGTTATAACGTATATTTTGAGCATCGGACCCGAAGGTCCGGGCATATCGTCAAACGCCCACACTTATCGACTGTTGATTTTTAAAGATCGCTGCCTTGTTTGTCGACGAAGCGTTGTGTTCGTCAGCAGCAGAGAAGCGAGATTATGCGGTACAGCGTGCAACTCGTCAACCCCTTCTTTTTTCGCTTCGCTGCTTCGTCGTTGACGTTGCTGCGTTGCGAGGGACAGAACTATAGCCGACCAGTCCCGAGTGCGCAAGGGTAATCTGGCATCTTGTTTGCTTGCATAACAATGCAACGCACCCGGCAATCTGCTTTTGTTCAGTTTTGACACAGGTGCTACATTAAAGAAAGCCGAAAAGGCTGTTGGGGGAGACATGCAACAGGAAACTGTTCCAAATGTGAACAACGCAATCATCGAGACTGCCCACCTGCGCTCACGGAATTATGGTCTCGATCCATGCAGCGATGTGGACCTTGGTCCACTCGACCGCTGCTCCCTGTCCCATATCATTGAACAGAACCGTTTGCTGCATACCCATGCGGTGCCGGCGATGGAAACGCTCTACCAGCAGATCATGAACACCCACAATATGGTGATCCTGACGGATGCCAAGGGTGTGATCCTGCATTCCCTGGGCGACGATGACTTCCTGGAAAAGGCCAACCGGGTTGCCTTGCAGGCCGGCGCCACCTGGTCCGAGCAATGCAAAGGCACTAATGCGATCGGCACAGCAATCGCCGAAGGCAAGCCTGCCCTGGTGCATGCAGATCAACATTTCCTTCAGGCCAACCACTTCCTGACCTGCTCCGCGGCGCCGATTACCGACCATGCCGGCAACGTGATCGGCGTGCTCGATGTCTCGGGCGACCAGCGCTCCTTCCATAAGCACACCATGGCCCTGGTGCGGATGTCGGCCCTGATGGTGGAAAACCAGCTATTCGCCGCTGCCTTTGAAGACGTCATCACCCTGCATTTCCACGCCCGTGCTGAATTTATAGGCACGCTGATGGAAGGCATCGCCTCGTTTACGCCTGGCGGTCGCTTTATTGCCGCCAACCGCGCCGGGCTATTCCAGCTTGGACTCTCCTTCGCGGCCCTGCAGTCGCACACATTCAGTTCTTTGTTCGGATTGCCGGTATCGGCACTGTTCGATCATTACCGTACCGCTGCGCCTGGCCTGCTCGACCTGTGCCTGCACAGCGGCGTGCGCGTGTTCGGGCGGGCCCAGCTTCGGCTGGCCAATAACCACTTCCAGCATCCAATCATTTCGGCGCGCGAGGATAGCCATCCCGCGCAGACCAATCCGGCCCACACCGCACGCCGCCTGTCCGGCCTGCGCTACCTGCGCACAGGCGACCAGCAGCTGGAAGCAGTGATCGATAAGGTCACCCGCGTATTGGGCAAAGACATCCCGATCATGATCATGGGGGAGACCGGCACCGGCAAGGAATTGCTGGCACAGGCGATTCACAATGACTCGCCGCGCGCCCAAGGGCCATTCGTGCCGGTCAACTGCGCGTCGATCCCCGAAACCCTGATCGAGTCGGAGCTGTTCGGTTACGAGGATGGGGCTTTCACCGGCGCACGCAAGAAGGGCGCGATAGGCAAGATCCTGCAAGCAAATGGCGGTACGCTGTTCCTCGACGAGATTGGCGATATGCCCTTCCCCTTGCAGGCGCGCCTGCTGCGCGTGCTGCAGGAACGGATGGTCACACCGCTTGGCAGCGGCAAGTCGATCCCGGTGAATGTTGAAGTCATCTGCGCCACCAACCATAACCTGCGCGACCGCATGGCCAAGGGCCTGTTCCGCGAGGACCTCTATTACCGCCTGAACGGTCTGGTGGTGAAGCTGCCTCCGCTGCGCGAGCGCACCGATCTCGAGACCGTCGTCAACAAAATCCTGACAACCGACAGTGGCGGCAAGCGCTATACGGTGGCGCCGGAGCTGATGCAGCTCTTCCTGCGCCATAAATGGCCGGGCAATTTCCGCCAGCTCACCAACCTTCTGCGCACTGGAGTGGTGATGGCCGGCGATGAGAGCGAAATCAGCTTGCAGCACATGCCGGATGACTTCCTTGACGACATGCGCGAGGCCCAGGCGGCGATTGCGGCCGACGGCGTCCCCGCCCCGGCCGCCCCCTCAGGGCTTGCGAGCGTCGCAGCGACTGCCGCGACCATGCCCTGCACTGGCGCGCGGCTGGAAGACATGGAGCAGACCCTGATCGTTCGTACGCTGGAGGCGCATAGCGGCAATGTCTCCGCCACGGCGCGCGCCCTGGGCGTATCGCGCAACACGATCTACCGCAAGCTGCCCCATCTCAAATAGCCCGCTTAGAAGAACAGGATGCCGCCGAAAGCGGCGCCGTTCATCTTCGCCTCGCCGCCTGTGAAGGACTTCGAACGCGTCTGCCCCACCTCGCCCACCAGGGTGATGGCGCCGGTCAGCGCGTAATAAGCGCCGGCCGTGAGGTTGGCGTTCGACTTCAGGCCATTCGTGCCGGCGGTGTTGTCGTCGTTCTTGCTGATGCCATAGCCCAGGCCCAGCTTCAGTTTTTCGCTGGCCTTGAAGGTACCTTGCAGCAGCCAGTGCTTGCTGCGTACGTTGCCCTGGTCCGCATCCGACAACACGCCAAGCCCTTTGCCGCCCTGGTAGTTCGCCAGCAGCCCGAAAGCACCCTGCTGCAGAGAAGCTCCTGCCTCCCAACCCGACATGGTGAAGTCGCTGGCGCCGGCAGCAACGGCCTTGAACTTCTGCGACTTCGCGCCAACCCAGGCTTTGAACGAGCCATCGGCGTAGGTGAGCTGCGCCTGCACCTGCGGGTTGGAGCGGGTGGAATACTGCGCCGCCGAAACAATGGGCGAGTCGGCTACTGGATTGAACACGCCGGCATCAACGCTGAAGCCCGACAGCTTGGGCGAGCTGTAAGCCATTTGCCCGTAGTATCCAACGTAGGCATAGCCTGCGCCAATGTGGCCTAGCGTGACGCGGCCGCGTTGCGTGGCCTGGACCGGCGCTCCGGCGCCGATCAGCGTCATGTCGCCGAAGATGGCGTTGGCGCCAAAGATACCGTTGTCCCGGCCCAGCTTGAAGGTACCCAAGTCTGCGTTGCCGAAACTGAAGTAAGCCTGCCGCACGTCGACTTCACTGTTCTGCGCGATGGCACTGTCGGTTGCGGTGGCGTGATAGATGCCGATATGGGCCTTGATGTCGAAGCCCGACTGCTTTGTGGTGGCTGACGTCACCAGGCCGTTTGGTAACAGGCCATTGCCAATGGTGGTGCGACGGTCCTCGCCGCCGCAGCCGATTCCCTCAGTCGCCAGCGCCAGGCCGCCCACCGCATCACCAGTGCACGACACATACGTGTAGTAGGCATTGACGATGCCGCCAACATTCACGTTCCAGTCACCTGCCTTGATTTCCACTGCGTAGGCGGCAGGGGCGAGCATTGCGCCGGCAATGGCGGCAAGCGTGATCTTCTTCATTGTTGTCTCCTCGATTTGATTGATGGATGCTGCACAAGGGACAGGGCAATTTGCGTGCCGATGCCGCGCACTAGGGCGACGCGGTGAAGCATTGTTCTGTGCTGCGCCATATCGGATCAGCGCTGTTCAAAAAAAAGGCGGCCCGCAGGCCGCCAATGCAACACATGGAGATCGTCTACTTCGGTGCGAGCTTGAAGACCCACACCGAGCCGCCCTGTTCGAGCAGGTTCACTTTCTTCGCCACTTCGCCACCCCACAGCGGCACTGCGCCGCCCCAGCCGGAGACCACGGCCACGTACTGAGTGCCGCCGTCCTGCCAGGTAACCGGCGGCGCCACTACGCCGGAGCCGGTCTGGAACTTCCACAGCTCCTTGCCGGTCTGGGCGTCGAGCGCTTTCAGGTAGCCTTCCGGCGTGCCGTAGAACACCAGGCCGCCGGCCGTCGCCATTGCACCGCCCCACAGCGGCGCGTTGTTCTTCACTTCCCACTTGATCTTGCCCGTCTTGGGATCGATCGCGCGCAGGGCGCCGATGTAGTCGTCAAACAGCGGCTTGATGGTGAAGCCGGCACCAAGATATGCGCCGCCCTTCTTGTAGCTGATTGGCTCATTCCAGATATCCATTCCCCATTCGTTCGCTGGAACGTAGAACAGCTTTGTCTGCGGGCTGTACGCCATTGGCTGCTGGTTCTTTGCGCCGAGGAAGGCTGGTGCGGCAAACACGGAAGCGCCCTTCTTGCCCTCCTCGCCTTTGGTCGGATCACCGGGGCGGCCTTCGACGATGTAGTTCGGGCGCCCCGTCTTCAGGTCGATGCTGCTAGCCCAGGTGATCTTGCGCACGAAGGGGAAGGCGTTCTGCAGCTTGCCGTCGCTTGCGTCGATCACGTAGAAGAAACCGTTGCGGTCGGCCTTGCCGCCATAACGCTTGCCGTCCATGTCGAAGGTGACGAACTCGTTGGCGCCATCAAAATCCCAGGCGTCGTTGGGCGTATTCTGGTAAGCCCATTTGATGGCACCCGTCTTCGGATCGAGTGCCACGGTGGATGAAGAATACAGGTTGTCGCCAGGACGCAGGTGGCTGTTCCACGGTGCAGGATTGCCCGTGCCGAAGTAGGCCAGGCCAGTCTTCGGATCATAGGTGCCACCCATCCAGGTCGACGCGCCACCGGTCTTCCACAACTCGCCTGGCCAGGATTTGTTGACCGAGCCGGTGATGCCGGTCTCGGTTGCCTTGCCTTCGCTGTCGTACTTGTAGCCCATATGGCCTTCCACCGTCGGACGGGTCCACAACAGTTCGCCCGTCTTTGGATCTCGGCCTTCGACACGGCCGACGATGCCGAATTCGCCGCCGGATACACCGGTGAGCAGCACCCCGTTGGCAATCAGCGGCGCAGCCGTCATCGAATAACCCGCTGCGTAATCGTCGACCTTCTCTTTCCAGACCAGCTTGCCGGTATCCTGGTCCAGTGCTACCAGTTGCGCGTCCAGTGTGCCGAAGATCACCAGGTTGTCGTACAGCGCTGCGCCGCGGTTGACCACGTCGCAGCAGGGCATGATGGCGTCGGGCAGGCGGTGCTCATACTTCCACAGCTTGCTGCCGGTCTTGAGGTCGATGGCAAAAATACGCGAGTAGGAAGCCGTCACGAACATCTTGCCGTTGAAAATCAGCGGCTGCGATTCCTGGCCGCGCTGCTTCTCGCCGCCAAACGAGAACGACCATGCCGGCACAAGGCGGCTGACGTTCTGCGTGTTGATCTGCTTGAGCAGCGAATAGCGCTGCCCTTCCGAGCCCATGCCCGAAGAAAGCACGCTGCTGGTGTCCTTCGCAGCGTTATCCAGCATTGTGGTGGTCACGCTGGCCGCTTGCGCCAACGTCGCCGCCCCCAGCAGCATTCCTATGGTGATGTATTTCACGTCCTGTCTCCTTTGTTATGGTCTATTTTCCCGAGTGCCGTGCATTCCTCGTCGGTGAACAGGCGGGAACGAAGCAGGAAACGCTTGCCAGTGCCGTTATCGAGCGAGAACATGCCGCCGATGCCGGCCACCACGTCCACGATCAATTGGGTGTGTTCCCAGTACCCATATTGCTCAAGCCCGATATAGAACGGCGCGCCGCCCAGGCTGCCAAGGTAGACGTCGGTCTCGCTGACATCGAACTCGCCGGCCGGATAGCACATCGGAGCACTGCCATCGCAGCATCCGCCTGACTGGAAAAACATGATCGGGCCATGTTGCTGATGCAGTTGGTCGATGAATTCCAGTGCAGGTGCGGTCGCCGTGACCCTGGCAATTGCGTTATCCATGCTTCGCCTCGCCTTTCGGCCTTAGAAGAAACCCAGCGCGTTAGGGTTGTAGCTGACTAGCAGGTTCTTTGTCTGCTGGTAGTGGTCGAGCATCATCTTGTGGGTCTCGCGGCCAATGCCCGACTGCTTGTAGCCGCCGAACGCAGCGTGGGCCGGATAGAGGTGGTAGCAGTTGGTCCAGACACGGCCGGCCTGGATGGCGCGGCCCATGCGGAAGGCACGGCTGCCATCGCGGCTCCAGACCCCGGCGCCCAGGCCGTACAACGTGTCATTGGCGATGGCCAGTGCTTCGTCTTCATCCTTGAAGGTGGTGACCGACACGACCGGGCCAAAGATCTCTTCCTGGAAGATGCGCATGGTGTTGTCGCCCTTGAACACAGTAGGTCGCACGTAGTAGCCGCCTTCCAGGTCGCCGGCCAGCACCTGGCGTTCGCCGCCCGCCAGCAGTTGCGCGCCTTCCTGGCGACCGATGTCCATATAGGACAAGATCTTTTCCAGCTGCTCCTGCGAAGCCTGGGCGCCGATCATGGTGGCATGGTCCAGCGGGTTGCCCTGCTTGATGGCGGCCACACGCTTCAGGGCGCGCTCAATGAAGCGTTCGTAGATCGATTCCTGGATCAGCACGCGCGATGGGCAGGTGCACACCTCGCCCTGGTTCAGCGCGAACATGGCGAAACCTTCCAGGCACTTGTCGAAGAAGGCATCGTCGGCCGACATTACGTCTTCGAAGAAGATGTTGGGGGACTTCCCGCCCAACTCGAGCGTGACCGGGATCAGGTTTTGTGCGGCATAGCCCATGATCAGGCGACCGGTACCGGTTTCACCGGTGAAGGCGACCTTGGCGATGCGCTTGCTCGAGGCCAGAGGCTTGCCAGCTTCCAGGCCGAAGCCGTTCACCACGTTCAACACGCCCGGAGGCAGCAGGTCGCCGATCAGTTCCAGCAGCACCATGATGGAGGCCGGGGTTTGCTCGGCAGGCTTAAGCACAACGCAATTGCCGGCGGCCAGCGCCGGGGCCAGCTTCCACACTGCCATGAGAATCGGGAAGTTCCACGGAATGATCTGGCCAACCACGCCTAGCGGTTCGTGGAAGTGGTAGGCATAGGTTTCAGCATCGACCTGCGCTACCGTGCCTTCCTGTGCGCGGATGCAGCCGGCGAAGTAGCGGAAGTGATCGATCGCCAGCGGGATGTCGGCGGCCATCGTTTCGCGGATAGGCTTGCCGTTGTCGATGGTTTCGGCGGTGGCGATGAGCTGCAGGTTCTGCTCCATGCGGTCGGCCATCTTGTTCAGGATGTTGGCGCGCTCGGTGGGCGAGGTCTTGCCCCAGGCTGCCTTGGCTGCGTGGGCGGCGTCCAGCGCCAGTTCGATGTCCTCGGCAGTGGAACGTGCGATCTCGCAAAATGGCAGGCCGGTGATCGGCGTGATGTTGGCGAAGTATTCGCCCTTGACCGGCGGGACGAACTTCCCGCCGATGAAGTTGTCGTAACGGGTCTTGAAGGGATTGGCGACGCCCAGTTTGCTGATGTCGGCGAGATTCATGTCGTCCTCTATATTGAGTGGTTGTGGGTACTGCCTTATTCGCAATTGCCGTGCCAGCGGGTTTTGCTCCTGGCTGGAAGCGCCGTGCAACAACAACTGCTCCAAACTTGAACACCTGTTGCGCAAATCAACGGATCACCACTCCCCAGGGCAGTTCACCGACAGGGATATCGGCCACCTTGCGCGCGCTCGCGGTATCGATCACGGAAACGCTGTTGGAACGCCCATTGGCCACATACAGCTTGCTGCCATCCGGGGTGATAGCCATATTCCAGGGCCGCTTGCCGACCGTGATCGTCGCGGTGACTTCATTGCGCGACGTGTCGATGCGCATCACGTTGCCATCCATGCCGTTTGAGACAAACACGCTGCGCCCATCGGGATGCACGGCAATGCCGTTGGCGTTGCGCCCGGCAGGAATGGTCGCCAGGGTGCGCAACGTCGCCGGATCGATGACATAGACGGTGTTCGCCATTTCGCAAGCCACGTAAACCCTGCTTGAGTCGGGCGCAAATCCGATGCCGCGCGGGCGCAGCCCTACCGCCACAGAGCCGGACTGGCGGCGCTGCGCCACGTCGATCACGTCGACCTGTTCCGCCTCTTCGGCGCTGACATAGAGATAGCGGCTATCGGGACTGAATACCGCATGCTCGGGATTGCGGCCCTGCACCGGGATGTCGGCCAGCCTGGCGTGGTTAGCTGCATCGAACAGCGCCACGCTATTGCCCTCTTCGACGGCAACCGCGACCAGTTTCCCATCCGGTGACACGGTGACGCCTTCGGGCGAACGTCCCAGAGCCAGCGCCACACTGCTGCCTGCAGCGTTGTTGATCGCCAGGAGGCTTCCGCTCGACGCATCGCTGACAAAGATCTGGCGCCCTTCCGGGTCGCTGCCGATGCCGCGCGGGCGCTTGCCTGCTTCGAGCTGGCGCACTACCGTGTCGGTAGCTGTGTCGATGACACTGATCGTGCCGGACTTCTCATTCGGCACGTAGGCGAATGGTGCGGCGCTGACACTGCCGGCGAGGCACAGCGCCGCAAACACAATTGCTCTCATGATGTCTCCTTTGGTATGGTGTTGTGTTGATGATCTATGCAAGCGATGTGCCAGCAACCGGGAGGGTGGGTCGGTCCTTGGCAGGCATATTGCTTATGTGTCCGTGAGACCCGCACAGCGGGCACGCTGAAACGATCCGAGGAGACTGAAATGCACCCCATCCGCTTGAATGCCATGGCCGCCCTGGTGGCCAGCCTTTTTCCCCTGCTGGCGCAGGCCGCGGCAGACAGCCCAGCCCCCGAAGGCGCCTCATTCGCCGACGTCGTCGTCATCAGCGGCAGCCGGGTCGAACGTCCCAGTTTCGAGCTGCCGGCAGCAATCAGCGTGCTGGATGCGCAGCGCATCCGTGAAGGCCAGGTACGCGTGAATGCATCGGAGGCATTGGCAGCCGTTCCAGGCGTGGTGGTGCAAAACCGGCAGAACTACGCCCAGGATTTGCAGATATCCTCACGTGGCTTCGGCGCCCGTTCGGCTTTCGGCGTGCGCGGCGTGCGCCTCATCACTGATGGCATCCCGGCCAGCATGCCGGACGGCCAGGGCCAGGCTGCCACCTTCAACCTCGATATGGCCGAACGCATCGAAGTGCTGCGCGGCCCCTACTCCGCCATTTACGGCAACCATGCAGGCGGTGTGATCCAGCTCTTTACCCGCGACGGGGAAGGCCCGGCAACGCTGGAAGCCAGTTTTGCCGCCGGCAGCGATGGCTTGCGCAAGACCGACCTGAATGCACAGGGCAGCGCTGCCGGCATCGGTTACGTACTGGATGCTTCCCGCTTCGACACCGACGGCTATCGCGACCACAGCGCGGCCCAGCGCGACCAGGCCATGGCCAAGCTGACCATGCAGCCCATGCCCGGTGCACGGCTGGTCTTTGTCGCCAGTGGCCTGCGCCAGGACGACACCCAGGATCCGCTGGGCGTCACCTGGACCACCTGGCAGCGCGATCCGCGCGCCGGCGAGACCGATGCCACTGACACGCAGGTGCCAAAACGCACGCTGGCCGAGCGCTATAACACCCGTAAGAGCATCGACCACCAGCAGGGTGGCGCCAGTTGGGACCAGCGTTTCGAATCGGGCCGGCTGCATGTCAGCTTGTGGGGTGGCAACCGCCGCGTGACGCAGTTCCAGGCGTTCTCCAAGGGCTTCCAGGCCCCGCCCAGCCATTCGGGCGGCGTAATCGACTTCGATCGCGATTTCTATGGCACGGATATCAATTGGCAGGACGTGCGCGAACTGGCGGGCGGCAGGCTGACAACTACGCTGGGCGTGGAATATGGCCGTTCGAGCGATGACCGCAAAGGGTATGAAAACTACATCGGGAATACCTTCGGCGTGCAGGGCAAGCTGCGGCGCGACGAGGAGGATGTGGTATCGAACACCGATCCATACCTGCAATCGGAATGGCAGGGGGAGCGCTGGCAGTTCACGGCCGGCCTGCGCCACAGCCGCATGCGCGTATCGGTGGGTGACCGTTTCCTGGCCAACGGGAACGACAGCGGCGCCCTGCGCTACAGCCGCAGCACGCCAATGCTTGGCGTCTCGTACAAACTGTCACCGGAGATGAACCTGTACGCGACTGCGGCGCGCGGCTTCGAAGCGCCAACCTTGAATGAACTGTTCTACTCCGGCGCCGGAGCCGGGTTCAACTTCAAGCTGCGGCCATCGCGCAGCACCCATTTCGAAGCGGGCCTCAAGGCACGGGCCGGCAACACCCGCCTCGACGCCGCACTGTTCGAGGTCCGCACCCGCGACGAGCTGGTGGTAGACGCTGCCAGCGGCGGCCGCACCAGCTACCGCAACGCCAGCGAAACCTTGCGCCAAGGGGCGGAACTGTCGCTGGACAGCAAGCTGGGTGCGGGATTCAGCGCGCGCATAGCCGCCACCGTCCTGAAGGCGACTTACGAGAAGCCGTTTGGCAGCGTGCGCGAAGGGGCTCGCCTGCCGGGCGTGCCGCGCACCAGCCTGTTTGCCGAACTGGCATGGAAGTCCAGCGGGGAGCACTTCACTGCAGCACTGGAATCGCTGTCGGTGGCGCATGTGTATGCGGAGGATGCCAATGCCGATATGCCGGCGCCGGGCTACAGCATCCTGAATGCGCGCGTGGTCGCAAAGCAGTCCATCGACAAGTGGCGCTTCAGTGAGTTTGTGCGCCTGAACAACCTGGCGGACCACCGTTACATCGGTTCCGTGATTGTCGGCGACACCAACAAGCGCTATTACGAAGCGGCGTCTGGCCGCAACTGGGTGATGGGCGTCAGCGCCCAGTACCAGTTCTAAAAGTTGATGCGCAGCCCGGCCGTCACCGTGCGTGGTGCGCCGGGCGCCACGAAACGCGCCTCTAGCGGCTGGGGCGAGGAAAACAGGTCGGTGGCCACTGCGCCGAATGTCTCATAGCGGCGGTTGGCCGCATTGTTGACGCGCACCTGCCATTCCCACTTTTCGTTCGGGCGATAGCTGGCTTGCAGGCCAAGCAGGGCATGGCCGGCAATCCGCCAGGCTGGCCTGGCGCCGTCCTCGTTCCCCATGACAGCCGTATGCGAACTGGCGCGCAGGTTTGCTCCCAGCGTCAGCGCTTCCGTCGCGCGCCACTCAGCGCCGAGTTTGAACGTATGGCGTGGCAGACCGGCCATGCGTGTGCCTTTTTGCACCGGCACGTCGCGCGTACCGGTGAACAGGCTGCCGCCGGCGCCGTATGTGGCCTCGAGGAAGCTGTACGCAATGCTCACTTCTCCGACGGCCGTATGCAGGCTGGCCGTGAAGTCGGCGCCCTGGTGGCGCGTGCGGGGAAAGTTGGAGAAGTAGCCGTGCTGGGAGACTCCGGCCGTGCGGAACAGGATGTCGTCCTTGTTCATTGTGCGGTACATCGCGAGCGAAGCTTGCAGGCCTGCGCGCTTCCAGCGTGCACCGGCTTCGAAGGTGCGCGCCACGACCTGCTTCAGGTAGGGGTCGGATTGCAGGCCGACCGGCAAGCGGCAGGGCTGTTCCGGGTCCGCGCAACCCAATTCGATCACCGTGGGCACACGGTTGCTTTGGGAGGCACTGGCGAAAAGGGTCGTTTCGGGCGCAAGTTGATAGGTAAGGCCAAAGGCCGGATTCAGCTTGCGGTAGATGAAACGTTCGCGCTGTGCCTCGGCGCCGTCGTGGCGGAGGTTATTCGTGAGGCGCGACCGGCCGTAACGTGCCGAAGCGGTCAAGGCCCAGCGGTCGGCCAGCGTCCAGGTATCGCTGCCGAAGATGGATGCGCTTTGGGCTGTGCCATCGACGGCAGCCTCCAGTCCCGGGTCGCTGCCGTCCAGCGCCAGCACTTCGCGATGCGTGCCAAACTCGCCCGGTTGGCTGTATTGGGCGAAAGACACGCTGCTGCGGTCGAAGGTCACGCCAAGCGCCATCCGATGCGACGCCACGGCGCGTTGCCAGCTCGCGCTTGCCCCCTGGCTTTGCTGCCGTGTATTGGCGGTGTTGAAGCTGGCCGGCGGAATTCCGCCGTCATCGATTTCTGCATCAGCAACATCGCCATTGACGCTATCGCGCCGGCTGCTGCGGGCGTAGGCGGAGACGGAAAGCTGCGCGCCGCCGCCCAGGTGCTGCAGCAGGCTCGCCTGGATTTGCCGCAACTGGTTGCGGGTGAGGTCAGGGCTGGTGTACACGGAATGCCGGTCCACGCCGTACAAGCCGTCCGGCAGCAGGCCGTTCCCCACCAGGCGGCTGCCGCCAGCCAGCACCGATACATCCCATTCCATGTCCCCCTTGCTGCGTCCAAGCTTGGCAAACAGCCTGGCCAAGCGCCCAGGAGAATCAGACCGCCAGCCATGGTCGCGGAACATCGTGGCCGCTACATAGCTATGCCAGCCATCGCCGCCGTGCGCACCGTGCGACAGATCCACCTGACGCCGTCCGTAGCTCGCAGCCGTGGCGCTGATGCTGCCGCCGGGGCCATCCCTCCCGTTGCGCGTCGTCAGGACCAGTGCTCCGCCCAGCGTGTTCAAGCCATACAGGGGATTCGAGCCCGGCGCCAGCAGCACACGCCCGATGGCTGCTTCCGGCAGCATGTCCCAATTCACGACGTCGCCAAACGGCTCGTTCACCCGCACGCCATCCAGGTATACCGAGAGACCCTGGGCAGTTCCCAGCAAGGGCGAGGCGCGAAAGCCGCGATAAGTCACGTCGTGCTGGTAGGGGCTGCCCGAAACCTCGTTCAGGTTGATGCCCGCCAGCGTGCGCGCCATCGCTTCGGCCAGGGTCTCGCCTTGCTGCGGCAATGCGCCAAGCTGCACGGCATAAGGCAACAGGCGGCGCTCGACAGCCAATACGCCAACTGGGGCGATGCCGACAATCTCCACCGATTGCATGCCGCTGCCAGCGCCCTGGCCTTCGCCGCGCGCCGCAGCCGCCAGCAAAGCCAGCACGCCGCCCAACGCACGCCGCTTCATGGCTTGGCCAATTGCACGCCATAGCGCGCAAAGATCTCCTTCAGCTCACCGCTGGCGGCTAGCTCATTCAAGGCTGCCTGCAGCTTGCGTGCCAACTCCGTATTGTCCTTGCGTACCGCCATGCCAACCGCCCACCCTGCGCGCGGCAGACGCTGGAAGCTCACCTGCTCCACCGGAAAGGCCGGGTCGCCACGCAATTCGGATTCAATCTCCGAGCGCGTCGCCAGGACTGCATCGAGCTCGCCTGCCTTCAGCTTTTGCAAAGCCTCGGCCGCAGTGCGGAACAAGTGCACCTGGTCGCGGAAACGTCCATTCCCTTCGCCCAGCATGACCATGCCGGAGAGCGACACCTGCTCTACCCCGATGCGCTTGCCCGCCAGCGAAGGCATGCCGTCGAACACCGGGATGCTGCGTGCACTGCGCACTAGGCGTACCGCCTCTACATGGTAGGGCGCGAAGATTTCCACCTTGTCGTTGGATGCCATCAGCGCGCGGTCCACCGGCACGTGCAGGAGCACGTCCGCTGGGCCATAGCCAAGGTAGTGGCCCTTCCACACCATATTGCGCAAGTCATCATTCAGGTTTTCGCCGGCCGGGAAAGGCAACAGGGTCAGTTTCAGCGACAATTTGCGCGCCAGGGCTGCGGCCAGGTCGATGTCAGCGCCCTGGCCATTGTCGGAAAACGGGGCAAACTCCTTGTAGACGGCAACCTTCAGGATGCCGGTTTCAGCATGGGCAGGAAGTGCTGCAACCAGCAAGGCGCAGCAGATCAGCAGCATGGCGCGCAGGCCGCGCAGGCGCAGGGTAAGCATTGCGGCCTCGCATCAGTTGGTGGCGCGGCGGGTTTCCAGGTAGGTCTTGATGGCCCACATGGCTTCCTGGTTGAAGACGCCTTCGAACGGCGGCATGTACACGGCGCCGTTGCGCACCTTGCCGCCGCGGATCGACGTCAGGAAGTAGCGGTCGATCTCCTTGTAGCAGGCCTGCTTCTTGGTCTCGTTGCGCATGCCGACGCAATCGCGATCGAGCATGCGCAGGTCGGGGGCAATGCCGCCCGACACGGCTTCCAGGCCATGGCAGCGGGCGCAGTTCTGGTTATAGGCAGAGGAACCGATTTTCAGCGCCAGCTTATTGTCTTTATAAGGATTCTCGTCGCGCCATTTATCGCCAAGAACAGGCAGGCCGGTAGTATCGACGCCTTGCGGCGTCACATTGCCGTGGGCGACAGCGAACAGTGAGGTGGTGATTGCGGCCGCTGCGGCAGCGGCAAGGATCAGGCGTTTCATGGATGTCTCCTGCATGGTGTGGTTGTAATACCCATGCAGGAGCAAACGGCGTGCCATGATTTTCCGCTTGTGACGGCAGGACAGTTGCTCCAGTTTGGAACACCTGTCACAGGGCAGGTGTCACATCATGGATAGACGAAGGACTTCACCAGCGTCAGCTCGCCGGCGGCGCGCAGCGGTACCATGAAGGTTTGCTGCTTCTCGCTCGGAGTGTTCTCGTTGGTGATGATTGACACCGTGGCAACGGTAATGACCTGCTTCTCCGAATTGCCGCCGTAGTAATTGACGTAGACGTGGTAGTTGCCCTTGGCCGGCGCCGGGCTGGAATAGATTTCCGGGCCATAGCCGCCGGTTACGTCAACATCCAGACCACTGCCATCCGGCAGCATGCGCTGGCCAAACCAGGAATGGCCGCCATTGGGCGTTATCACGTGCAGGTCGACGTCGGTGCCCGGACTGTCCCAGGACAGCACAACCCGCAGGCGCGATTTGGTCTTGCCGCTGTAGCTGTCGTAGAACTGGCTGCGCGCGCGGCTCTTGCCGTCCGGCGAACGCACCTCGACGCCGTTTGAGCCGGGGCCGAAGATGTAAGGACGCGCAAAGCTGCCATCTTCCTGCAGCTCAACCGGCATGGCCACGCCGTTGACGATCAGCTTGGCCGGCTTGCCCTTGCCGGCGCCCGCGATCTTGCCACGGATCTGCGCCGTTTCTGCTTGCCCTGGCTGCATGTTCACGGCAGATGCCGGGTAATTCACGGTCTGGCTGTATTGCTCCTCGCTGCCGCCCGAGTGGCGCCAACCGCTTTTAGGCGACTCAATGCTCACTTGCGCCATGGCGCAGGCAGGCAACAGCAACAGCGGGAGGACGAGTTTCTTCATGTGTTCAATAGACAAAGGATTTAACAAGGGTCAGGTCGCCGATCTTGCGCAGGGGGACCACAAAGTCCTGCCGCTTTTCGCTGGGCGTGTTTTCGTTGAAGACCAGGGTGATGCGGGTAGTGATGATGGGCCGCTGGCGTGTGGCTTCGTCAAAGTGGTAGCCCGAGCTGCCGAAATTGCCCCAGTAGTTCACCCACACCTGGTAAGTGCCGTGCAGGGGCGAGGTCATGGTGAACATCTCCGGGCCAGGGCCGTCTACGCTGTCTGCATCCAGCCCGCCGCCGTTGGTGAGGAATGGATTGGCAAAAAAAGCGTGCTGGCCATCCGGCGTGATGATGTGCAGGTCTATCTCGGCCTGGTTGTCATCCCATGCGCCGATGATGCGCAGCCGCGGTTGCGGGCGGCTGGTGTCTGCCTCGTAGAACTGCATGCGCTTCAGCGACTTGCCGTCCGGAGAACGGATTTCCACGCTGTTGGAGCCGGAACCGAAGGCATAGCCGCGCGCATAACGGCCGTCCTGGTCGGTGTACAGCGGCGTCGGGTTGCCGTTGACGATCAGCTGGTGGAAGGGGCGCTTGGTACTGATCTTTTCCAGCTGGCCGCGGATCATGGTGCGGTTCTTCTGCGCGCCACGGTCGATCAGCGAATAAGGGTAGCTGACGGCCAACTCGCCAGACTTGTCGGTCATGCCGGCCCGGTTCCAGCCGCCCACCGGCCCGGTCAGGGTCTTGTCCTGCGCCAGCGCCGGCGCGGCGACCAGCGCCAGCAGCAGGGCTGAAATATATGGGATGCGTGTTTTCACATAGCCTCCGTAGAGAGGTCATTCAGGCGGCGTGCCAGCCGCTCAACATAGTCTTCGTCCTGCCCGCGCGGGTGGCGGCGGAGGCCGATGTGCAGGTACTCATGCGCCAGCGTGATGCGGTCTTCGCGCGTGGCCAGCGGCCGCATGAAGATGCGGTTACGCGACTGTTCGGAATACGGCGAGCCGGTGGACAGGGCGCACACGGCAGGCAATTGCGCGGGCGCCTCGTAACCCTCTTCGCGGCGAAGCATGCGCTCCCAGCGCGGCAAGGCATAGGCCAGCCACTGTTCATTCTTGCTAAGCCGCGCACAAGAAGTGCCGGTATTTCCGGCAATGGCGAGGGTGGTGCCAGGGTAGGCCGCCGCCAGGATGTCGTCGAAACCCTTGCCGGAGCGCGCCTGCGCCTCTGCATCGCTCCAGGCCAGGACGTTGGCGCCGCCTTTGCTGCTGTGGTAGCGCACCTGCGCGCCATCCAGCACCAGCTGGTCCGTCCAGCGCGCCACTTCCAGGGCGGCGGCACTGGCCGGATTGGGACTGACGCGCTGCGTGGCGCTGCTGTCCGTGATGAACTGGCAGGACTCGGCGCGGCGCGCATTCTGCTGCAGGTAACTTCGTGCGGCGATGGCGAAGGCACGCGCGGCTTGCGGTTCGGTGGTGCTGGCCTCGCGGTCGATCACGCGCGCCACGTATTCATTCACACCCATGCGGCCACGAATTTGCATTTTGCCATTGGCGCCGCTTGCCAGCGTCAGCTCGCCATTGCTGCGGATAGGCAGGCTCTTGCCGTTCTCAAACTGCACCACATAACGGCCATTCAGCGTGCCCGATGCCGCCTGGCCATCCGCCGTGCGCACTGCACGCACCGGGTAGCGGGTGAAGTAATCGACGACGACGCAGCCGCTGTCTTCAGCCGGCTGCACAGGCGGCAGGGCGGCGGCGATTTGCGGCGCCCATTTCTGGAAGATGCCAGTACTGCTGTCGCTGCCGCCAAACCACACGGGCGTGCCGTCTGCCAGCCAGCCGGCCGCGCCGCCCAGCCTCGCATCCTCGCGTTTGGGATGGTGCCAGGAATAGGTCTTAACGCGCAGCTGGCTGCCGAACCAGCGCACACTGCCCGCGCCACGGCCATCCAGCACCACGCGCAGCAAGGCTGCTTCGGCATCGGCACGGCTGGCGGCGGGAATGCTGGCCAGGGCACGCAGCAGGCTGCCAAGCGTGACAAGCCGCGCAGGTTCCAGCCGCGCGGGATCTGCCAGCCAGGAAAATTCGCCGGCGGGCGCGCTGCCAAGACGGCGTTTCCAGTAGTCCTGCCACGGCTTCTGGGCAATGGCCAGGCGTTCCGGCGCGAAGAACAGGCCGCAGGACTGCGCCAGCGCGGCATCGCGGCTTACGCTTCCGCCGGCCTCGCAGCAATACACTTCCTCCTGCTTGCGGCCACCGCAGTTGTAGTCAGGCATAGGCAGCTTGCTGTCCACCGCGTACACGTAGACAAACAGCTTCCACAGGCTGCCGAGCGGGATTTCCGTGCCGGCGGCCATTGGCTGCACCGAGGATGCGCTGCGCTGCTGCAGTTGGACTGCCTGCACTTTGCCGTCGCGCCACCACGCCAGGTCGAGCGAAGCCGCCGCCGCAACTGGCGCGGCGCTGGCCAACAACAAGGCGGGCAGCAGGGCTGGCAGCATTACTCGACTTTCAGCGTACGCATGGTTTTGCCGCCGCCTTCGAAGGCTTTTTGCTCCGGCTGGTACATGCGGTGGAAGCGGCTTGGCGGCAGGGTGTAGCTGCCCTTCTGGCCGAAGCGCAGCAGGTGGCGCACGACAACTTCGCCGCTCAGCGGTTCGACCGGCACGGCATAGCCATCCCGGCGCTCTACATGGCGTGCGCGCTCCAACTGCACCGGCTCGTCGCCGGCCAGCTTCATGCCCCAGGTGGTCGATTCAACCATTGCTCCCGGTGGCAGGGCCACTTCCAGCAGGCCAAAGCGATGCGTGGCACTGCCGGCTTTGAGCTTGATTTCGTCCATGTACAGTTCGTCCGTGCGCAGCGCTTCGCCCGGCTTGACCAGTTCCATGGTGTAGCCCTTGGACCCTGCCTTCATGCGCAGGATGCGGCGCTCAATGCCAACGTCCAGCGTATGCTGCTCAACGGCGCGGCTGTCGTACTGCACGATGGCGACGGTACCGGCTGGCGCGGCTTGCGCCAGCTTCAGTTGCTCCGGCAGCGCCTTGGCGTCGGTCCAGCGCCATACCGGCTGGCCGCTGCGGCTGTCCAGCTGCTGCCATGCGCCTTCCAGCGCTGCGACAGGAGGCCTTGCGGCAGGCGAGCCGCCCAGTTTCTTCTGCACCCAGACCAGGGTCAGTGCACGGTCCATGGTCGGCATGTCGGCACGCACGGACGACAGCACGGCGTCAGCCTGCGCGGCCGGCAGCTCGCCGGCCAGCATCAGCAGGGCTTGCGCCACCGGGGCTGGCGAAGCACGCAATGCGGCCCACGCCTGCGGCAATTGCTGCTGCAGCGATGCCGGCAAAGCGATGCCGTTTTGGGCTGCGACGACCGACGTCAGGCCAACCGCCATGGCGCGGGTCACGCTGTCCTGGCCATCGGCCAGCAGCACGCTGCTGGTGACGCCCTGCTTGCGCGGGGCGGAGCCGACTTCCAGGTTGGCGGCATCGGCCACCAGGCTTTCCGCCAGGGTCTTGGTCGGCAAGCCCATCTCACGCATCATCCACAGGCTCATGGCGCGCTCCAGCGGGCCGAGATTCTTGCCATGCTCGCCGTAGACGCTGACCAGGTTGTTCCAGTGCTCGCCCGGCAGCTCCAGGCGCAGGGCGCGCGAGGCATACCAGTCGGCGTAGTACGCGTAGGACGTCATCAGCGCGTCGCCCTGGGTTGCGGGCCCCCACCAGCTGAAGACAGCGTTCGGGCCAGCCATCTGCACCAGGCGCAGGCGCTGTGCCTGCATGATGCCCATCAGGCGCTCGCGGACTGCCCCGGCATCCGCCGGCATGCTTTGCGTTGCCATGGTCAGCGGGATCAGGCGGCTGGCCGTCTGCTCCACGCAGCCGTACGGATAGTCGATCAGGTCATCGGCGATGCGGGCGAAGTGGCTGGCGGCGCCCTGTGCGAACGATACGCGGATATTGCGCGCATCGGCCGGCAGTTTCAGCGGATTGTCGGTGCCAGTCAGCGCCACGCTCATGCTGCGCGGGCTGCTCCAGGCTGCAGGCTGCTCCTGCACCCTGGTATCCAGCGCATCCACCAGCTTGCCATCCTGCTTCACTTCCAGGCGCAGCGGTGCGGTGCCGACAGCAACCGGGAATTCAACATAGTTCACGCCAGGCTTGGCCGACAGCTTTTCCACCTTCGGCTGCGGGCCGCCGGACAGCGTCACTTCCAGCGACTTCGTCTCGCTGGTCTGGTTGAAGATCGCAACGGATGCGCGCGGCGTATCGCCGGTGCGCAGCCAGTCCGGCGCCGTCCACTTGGAGTAGAAGGATTTGTCTGAGCGCAGGTAACCCGTGCGCTGGCCAACGCGGCCCTGCGCATCCATGGCACGGCCCGTGATGCGCCAACGGGTCAGTGCGTCCGGCATAGTAAAGGTAACGCGCGCCTTGCCGTCCGCATCGGTTTTCAGCGAGGGCGCCCAGAAGGCGGTATCGATGTTGTCGCGGCGCGGACGCTCCAGCACTTTCACGCCACGCTCGTTGTAGTTGTGGCGAGCCGGCACGTTCTCGCGGCGGCCTTGCGCCATGTCGTAGCTGATGAAAGACAGGCTGGCCGTGGTGCGCACGTTGTTGCGGCGCGGATGATAGAAGAAGTCCGCGATATCGGGTGCGATTTCAGGCTGCAGCACATAGATCATTTCATCTACTACGCCCAGCGTCACCAGGGTGGACAGCGGCTTGCCGTCCATCTGCGCCGTCACGTCCAGCGTGACCTTTTCGCCCGGCTGGTAGACTTCCTTGTCGGTCTTGAAGCTCAGCGCAATGCGCGGCTCGATCACCTGCAGGCCGGCATTCTGGAACACGAAATCGCCGTTGCGGGTATAGGCCACGGAGAAGGTCATGTTCGGTCCGTGCTCCTCCTTCACAGGAATACGCACGCGCCACTGGTTCTTCGCAACACGCTTGGCCTGGTACCAGTCGGCGCCGCCGCTCATCAAGCCATATTGTTCTACCTTGTCGCGCTCCATGGTCAACAGGGCCTGGTCGACCGGATCGGAGAAGGTCACCAGTGCTTCGGCAGTCTCGCCCGGGCGATAGCGCACCTTGTCCATCACGATCTCAATGCTGCCCGGCGCGGCCTGCAAGCCCTCGCCGCTGACCCAGTGGCTGGCGCCCGCCAGCAGGTTGCCGCGCTCATCGCGCAGCGAGAGCTGGTAAGAGCCAGCCTTGGTGAAATTCACATCCCAGCCCTTGGCGGCCGGATCGAATTTGCCCTCGGTCTTTTCCTGCTTCTCCAGCTGCACCATCTCCCAGCGCACAGGACGCGCGGCGCCCTGGCCATCCGCCACCAAGTCGAAGTGCACCTGCTGGCCAGGTTCGGAGAAGGAGCGCGCCGCCTTCAGCTGGTAGCTGGTGGTGGAGCGCTCGATCATCAGTTCACGCGTGGCCTTGACACGATATGCCGCGCCGTCGGTTGCCATCACGGTCAGCACATAGCGCGAAGGATCGGCTGCCGGCGGCAGCGTGAACGAATAATCGCCGCTGCGGTCGGTTTCCGCCTCCTCGGTCTTCAGCTGCACCGGGAACAGGCCGCTGTAGCGCAGCTCGCCTTCCACCATGGTGTTCTGCTGGCCGCGCAGGGACAGCGACAGCTTGGCATTCTTGACCGGCTTGCCATCCGGGTAGCGCAGCGAAATCGTGCCGCTGACTTTCTCGCCGGTCTTGAATTCCGGCTTGGCCGGCTGGACGTTGATCTCGAAGTGCGGCTTGACGTATTCCGCCACGCGGAAGGCGGCGCCGTAAAGGCCATCCTTGTAGCTGAAGCGCAGCTCATAGCCGCCGGCCGTAGCCTGTTCCGGCAGGCGGAAGCGGGTTTCCGTGCCCGTTTCCGGAGACAGCTGCAGGGTTTGAGTCAGCACTGGCGTGCCATTCGGGTCGAACACGGTCAGGCCGACTGGCGCCGCCGCAGCAGCCTGCGACAGGCGCGCCGATTTGAATTCGCGGCCCAGGAACTTGACGTTCACTTCATCGCCGGGACGGTACAGGGGACGATCCGTCACCGCATACATCTTGGTGTTATAGATTTCGCTGTCGTAGTAGAAGTTCTCCGACACGAACACGCCGCCGCTGCGGTCTTCGCCGATCACATAGGTGTGCTCAGGGCTGCTGCGCTCCATCGACACCACGCCATCCCTGGCGGTCTTGCCGGATTGGAGAACGCCGGTGCCATCGGTCCACATCACATCGGCATCGGCCACCGCGGCGCTGTTGTCGCGGCGCGCGGCCCAGACCAGCATCTGGCCGGACGATACCTTGGTCACCGCCATGGTATCGGAGACAAATACCAGCGTGGTAGCGCGGTGTTCGCCAATGATCGCTTCCACCAGGTACAGGCCCGGCTTGCGTTTGCCGACCGGGATCATCACATTGCCGCTATTGCCGGCAATGAACTCGCTGCTGGAACCGTCCATCTTGACGCCCTTCGGTGGCTCAATGGCCTTGGCCTGCCAGATCGGATAGCGGAAGCTGTCCACCATTTCGAAGCCTTTGAGCGGCTTGTATTGCGGATTGTTGGCAAACACGGTCGCGCGCTTCATGGCTTCGCCGTTGGTTGCCAGCTTGGGCTGGTTGCTGGTCACTGCATGGCGTGCTTCGGACGAGAATATGCGGCGCCATGCCAGGCGCGATTGCTTCCACCAGCTATCCCACAGGAAGCTCAGTGCATTGGCTAAGCCTTCGCCCTGGTAGTTGCCGTCCACCTGGACGCGGTGCAGGTTGCGCTGTTTCTTCAGGAATTCCAGCGGCTGTGGCACGCGGTAGACCACGATGTCGGCGCCGGAATACTGTTCCAGCTGCGAACGCCCGAAGTCGCGGCCCGGAACTTCCAGGCGCACGCGCGCTTCGTCCGCACTGCCATAGCTGGCATCGGACAGCAGGAAGAATGGCTCGCCCTTGAACAGGGTGTACCCGCTCGACGGCGCCTCCTGTGCTTCAGCACCCGCCAGCGCGGTCAGCGCCAGCAAGCCTGCGAGGCACAGCTTCAGGACAGAAATGACAGCCGGAATACGCCGGCGAAGTTGGGATTGTTGACCGCTGGTTGCCACCGCGTGTCCTTCCATGTCGTTAGTTGTTGAATATCGACGGTACGAAGACCGTTATCGGTTGGGGTGACGGTGCCCGTGTGGTAAGCGATATGCGCCCCCATCCACACCATCAGGTGTTGTTCGTCGCCCTGGTCGTAGAACAGCAGGTCGCCCGGGAGCGCCTGGCTGATTTCACGCGCCACGAAGCGGCTGTTGTGCTGTACCAGCGCCAGCGCTGTGACGAAATGGCCTACCTTGCCTTCGCCTTGCACCCAGCGGTTGCGCAGGGCCGCCTGTTGCGGCGTCAGTTCCAGTTCCGGCGGCAGGCGGCGGTCGCTGGCGATGCCGTTGGCGCGCATCCACTTGGCGTCATGCACGGACAAAGCTTCGTTGACCGCAAAACGCACCAGGCCCGCGCAGTCGCGATGCTGCCAGCGCGGTGAGGGCCCTTGTTCGACCTGGGCGCTGATGATGCGCAGCATCCACGCCTGGAAGGCGCGCGACTGTGCCTGCGACAGGCGTACCTGCGTATCCTTGGCACTGGTAAGCGCCAGGACTTGCGGCGCTGCCAAGGCAGCGGCGCATCCGGCCAGCAGGCGCAAGGTACTGCGGCGCTTCATTTCCCTGCTGCCTGCCATTCCAGCGGCTGCCAGGAAACGCCTTTGTCCGGCACGGATTTCAGCACCATGCGGTAAGGCGGGTATTTTTTCAGCGCTTGCAGGCGTGGCACCAGGTGGGCATCGACTGCGCCGCGCAGCACGGCCTCGCGCTGGGCTGGCAGGGTGTTGAAGCTCTCCTGTTCGATCAGCTTGGCCAGCGAGGCAGGCGCAATCAGGCCTACAGTGTGTTTGGCATCCGGCAGCAGATCGGAAGCGGCAGGCATTTCCTTGCGCTTCACGGCCAGCACCTGGTCGACCAGCTTGCCGTCCGCTGAGAACACCACGGTGTTGCCGCTGATGGCCAGCGTCGGCGTGGTATCGCCCTGCGCAGTGGACACTGCGCCGCTCCAGCGCATTTCGCCCTTCTTGCCAGGCTGCTTCTGAACGCCTTTGCCATCGCGGATCGCGGCCTGGAACAGGCTTTCGAACAACGCCTCATTGCCGCCGGCACGATTGGCCACAAACACCGGCGTATGCAGGCGGGAGTTGCCATACCAGCAGGCAGCCACGGGGCCATTTAGTTCGGTTGCCAGCGGCAGCACTGGCTGGCTGGTCTTGCCGCCTATGCTTTTCAGCACCGGCTGCAGGCTGGACCAGTCCGCCGGCAGCGTGAAGCAGCTGCTTGGGTTGTAAGGCAGCGCGCTCCACAGGGCGCTGCTGTCATAGTCCTCTTTCGGCAGCTTGGCCGCATCGAGCAGCACCTGCGAGCGCCAGGCGCCCTTGCTGAAATCAAAGCGCAGCGCTTCCAGGCCGCCGAAGAAAGGCTGGTAGCCGAAGGACAGGAAATCGGCCTTGATGGCGATGCTATGGCCGTCCTGCGCCGTTTTCTCGAAGTGGAACTGGTCGTGGAATACCTTCTGCTGCCCGGCGTCTTTCCCCAGCAGCTTGCTGATGGTGGTTTGTGCCTTGTCGTCGCTCACCTTGCGGTCGGCGCCGTACAGCATGCCGGGGTGGGACAGGATCACCATGCGGTCGCCATGCGCCGCGAACAGCAGGTTGCGCTGGTAGGCGTAGTTCAAGGCATACACGGGCACCTTGTCCCCATCGACCCGCAATTCGCCGGCGATGGTGAGCTGGGTATCCTTCAGCGCCACCTTGCCCGCTTCTTCCAGCACGCGCGCCAGCTTGCCGCGCGAAACGGAGATCACGTAGTGCTTGAGGGAGCCATCGGCATCGCGCCACATGGCTACTTCCGCCGGTTCGTCCAGCACCATGCGGATCAACTGGTCGCCCCAGCCCAGTTCATGTTCGTAGGCGATGCGGCGCAGGCTGCCCTTCAGGCCCAGGCGGTCTTCGGTCTGCTCGTAATAGAACAGGAAGTCCTCGCGCAGCACGTCACGCGCCAGCGGCACGGTCAGCAAATCGCGCGGCAGGCTGGAAAGGCTTTTGGTGACGACCAGGGCGTCCGGCTTGGACAGGTCGATCTTCAGGCTGTTGACAGGGCCATTCATGGCGCCCCAGCCAAAAGCCCGGTAGGCGAGAACGCCACCGGCAACGACAACAACTGCCGCGGCGATCTTGGCCAAAGTCTTTTTGTTCATGGCGGGTCCGGCAAAGTTATATTAAATACAACGACGCCGAATTTTGCCACGGAGTAATCAATTTAGCTAGCTAATTCGCTAATCGTGCGGGCGGATTGCAGCAATTGTTGGAGCGCTTTGGTGCCAGCGTATTCAGGAACCTGCTTCAGCGCAGCACTTATAACCTTTTCCAGGCGGTACAGCTTTTTCAGCTTCCCTTGCTGGAACAGGAAAATGGTGTCATCCACAAAATGCATCATCTCTTTGCGCGACAGCTTGCTGCGCGCCTGCAGCTCCTGATAACGCACCATATGGCGCTTCAAGGTATGCTGCGCGCGCCGGCACTCAACGCACCGCACGCAGTCGGAGTCTATGTAGAAGCCAAGCGTCTCGTACCAGTAGCGCTGCTCACGTGCATAAAAAATGAACGCACGGGAGCAATCGTCGCAGGTCTTCAGCATGTCCACATAATATCCACGCGGATAAATTGTGTAGAGCTGCGCGCTGACGTCGGCACGAATGGCAGTCTTGGGGAAAATATGCGCGCCATCGTAACGCCAGTACGATCCGCGTACTTCCTGCTCCGTGAGCTTGAGCTGCGGGCGTGGCAGCTCACCGCGAAATCGCGGGTGCGGTACCAGCCTATCCACGTTTGACCACGCAATAGCTGCATGCATCGCGCTTCTCAAACGTAATCGAGACTGGCAGGAAGCGCGCTATCACTTCGGCGTTGGTGCGGATGTGCTGCGACAACACGTCCATGGTAAAGCTGCCGCCGCCGGCCAGCGCCATCGGAACCAGCAACTGGTCGGCCAGATGTTCGCTGACCGCTGCGCCCGACGCGATGAAGCGGCGGGCCTGCGCCACGGCATCGCGTGCCACCTCCTCCGCACGGCGAGCCTTTTCGCCGAAAGCGACGAAGACTTCCGTCACGTGCTCGTGATCAAGCGTGACCAGCAGCGCGTTGCCCGGGCCCCAGTTATCCGGCAGCGTCCTGAAACGCAACTGCTCGCCGGACCAGCCCATGGCGTTGGCCACGCAATCCAGTTCGCGCTTCGCCACGCCGCCCGGCACCGCAGCAACCAGGCTCTCGGCATACGCTTCGCGCCGTTCGCCGCGCGCATCCAGCGCCAGGTGGCGCCAGGCCGCCAGCGGCTGCACGGTTGCCCGCACCGCACCGCCGCCCGCCGGATAAAATCCGATGCGCTCCAGGTGGAACTCGACCTGCGCGCCCATATTGGCCATGGCACGGCCGTATGCGCGCTGCAGGAACTCCGCCGGCGGAGCCTTGGAGTTATGGGTGCCGCCGCTTACACGCACCACCGACTCTCCCGGTGCGTACAACAGCGCCGGCACCACAGTTTGCAGCACCAGCGTCGAACTGCCGGCCGTGCCGATCTGGAATTCATACTCGCCAGCCTTGATCGGGCCAGGCATGAACGACAGGCTGGTAGAGCCCAGCGCATCGCCTTCCACCTTCGCACCGGAGATTTCCGCCGCCGCCTTGACCGAAGCAAGGTGCTGCCGCATCAAGCCCGGTTTCGAGCGGTTGGCGCGGATGTTCGAGATGCGGAACGGCTGGCCAGTAATCATCGAGAGCGTCAGCGCGGTGCGCAGCACCTGGCCGCCGCCCTCCCCTTGGGATCCATCAATTTCAATCATTTCTTTGTTCTTATCCTTTAACGCACACCACCTGCTTCAGGGTATGCACAACTTCAACCAGCTCTTCCTGCGCCTTCATGACGGCCTCGATATCCTTATAGGCCATCGGGATCTCATCGATCACGCCTTCGTCCTTGCGGCACTCGACGCCTTCGGTCGCCTTCACCTGGTCCTCCAGCGAGAAACGGCGCTTCGCCTCGTTACGGCTCATAGTACGGCCTGCGCCGTGGCTGCAGCTGTTGAAGCTCTCCGGGTTGCCTTTACCGCGCACGATGAAGCTCTTCGCCCCCATCGATCCCGGAATGATCCCCAGCTCGCCTTCGCGTGCCGACACTGCCCCCTTACGGGTCACCAGCACGTCCTTACCGAAGTGGCGTTCTTTCTGCACATAGTTGTGGTGGCAGTTCACTGCTTCCACGTGCGTCTGGAACGGCTTGGTGATGACGGTACGCACGGAGGCGATCAGGTTCTGCATCATCACTTCACGGTTCATGCGGGCGAACTTCTGCGCCCAGCCTACCGCCTCAACATAGTCGTCATAGTGCTGGGTACCTTCTTCCAGGTAGGCCAGGTCCTTATCCGGCAGGTTGGCGATATGGGTACGCATATCCTTTTGCGCCAGTTCGATGAAGTGCGAGCCGATGGCGTTACCCACACCGCGCGAACCCGAGTGCAGCATGAACCACACCGAACCTTCTTCATCCAGGCAAACCTCAACGAAGTGGTTACCCGAACCCAAGGTACCCAGGTGGCGGTAGTTGTTGGTGTTCTTCAGCTTCGGCGTTTTTTCGCAGATCACGTCGAATTCATCCTTCAACTGGCCCCACGCAACGTCCACGGCCGAAGGCGGGTTCTCCCACGAACCGCGGTCGCGGCCACGGAACTTCGGCGTCAAGCCGTGCGGGATCGCTTTCTCGATCGCACTACGCAGCGGACCCAAGTTATCCGGCAGGTCACGCGCATTCAGGGTGGTCTTGGCAGCCATCATTCCGCAGCCGATATCTACGCCGACGGCCGCCGGGACGATCGCGCCCAGGGTCGGAATCACGCTACCGATGGTCGAACCCTTACCCAGGTGGACGTCCGGCATCACCGCAATATGCTTGTAGATGAAGGGCATCCTGGCCGTGTTGGCCAATTGCTTGCGCGCTTCCGATTCAACCGGCACGCCCTTGGTCCACATCTTCACCGGGCTACCACCCGACACTTCCATTACTTCGAATTCTTTATCTTTCATCATAATTCTCATCTTCTAACGATTAATCTGCGCCGACAAGGGTGGAGACCACTCCATTCCATACCGTGCGGCCTTTGCCGGGGAGCGGCTCGGCATGCCAGCTGACGGTTGTGTGGCGGCGGCTGGTGGAAATATTCATCGCCGCGTGCACGCCGCCGTAGCTGCGTTTTACGGGTTTCTTGCCGACTGCGCCGGCGCTGATGGTCCAAGCCTTGATTTGTGATTCCGCCATTTTGATCTCCTTTCGTCTTTGCGTACCTCATCTATTGCAAAGGGCGTGCCAGCCTGCTAAGTCCTTGATAAATATAGATTCATGGAAATCAATGATCATGGTAAATTATCTGGAAAGATAAATATTTATACGCAATGAAAAAGAAGATCGTCATCCTCGGTTTCCTCGGCACGCAACTGGACGGCGGGCCGCGCACGCCGGCTCGTTGGGAGAAATGGCGTCCCAGCATCTCCCTCTTGCAGCACGAAGACCTGGTGGTCGACCGTTTCGAGCTGCTCGCCAGCGCACATCACGACAGCCTGGCGCGGCAGGTCGAGGAAGACATGCATGCCATCTCGCCTGAAACCGTCGTGCAGCGCCACACGCTGCCCATCAGCGACTGGTGGGATTTCGAAGACGTCTACAGCCAGCTTTTCGACTTCGCGCGCAATTACCACTTCGATACGGAGAACGAGGAGTATTGGGTGCACATCACGACCGGCACCCACGTCGCGCAGATCTGCCTGTTCCTGATGACGGAAGCTCGCTATTTCCCTGGGCGCCTGCTGCAGACTTCCCCGCCGCGCCGCGCGGCCCCTGGCCGGACCGGGAGCTACGTGCTGATCGACCTGGACCTGTCGCGCTACGACCAGATCGCGCAGCGCTTCTCCAATGCGCAGCGCGAAGGCGTGGAATTCCTGAAATCCGGCATCGCCACCCGCAACCCGCACTTCAACCTGCTGATCGACGAGATCGAGCACGTGGCAGCGCGTTCGCGTGCGCCAATGCTGCTGATGGGGCCAACCGGCGCAGGCAAATCCTTCCTGGCGCGCCGTGTGTACGAGTTGAAGAAAGCGCGTCACCAGCTTGACGGCGCTTTCGTCGAGATCAACTGCGCCACCCTGCACGGCGACGGCGCCGGATCGACCCTTTTCGGCCACGTGAAAGGCGCATTCACCGGCGCGGCATCGGACCGCCCCGGCTTGCTGCGCACCGCGCACAAAGGCTTGCTGTTCCTCGACGAGATCGGTGAACTGGGACTGGACGAGCAAGCCATGCTGCTCAAGGCCGTCGAAGAGAAACGCTTCCTGCCGATGGGCGGCGACCATGAAGTGCGCAGTGACTTCCAGCTGATCGCCGGCACCAACCGCGACCTGGGGCGCGAAGTAGCGGCCGGCCGCTTCCGCGAAGACCTGTTCGCCCGTATCAACCTGTGGACCTATTCACTGCCCGGCCTGGGCGACCGGCCGGAAGACATCGAGCCAAACCTGGACTACCTGCTGGCGCAGTTCGGCGCGGAGAACGGCTCCATGGTGCGCTTCAATACCGAGGCACGCCAGCAGTACATGCGCTTTGCGGCGTCGCCGGACGCACTATGGAACGGCAATTTCCGTGACCTGTCGGCCTCCGTCACGCGCATGGCAACGCTGGCCGATGCCGGGCGTATTACCGCGCCGATCGTCACCGCTGAAGTAGCGCGCCTGCAGCGTCAGTGGCGGCCGTTGTCGGAAGGCGTACAGGCCACGGTGACGCTCGGCGGATTGTTCGACGAAGAAGCACTCGAGCAGATCGACCTGTTCGACCGCATGCAGCTCGAATCCGTGATCGCCGTCTGCCGCCAGTCGAAAAACATGTCCGATGCCGGCCGCAAGCTGTTCGCAGCCTCGCGGCTTGGAAAGGCAAAACCGAATGACGCCGACCGCCTGAAAAAATACCTGGCACGCTTCGGGCTGGAATGGGAGCAGGTCAGCTAGGACTTGGCCCGTACATGGCAGGTGTTGAAGCGCTCGCCCTGCTCAAAGCTGATCGTCACCGGCAGGAAATGCGTAATCACTTCCGCATTGGTGATCGCATGCTGCGACACGTGGTCCAGCGTATAAGCGCCACCTCCTGCCAGCGCCATCGGCAGCATCACCTGGTCGCCCAGGTGCTCGCCAACGGCGGCGCCGGAAGCGAGGTAGCGGCGCGCCTGCAGCGCCGCCTCACGCGCAACCGCTTCGGCACGCACGCCGCGATCGCCAATAGCGGAAAACACTTCCGTCACCGTCTCGCTCTCGACGGTCAGCAAGATCGCATTACCCGGACTGGCCGAAACAGGCGAGAGCACTTCGCGCAGCTGTTCGCCCTCCCATCCCAGCAGGTTGCGCACGGTCGCATATTGGCGGTGCGCCACCTGTGCCGGCAAGCGCGCCGCAATCGCTTGCGCATAGGCCTGCTGCAAGCCGCCGCGGTCGAGCAAATCGAGACGCCGCAACTGCTTGCATGGCCAAACGTTGGCTGAAACGCTGCCGCCACCGGCGGGATAGAAGCCGTATCGCTCAATGTCGATTTCGACATCCGCGCCCATGGCCGCGAGCACGCGGCAATAGGCGCGCTGCAGGAACTCGGCTGGGGGTGCCTTGGGATTATGCGTGCCTCCTGTCACCGTCACGACAGTCGGCTGCTCAGCGAACAACAAGGCAGGGATCAGCGTTTGCAGCACGAGGGTCGTGCTGCCGGCAGTGCCGATATCGAAATCGTACACGCCACCGCTCGCACGGCCGGGGGTGAACTCCAGTGAAGTCGACCCGACTTCGGCATGGGTGACTGTGGCTCCGCATGCGATAGCTGCTGCACGCACCGCTGACAGGTGCTGGCGCCGCAAGCCGGGCGGCTGCCGGTTGGCGCGGATGTTCCGGATGCGAAAAGCCTGGCCGGTAATCATCGACAAAGTCAGCGACGTGCGCAGGATCTGCCCGCCGCCTTCGCCCGTCGAACCGTCCAGTTCAATCATCGCGCACCTCCTGCCGGCATTATGCTGCTGCCGGCAGGGAGGCGGCGCACGAACATCAATAGGTGTTCAGTGCCTTCGAGAACTTGATCAGCCACAAGCGGCTTGGACGCTCACGGTCATCGCCACGCGCAACGCGAATGGTGTTGGCCGCGTTGCAGCCCACTGCGTTGCTGGTGATGATGGTGCCGTTGGCATCGACATTGCACTTGGTGACGTCGGCATCGGCCACTGCTTCGCCGGATGGCGTGAAGATTTTGGTCTTCAGGCCGAAGTCATTATCGTTGGCCAGAGCAAGCGTGTTGCCGTCGACGATGGTCAGGCCCTCGGCCTTTTCTGCCAGCCAGCCGATGGCGTTCAGGTCCAGCAGCAGGGTTTTCTTCAGCGTCACAACCTTGGACCAGTCAGCGCCATTCACGGCCACGGCGCCCATCGAGCTCTTTTCCAGGTCGGACGTGGCAGGATTAAAGGCCGCCGTATTGATGTCGGTCGCGTTGCCGATCTCCACCAGCAGCAGCTTGTTGAATACCTTGCCGCCTGGCGCTGCGCCTTGTTCGATCACGATGAACTTGCCGTTGCCCAGTGCGACCATGTCGCCCAGTTTGGCGTTGCCAGTGCGTCCGTCGGCATAGTCGGCGCCATTCAGTGGATAGGCAAACATGCGGCCAGTGGTGCCGGTGGCCGGATCGAATTCGATCCAGCGGGTGAAGCGTGCAAAACGCTCCACCTGTTCGTTCTTGCCAGTCACCGAATACGGCGCGCTGCCATCGCTCAACGGGCTTTGCAGGAAGCCGTGCAGCTTGTCGGTCGCGGTATCGAGCGCCATGCCTTCCATGCCGCGGTTGGCACGGCGCTTGGCGAAGATGGTTGGCAAGCCGCTGCCCGGTGCGTAACGGGACTGGATCACGCCACTCGCGGCATCGATCTTCACGATGAAGGGGCCGTATTCGTCCGACACCCACAGCGCATTGCGCTTCTTGTCGAAGGCTATGGCTTCGGTATCCAGGCCATTCACGTTGTACGCAGCCTTGCTGGAAGCGTCGTACTTCATCGCATCGAGGAGCGGCACTTCGGCGGAGTTGCCGAGCGTGCCGGCAGGGATGGCCAGGCCTGAGCTGTTAACCGTCGCGGAAACCTTGATCGGCAGCGTGGAGTTCAGCACCGCCCCGCCCTTGCCAACCGTGATGATGCCGATCGATGGCGTGAAGCTTGGCGAAGGGAAGATCTTGGCACCCATGGTGCCGCTGCCGCTTGGATTCGGCACGTTCGGCCCATCGCCATTCGGACCGCGGTCCGTCAGGCCATAGAATTCAAGGTCGCCGTTGGCGTTGGCGCCCTTGAAGGCCAGCGCCGAACCGTAGGACGGCAGGAAGCCCAATGGGAAGTCGGCCTTCACTTTGGCGTTGCTGCCTTCGTATGGAATGTAGAAGTTGTTCGCTGCCTTCACCTGGTAGCGTGTCACCGTAACAGTGGCTGCGGCCTGGGTAAAGCTTTCCTGCACCGGCGTACCGACCTTGGAGGCCAGCGTATCTTCGAAGTGCTCGCGCACCAGCTGGCGGCGGTCATCATCGACACCGCGTGCAGCATAGGCAGTGCCGGCGGCAACCAGGTTGGCAGCCATGGCTTTATTGAAGTCCGCCGCAGCGGCGCCAAAGTCGGCTGACTTGCCCGCCAGGGCCGCCTTCACTTCAGCCGTGATCTTGATGCCGTTGGAAGGATCATTGTCTTCGTCCAGCAGTTGCAGTGCCAGCAGGCGGTTCACCACCTTCGCGTCCTTGACGTCCGTCACGCCGGCCAATTGCAGCGGCGTGATGACCGAGGCACAGGCGGCGCTGCCCAACGCCATGCCGCCAACGCTGAAGCTGACGGTATCGCCTTCTTTGCAGGAGAACTCGCCCTTGGCGCCGGTTGCCGCCTTCGCAGCCGTGCCGGCCACATAGTCCGCGCCTTCAACGGCGCCGTCGACAAAGGTGCCATTGACAGAAAGTTTGACGGGTTCATAGCTGCTGCCGCCGCCGCAAGCGGCAAGGGCGAGTGTTAAAGGAAGGAGCGACAGGGATCTCATGCTGGCCTCTGGAGTTGAAAAGGCGCAGCTTAATGACCGGAAGTGACGAGCCGATGACACAAAAGCAAAAAGGCCCGCTATTCAGCGGGCCTTTTTGGCTTATTACTTAGTCTGACGATAACCTACTTTCACACTGGTTGCAGCACTATCATCGGCGCAGAGTCATTTCACGGTCCTGTTCGGGATGGGAAGGGGTGGGACTGACTTGCTATGGTCATCAGACTGACCGGTACTTGGCTCGCGCATGGCGCGTCACCAGGAATAATTAGCTTGACGATAACCTACTTTCACACTGGTTGCAGCACTATCATCGGCGCAGAGTCATTTCACGGTCCTGTTCGGGATGGGAAGGGGTGGGACTGACTTGCTATGGTCATCAAGCATGACTTGTATGCAGCGCGCCTGGCGCACTGCGCAATCTGGGAAGAAGTAAAGTTGGGGTAGTGTTCTCAAACACGGGTAAGTGCTACATAACCGTCAAGGTTATAGGGACAAGCCGTACGGGCAATTAGTATCAGTTAGCTTAATGCATTACTGCACTTCCACACCTGACCTATCAACGTCCTGGTCTCGAACGACCCTTCAAGGAGCTCAAGG
>Ga0209564_1001081_pt1 | contig 32608 bp, 28 predicted proteins | sample AraplaCol_mMF_r2_FD_184272 | JGI IMG/M metagenome (GOLD analysis project Ga0209564, IMG submission 184272) | Arabidopsis root microbial communities from North Carolina, USA - plate scrape MF_Col_mMF_r2 (SPAdes) (version 3) | ecosystem: Host-associated > Plants > Roots > Endosphere | place: USA...
GCTGAACTCGTAGAACAGCGCCTCCTGCGCCACCTGCCGCTCGCCCATCATCGCGTCGCCCTCCATCCGGACGCCGACTGAATCAGGACTTCAGAGCCGCAGCAATGCCGACTTTTTCAACGATATCCGCCAGTAGCGGACATTGGGAGATTGCCCGGAAGCAGACACTGCCAGATAGTGGTGACTCGGCACGCGCTTTGGCCTTGTCATTGGCACTCCACAGCGCTTGGCACGAGCCAGCCTTTGCAACAGGCAGAGAGCCCTGCGTAAGGTCACGGTCGACGAGCATCGGAATCGCGTGGCCCATGGGTTAGCAAAAAGCGATATTCTGCTTTCGTCCGCCCTGGCGATCCTCATCGAGGCGAGCGCGCCCTTGTCCGTTCGCAGCCAAGTTGTCCTCGCTTGCGTCGAGGCGTTCGGCTACTTCCGCGTCATGACGGGAACAGCGAGCAAATCTCTGGCCAACCATCTGGGGCAGTTGGAGGCGGAAGCGATCCATATCCTGCGAGAAGCGGCGGCCGAGTTTCGCAATCCGGCCATCCTCTACTCGATCGGGAAGGATTCGAGCGTTCTGCTTCATCTCGCGATGAAGGCGTTCTACCCGGGCCCGATACCCTTCCCCCTGCTTCACGTCGATACCCTCTGGAAGTTCAAGGAGATGATCTCCTTTCGTGACGAGACGGCCCGCCGGCTGCGGCTCAAGCTGATCGTGCACGTCAACCGGGCCGGAGCGGCGCGCGGCATCGATCCTGTCAGCGAACCCTCGCTGCACACGCAGATCATGAAGACGGATGCGCTGAAGCAGGCGCTCGACGCGTACGGTTTCGACGCTGCATTGGGCGGCGCACGACGCGACGAGGAGAAGAGCCGGGCCAAGGAGCGCGTCTTTTCGATACGCGACAGGCATCATGCCTGGGAGCCACGCCGTCAAAGACCTGAACTATGGCGCCTGTTCCACACACGGCTTCATCCGGGCGAAACGATGCGCGTGTTCCCGCTGTCCAATTGGACCGAGCGCGACATTTGGGACTACATCCTCGCGGAGAACATTCCCGTCGTGCCGCTTTATCTCGCGGGGCCTCGTCCCGTCGTGCGGCGGGAAGGTGGGCTCATCATGGTCGACGACGAGCGCCTCGCGATGCGCATCGACGAGACAGTCGAGATGCAGCATGTCCGCTTCCGGTCGCTGGGTTGCTATCCACTCACCGGCGCCGTCGAGTCGGCGGCGCGAACCGTCTCGGACGTCGTGATCGAACTCGGTGAGGCCCGCCAATCGGAGCGTCAGGGCCGGCTGATCGACGCGGACGGGCAGGCGTCCATGGAGCGCAAGAAGCGCGACGGATATTTCTGATGCCGTCGAAGGGCCTCATCGTGACCGGGCATCCCGACAACGCTCACGCCAGTTCCGGCAGGGACCTCCTGCGCTTTCTGACCTGCGGCTCGGTCGATGACGGCAAATCGACACTGATGGGGCGGTTGGTCTTCGAAAGCGGATCCATCACCGATGACCAGCTCCTGGCGTTGACGCGAGATTCGCGCCGCCTTGGCACGGTCGGTGACGGTCTTGACTTCGCCCTCCTGGTCGACGGCCTCGGCGACGAACGGCAGCAGGGCATCACGATCGACGTCGCATATCGCTACTTCGCCACGGCCGAACGCTCCTTCATTGCGGCGGATACGCCCGGGCACGAGGAATATACCCGCAACATGGCGACCGGCGCGTCGCATTGCGACCTAGCCGTCATATTGGTCGATGCCTGCAAGGGCGTGACGGCCCAGACCAGGCGGCACGCGACGATCTGCTCGCTGCTCGGCATCCGCCAAGTCGTCTTGGCGGTGAACAAGATGGATCTCGTCGGGTTCGAGCGAGCCGCATTCGAGGCGATCGTGGCGAGCTTCACCGACTTTCTGGGCCAGCTCGCCTTCGCAGCTATGGTGCCCATTCCCCTGTCGGCACGCCTTGGCGACAACGTGGCCCGAGCCTCCGGCGCCATGCCTTGGTATCGCGGACCGGCTCTGCTGCGCCACCTTGAGACTGTTGACGTCGCCTCTTCGCGGCGAGAGCGTCCGTTCCGCTTTCCGGTGCAGCTTGTCAGCAGGCCCAGTCCGAATTTCCGGGGATATATGGGCACGGTCTCGTCCGGACGGATCGCGTCGGGCGATCCGGTGGTCGTCGCGGCCTCGGGCAGGTCGAGCACGATCGCGCGGATCGTGACAGCCGGCGGGGATCGGCAGGAAGCCTGCGCCGGCGAAGCCGTCACGCTCACGCTGACCGACGAGATCGATATCGCTCGGGGTGATCTTCTTGCCAGCCCCCGGGAGCGGCCCGTCGTGGCTGACAGATTCCTCGCTCACCTCGTATGCATGGCGCACAAGCCTGTGACCGCCGGCGGGCGCTACCTCATGCGCGTTCCCGGCGCCTATGTACCGGCGAGCGTCACTGCAATCGTTCACAAGCTGAATATGGGCGGCCCAGGCCACGCGGTCGCGGATCGGCTGGGCCTGAACGATATCGGCCTATGCCATATCCAGGCCGACCATGCGATTCCGATCGATTACTACGCAGATAATCCCGAGACTGGCAGTTTCATCATCGTCGATCTGTCCACCAACGTCACCGTTGCGGCCGGCATGATCGAGAAGGCCCTGCGGAGCGCGACCAATATCCACCCTCAGAAGGCCACGGTGGACAAGGCAGTCCGGACGGCGCTTGCGAACCACAAGCCGGCAATCGTCTGGTTCACGGGCCTCCCGGGCTCGGGCAAGTCGACGCTCGCCGACCGCGTGGACCGTCGTCTGAACGCGCTCGGCTGCCGCAGCTATGTCCTCGACGGCGACAATCTGCGCCATGGCCTCAATCGCGACCTCGGCTTCACCGACGCAGACCGCAACGAGAACATCCGACGTGCCGGAGAGGTGGCCCGACTCTTCGTCGATGCCGGAATCATCGTGCTGTGTGCTTTTATCTCGCCTTTCGAAAAGGAGCGGACAATGGTCCGCCGCCTCGTCCGGGACGGAGAATTCTTGGAGATCCACGTCGATACGCCGCTCGACGTCTGCATCGCGCGCGATCCCAAGGGTCTCTATGCGAAGGCCAAGAACGGCCTGATCCAGAACTTCACCGGGGTGGATTCGCCCTATGAGGTGCCGAACGCGGCCGAGCTGCGCGTCACGACGGTCGGGCGCTCCCCCGACGAGGTTGCCGAGGATGTCCTCGCGCTGCTGACCGAACGCGGCATCTTCCGCCCTTAAGGTGAGCGCTCGCGACCTCAGCCCGCGAACGCAGCTCGGCAGCCGAGTCCGGGGCGCCTTCCGGATGGAGAGATGCGCCCCTATCGCATTCGATCGAGGCAATCGCTTGCTTCCGCGATGGCGGCGTCCGAAAAGCGCGCTGTCGCCGTTCCAGCCCGCAGTTCGAGCTTTTGACATGCACCGACCGCTTTCATTGCTGCTCCATCTGCAGAGGCTCGACCGTCGGCTCCAGACGCTTCCCTGTCCCGTCTGCGGAGCCTCCAAGCCACTGTCGGTTCTGAAGCGCGACCGCTACTTCCTGCGTGTCGAGCTCTCGGTCTGCCAGGACTGCGGAGCCGTCTACGTTGCGCGGGGGCTGAGAGGCCGCGATTCGTCGGCGTTCTACAGCGAGCTGTATCCGCGGCTCATGGGCATGGGGGGCAGGTCTCCCGCCGTCCTTGGGCAGCTGCGCCTTGTCGCAGGCTATCGCGTGAATGCGATACGCAACATTGTCGGCTCGATCGACGATATCGTCGATATCGGCACCGGCCATGGCTTTTTCCTGGCGGCTTGCCGCGACGCGGGGAGCCGGCACTATCACGGCGTCGAGCCCGGCCCGGCGCAACGCCGCTTCGCCGAAGAGAGCCTCGCCTTGCAAGGACATATCCACGACGGGGATTTCGTGTCCCCGGCCGTCGTGCCGTTCCAGCCTGCCATCGTGACGCTGTTCCATGTGCTGGAGCATCTCGAAGAGCCCGGCGCGACCCTCGACACCGTCGCTCGATGGTTGCCGCCTGACGGATGGCTCGTGATCGAAGTCCCCGACCTGGAGGAATGGTCCCGTCTCGGACTGCAATATGTCCATGTCTCCCATCGCAGCTATTTCACCGATACGACGCTGACGGCGTTGCTGGCCCGGCATGGCTTCCGCGTTCATGCGGTGCAAAAGGAACTCGACGGCATCCACCCGACCAATCTGAGGATCTTCGCGCGCGCCGGCGGCGCGGGCCCGGTCACCCTCCAACCTCCCGACGCTCACGCGCTACGGGAGACAATTCGTCGCCAGTTGGCGCCCTGGCGCCTGAAGGACGGCTATCCGAGATCCGCGTGGCGCCTCGGCAAGATGGCGCTGGCCGGGCTCTGAAGCCGAGCTCGGCCGGCCCAACGCATCGGGATTCGGCTGTCAGGATCTGGCGGCGCCGGCGAGCAACTCGCCGTACAGCTCGAGATAGGCGTCCGTCATGCGCTGCGCGTCGAACAGATCGCGGGCGCGCTGCCGCGCGCGTTGCCCCATGGCGGCGGCAAGCGCAGGGTCCTGCCTCAACCGCCTCAGCGCGCCGGCCAGCGCCTGCGGATCGGCCGGAGGCACGACGAGCCCCGTCACCTCGTCCTGGTTCACATGGCTCGTCCCGGTCCCGATCGCGGCCGAAATCAGCGGCTTGGCGTGGAGGGCGCCTTCGAGGAGCGCGATGCCGAACGCCTCCGATCGCAGATGCGATGGCAAGACCAGCGCTCCGCATAGGGACAGCACCGCTGCCTTGTCCGCCTCCGAAAGACGGCCGAGAAAGACGATGTTGGGTGCGCTCTGCGCCTGGCGGTGGAGCCGGCGCTCAAGCGGGCCAGTTCCGACGATCACAACCGGCAGGCCCGAGATCCGGGCCGCCTCGATCAGGAATTCGAGCCCCTTATAGTAACGCAGGACGCCGACGAAGAGGAAGAAGCCTTCGCCGAGGCGATGCCGCCAGTCGCTGACGGCCTGCGCCTCGGGCGGGGGATAGGACCCCGGATCGAGCCCGATCGGAATGACGCGGACCTTGTCTGCGTAGCGCTTCAGCACCGTGCTCGTCGCCAGATACTCCGGCGAGGTCGCGACGATCCGGCTCGCGCTCTGCAGGAAACGGCGCCCCAGCAACTCGTATAGTCGAAGCCAGTGCTTCTGCCGGACGATGTCCGAGTGATACGTCACGACGCTCGGCTTGTCCTTCGCCAGGAGCAGATGCGCGGCGTCCATGAAGGGCCATGGGAAATGGTAATGGATGATGTCGGCTTCGCGAGCCAGCTCGCGGAAGCGCCGCAGGGCGTCCAGCGAGAAGCCCGTCGAGGCAATCTGGAAACTCTCATTCGCGCGGTGGATGCGGTATCCGTTCCTGTGCAGCGGCGGCAGGTCACCGCGCTCCGTCGAAAGGGCCAGCACGTCCAGATCGACGCCACGTTGGGCAAGGCCCGTCGCCAGCTGATCGATGAAGAGCTGAGCCCCGCCGATCGTTTCCGGAATGCAGGTCTTGTAGAAGTGCAGAACCTTCATGGCAGCCGGGCCGTCATCGCGCGGCGATCTCACGATAAATGGCGCAAGTCATCTGCGCGCAACGCTCCCAGGTGAAGGTCGCCGCTCGGGCGAGGCCCCTCAGCCGCGCCTGAGCGCGCCATGCCTCGTCATCGGCGGCCATCTCGAGCGCCTGAGCGAGTGCGTCGACATCGAGGGCAGGCGCCGTCGCCGCGACGTCGCCTGCGACTTCCTGCAGCGCTGCAGCATCCGAGCAGACGACAGGCACGCCACAAGCCATGGCTTCGAGGACAGGCAGGCCGAACCCTTCGGCCAGGGAGGGAAAGACGAACAGACGGGCACCGGCCATGAGCACCGGAATGTCCTCATCGGGAACGTAACCAAGATATGTCAGCCAGCCCTCGCGCGTGGCTTTGGCGAAACGCGCATGCAGATCCTCGCTCTCCCAGCCGCGATAGCCGGCCAGCACCAGCGGATGGCGCTGGCGTTGCCGCGCCGGCAGCCGCTCGAAGGCGTCCAGCAGCATCGTCAGGTTCTTGCGCGGTTCTATCGTGCCGACATAGAGGCAGTAGCCGTCGGGCCGAAGGCCGAGCCTCGCCAGGGCGGCCTCGGCCTCATCCGCCGGATAGGGGCGAAAAGCGGGGCTGCGCCCGAGCGGCGTTACCCTGATCCGGTCGGCCTCGACACCCAGGACGCGCGAGATTTCGGCCTTGGAGAACTCGGAAACCGTGACAACCAACTCGGCGCGCCGAAGAGACAGCGCCACTTCCTTGCGCATGTAGCGCACCCGGTCCCGCCGGTGTTGTTCCGGCGCCGTGAAGACGGTGACGTCGTGGATCGTGACGACGCTTCGCCCGGGAAAGACCGGCAGATAATAATTGGCGCCGTGCAGGATCGCGTCTTTCTCATGTCGCAAGGCCCGGGCTCGGATATGGCCCTGATAGCGACGATAGAGATTTGTCGGCAGCGAGAAGGCGGACAGCATATCCCTCAGGGGCGGCAGAAGCGAATGCCCGGCTGCGGGCACGGGGATAGCATCCAGAATGTGGCGGCCCTGCAGGAAGGCGAGATCAATCTGGGGATTTGCCGCAAGCTGGCGGGCCAGCTCCAGCGTGTAGCGCCCGACGCCGGTGAGCGGCTGGCGAATGGCGTCGACCGAGAGGATAACCTTCATGATTCCTGCCGCTGGTCCTGGCGCCGCTCCCGGCGCGCCCTGAGCCGTTGCAGGAACGACGCTGCGAAGCCGTTCAGGCGGCGTGAGGCCCAGAGCACCGGACGCAGGACCGGATAGGCGAAGGCCATCCACTTCGGCAGCCGGACATGCTTCAGGTCGTCGCCGCTGGCGAGCGCCGCCAACGCCTGCGCGCGCCAGTGACCGAAGCCGGGGGCGAGGGCAAAATGCGATAGTCGGACCCCTGCCGTGCCGAAGGTGGTATCCTCCAGTTCGGTCGCGGCCCCGCCCGTCACCATCATGCCGAGCGCCACCTTGCCCAACGATCTCACGGCACGATCACGCGTCAGCGCCTGGCGCGTCTCCGAGTCGAGCGGCGTGTCGAGGAGACCGGCCGCGAGCCACAACGCCTGTCCGGCCGGCCGGCCGAGGCCTACGCTGTCAGCGTAATGCAGCAGGCGGCGCGGGCCGTCTGCATCGCCGGCCATCAAGGCGTCGATATCGGCAAGCCATTTGAGACGGCTCCAGGCATGAAGGCCGCCATGCAGGCAGAGATAGGCCGCGAGCGCATCCCCGGTCAGTGTGCTCACCATGCGACCTCCGCCGATATCGAACGGGGTCCAGGTCAATGAGGCAGCGAGCGGCGCGGCCATGCGCGCATTGGGGCAAAGCCGCCAGTGCAACTCGACCAGCGTTCCGTTTCCGTCATGCCGGAGTTCCCACTGGTTCAACCTTCGAGACCAGTCGGAGACGTTGTCTGCGCCGAGCCCGGCGGCAGAGCGGTAGCCATTGCGTTCCAACAGGCGGAAGGCTGCCAAGAGATCCGCCGGGTCGACCATCAGGTCGAGATCGCGGCTGTGGCGCCTGCCGACATCGCCAAAGAGCTGCAGGGAGAGGACGGGGCCCTTGAGGAAACCCGCTGCGATGCCGGCTGCGCGGAACGCCTCGTCCAATCTGATCGATTCGCCGAGCAGCGCGAGGTTGGTCCGGGCGATCGCGCTGGCCCGTCGATGCAGGTCCTGACGCACGAACTCGGGCACGAATGCCGCGCTCCTGGGCAGGGCCCGTTGCGCGACCCCAGCAATTCTGTGGCGATGGAGGATGCGCAGGGCCAGCGGCCAGTCGACGATCTCGCGAGCGGCTCGCTCGACAGCCTCGGCGCTGGTGGTGCGACTGGGAGCGCGCGTACAGGCGAGAGCAAGCGCGAAAGCCGCCTGCTCGGGCGGCGAAAGCGTGGCGCGCGTCAGCTTCAAGGCACCCTCACCAACGCACCGGCCCCGCGTGGGGGCCTCGTCGGGAACGTCCGCCGACTTCGCGTGCCGCTTTCCGAGGAAATCTCGCAAACACGGGCGTTCCGGCTCTCGCATCAATCAATGCAGGGGGAGGCCATGGCGGCGAATCCTGCGGCTTCCTCTGCGGCGTGATCTAGAGATTTCCAGCGCTCAAGTCCACAAGGCGGCATCGTGGGCCGCTCCCTTGCGAGCGATCTGAACGGAATGTCGATTTTCGATGCGCCTCAATCGAAAAGCTGAAATATCGCCGCCATGAGCGCTCGCGAGTCGGATCATGGCGTTCCGTCGACGGACGGGCGAGACAAGGGCCTCGGCAGTGGCCCACATGCCCTTTCCCCTTCCACTGGGCCCGCCGAATTCGCCATCTGTGCTGTGATCTATGCCGTCGGACAGGGCTGCAATGTCCTGTTCCAGCTTCTGCTCCTGCGTCATTTCGGGGCGTTGGCCTATGGCGAGATCGGGCTTGCGCACCTCGCCTTCCTCCTCGTCGGCTTCGTCGGCGATCTCGGCTATGCGACGATCTTACTGCGCGAGAAGCCCGATGCTGCCGGATGGGAGAGGCAATGGCGGCTGGCGCTCGGCCACAAGCTCCTCCTCACGCTCGGCCTCTATGCGCTGACTCTGGGCGGTTGGGTTACTGTTTATGGCCGGGCGAACGAGGGCTTCGCCTATCTGGCCGCCACCGTGCCTGCCGGCCTCGCCGGTCTCGCCAGCCTCTCGCCGGCGCTGCTGGCCGGCCGGCGGCGGATACCCGCCTTCCTGGTGCAGCAGATACCATGGCCGGCGGCCCTGATGGTCTGGGCGCTCGTCGGCGGTGCGAATGGTTCCGCATTGCAGGCAGGGCTCATTGTCAGTGCCGGTTTCGCCGTCCAGCCGCTGGTCGGGCTGTTCTTCTGTCAGCAGCCTTCCTTGCTTCTGCCGCTATTCGGGGCTGGCAGCGCCATGCTCGGCGCTGCCACACGGCTGTCGGCGATGGGCATCGCCGGTGCCCTCCACGATCGGCTGACCCCATTCCTTGTCGCGCGACTGGCGCCGGATTTCCTGCCTTTGATGCTTCTCCTCGGCCATGGCATGAACGGCGCATCGGGAATCCTGATGCAGGTCAATCGGCTTCTCCTGCCTCACATCCCGAGCCGAGCCGGCCTTGTCTGGTCCGGCCGTCTGTTCGCTGTGGTGTTGGTGGGCATCGCCGCAACGGTGCAATTCCTTCTGCTGGCGCTCGCCGTGCGCGCCGATGGCGGCTCGGCCTTTCATCCGGCGCTGCTGCTGCCCACTCTGCTGGCCTGGGGCATGTCGCTCTCCGGAGGCGTCCTGGCCACCGAACTGATCGGACGGCATCGCGAGAGCCGGCTGGCACGGGTCCTTCTCCTAGGGTTGGCCGCCAGCGCAGCGCTGCAGATATCCTTCGCCCTCGCATCCTCAGCCGATGGCGTGCTGTGGGCACGTCTCATTGGCGTGGCCGGAATAGCGGCCGCCTCGCTCGGGCTCTGCGGCATCTCGCTTAATCGCGCCGGCTGGGCGATCTGCGGATCGCTCTTCCTTGCCGCTCTGGCGCCGCTCAGCCCGCTGATCTGGGCTGCGAGCGCATTGCTTCTGATTGGAGGCACGATTGCGGCGGCTGTCGATCGTGCGGTGCTGTACCGCGACGAACACGAGTGGAGCGGGCCATGTGCGGCCTGATCGTGCTCCGCGGCACCAGCCGGGACGATATCGCCGAAACGGCCCGGCGCGGGCTGGCGGCGATCTCGCATCGAGGTCCGGACGGCGACGGATTCTATGTGTCCGAGGGTGCGCCGCCCACGGTTCTCGGCCATTGCAGGCTCTCGATCCTCGATCTCAGCACCGCCGCCGCCCAACCCATGATCTGCGCCGAGACGGGGAATGTCCTCGTCTTCAATGGCGAAATCTACAATTTCCTCGAACTGCGCGAGATGCTGGAAGCGCGCGGCGAGCGCTTTCGCGGCGATGGAGACACCGAGGTCATTCTGGCGGGCTGGCGGGTCTGGGGGCGCGATCTTTTCGCCCGGTGCAACGGCATGTGGGCGCTGGCGTTGCTTGAACGCGCCTCGGGCGACCTGATTCTGTCGCGGGACCGGCTCGGGGTGAAGCCGCTCTATATCCATCGCGACCGGGATCGGTTGATGATGGCGAGCGAAATCCGGGCGATAGCGGCCATGAGGGGTGGATATCCGCCGCCAAACCCGGATGCGATCTTCGATTTCCTGACGCTCGGTCGCGGCGACCACACCGCCCGGACCTTCTTCCAGGGCATCGAGGCGGTTGCGCCCGGAGAGGTCTGGCGCATCGCCCCCGACGGTACGAAGACGGCCTGGCCTTATCATCGCTGGCCCGGCATCGGCGATGGGACGGCGCTCCAGCCGCCGGACGTTCGCGACATCTTGCGCGATTCGACCGCGTTGCGCTTGCGTTCGGATGTTCCCACGGTCTCGCTGCTGTCGAGTGGGCTCGACAGCTCGATCCTCACGGGGATAGGTCTTTCCATCAACTGCCGACCGCGTGTGGCCTTCGCGGGCGCGTTCACCTACGGCTATGAAGAGGAAGCGTTCGCCCGTTTCGACGAGACCGCCCAGGCCGCCGAACTCATGCGCGAGCTTGGCTCTTCGGAGCGGCATCGTATACACCGCGGCCACGCGGTTCCTGACGAGACCGAACTTCTGGACCTCGTCGAGACGCAGGACGAGCCTTTCAGCACGCCATCCATCCTCGCCAGTTTTCGGACCTACAAGGCGGTGCGCGACGCCGGGTACAAGGTCGTCATTTCCGGCGAGGGGTCGGACGAAGCGTTCGGCGGCTATGTCACGCGCTATCAGGCCTTCGCGGCCCGTGACGCCATCAGGGCCGGGAGGTTGCCGACGGCGGTAGGGCTGCTCGCGCGCGGCGCGGCGCGTACGTCGCTGACTCTCAACAGGCTGGCCTGGGAACTGCCCCTGCCGATCCTGGCCAACCGGCTGCGGCGGCAGCGTCCGAGCATCGGCATGATGTCCGATACGCTGTGGTCAGACTCGGGCAGCCGGCTTGCCGGCCTGCGAGACGACATGCGCTCAGGACTTCAGGAAAGGCTGCGCAGCGACGTCCTGACGACGAGCCTGCCCCTTATCCTGCGGATGACCGATCGCAACGCCATGCGGTTCGGGGTGGAGGTCCGCTCGCCCTTCCTGGACTACCGCCTGATCGAACGGGCTTTGGCCACGCCCGCCACACTGCTGATGGGAGACCTGCACGGCAAGGCGATGCTGAGGCAGGCCTTTGCCGGCGATCTTCCCGACCGCATCCTGTGGCAGCGCAAGGTCGCCGGCTTCGGCCATGCCGAGCAGTTCCTGGTCCACCGCATGCCGCTGCGCCGCCTCCTCGACGATCTGCCCGTCGAGCTCGGCGCCTATCTCGATGTTGGACGGCTGCGGCGGGAGGTCTCGTCCGAAGGGACGCACACGACGTTCTGGCTGGCCGTGTCCGTCGCGCTTTGGTATTGGAGCATCTATGCCTGATACCTCCCATCGCGAGACGCCAGACCAGGGAGGCGATCCGCGTTTCACGCTCAGCGCGGACACCCGAACCTGCCGCCTGTGCCAGGCTGGAGAGCACCAGCGTACGGTCTGCAGCGAATCCCATGTCGGCAGCGGGCAGAGCTTGCGCCGTTGCGGCGTCTGCGCGGCCGTCTACCTCGCGCCGGACTTTACCCCGGAGAGCCTCGATCTGTTCTATCGGGAGCACTATCGGCGGCTGTTTCCGAGCGAGGCGGTCTGGCGCAGCGAGCGTCGTTTCTTTGCCTGGCGAGGAGACGAGCCGGTCGCCCGCGTGCGTCTCGCGAGGATCGCACCCCATCTTCCGCCGGGAGCACATCTGTTCGAGATGGGGTCGGGCTTCGGCGCCTTCCTGGGGGCTGCCGCCGCGCTGGCGGGTGTGCGACTTTCGGCCTCCGAACCTGATGTGGCCAGCCGCCCACGGCTCATCGGAGCAGCGGACGTCGAATTCCTGCCGGGCATCGAGACGTTGCCTGCAGCCAGCGCCGATGTCGTCGTGGCGTTTCACGTGCTGGAGCATCTGCCCGAGCCGGGCTCCTTCCTCAGAAGCGCCCTTGCCGCCCTGAAACCGGGAGGCAGGGCCTTTGTCGAAGTGCCCGACATGATGCAGGGACTGCGGGCGGCGAGCTATGTCCACCCGGCGCATCTGAGCTATTTCAGCGTCGGTACACTGTCCCGGCTTGCGGAGGCAGCGGGATTCAGGGTCGTCTATGCCGGCCGGCATCCCGACGGCGGCGTGCTGGCGGACAACATCTGGCTGGAACTGGAGAAGCCGATCGAGGCCATTGCGGGAACCGCGATGGAGCCGGTCTCTGCGGACGAGATCGCAGCGGTGGATGCCCGGCTCGATGCCGTCGCCGGGGAACCGTCGCTCGGCCGGCGCTGGCGTCGCCTGGCCAAGACACTGGCGCTTCGCACGGTCGGTGCAGGCCCGGTGGGAGAGCTGCAACGCTTCCGGCAGTGGCGGCATCTGCGCCGGGTCGGCTGGGCCTAGAAAGATGGAGTTCGCCGAGTTCGTGGACGATCTCCACGGTCGTTACGGTGCGGAGGCGGCTGGCGTCCGCCATGAGGTCTTTTTCACCCACCGGCGCCGCTCGCGACCAGGCCCTCGTTTGCGAGCGGCCCTGGCGGCGCTTCGCGATGCGGCGCAGTGCCTGTGCCTGCCGGCACGTCTGCCGAAGCCGGGCCATGTCGTTGCCATCGCCAGCCGGGCGGGTTCCAGCGGCCTCGGAGCGCTACGCCCTTTCATGGACGACCTCGACAAGCGAGGTATAGGCTATCGCCTGATCGTCCATCCCAGGCTGAGCCGTTCCATGGTGGCAGGTTCTCCGGGGCGGCCGCCGCTTCGGGCTTGGTCCCATGCCTTGAAGGCTTTCAGCATGGCATTTGCCAGGCCCGACGAGCAGGCCTTCGTTGTCCGCTGCTGCCTGTTCCGGCTACGCCTCTGGCAAGGAGCCTGGTCTCGAGCGCTGGCTGGCGAGGAGTGCGGCAGCCTGATCCTCCACAATGACTTCGAGCTGTTCTGCGTCGCGGCCCTCCGCGCGGGCGACGGCCGATGGCGAGGCATCTGCATTCAGCACGGCCTGCCGACGGATGAGTTCTTTCCAACGCTCGCGCCGCGCCAGATCGTCTGGGGAGACAGCAGCCGTCGCGCCTATATCGCGCGAGGCACTCCGCCCGAGGCGCTCGGGTTCGGTCCAGCCCGCGTGCAACCGCCCCGGTCGGCGCAGACGACGCCGATTGCGATCCGCCTCGTCTCGCAGACCCATACGCCCGTCTTCGGCCGCTCCCTCGCCAATGATTTCCTGACGCTGGCGCAGCGGATCGCCGACAGGACGCGCCCGCCTTCGAGCTTTGCGATCCTTCTCCATCCCGAGGAGGCTCGCTTGGGGCACCCTTATGCCAGCTCCCGGCTGGCAGGCTTGTGCCGGCCGCCGCCGCATCCTGAATTTGAGGCTGAGATGAAGGCTTCGTCGATTCTGGTCGGGTTCTGTTCGACCGCGCTGATCGAGGCCGCTCGCAGGGGGCATCTTGTCATCGGGATGAACTGGAACGTAGCAGCGTCGCAGGCGGCGCTTTCGGTAGGCAGGCCCGCGACCGTTGCGGATGACGCCGACCAGCTCTGCGACATGCTCGATCGGCTGGCCTGCGACCCGGCTGAACACGGCCGCATGCTGCGTTTGCAGGATCAATGGCTGGCGCGCAGCTTTGCCCATGGCACCGACTGGCTGGAGCGAGATCCGGCATGACTTTGAGGCGGATCTACCTCCTCGGCCTTGTTCTCTGGATTCACCTCGGAGATCTGCTGACGGCCTCCATCTATCAGGCCGGCGCAGTGCCGGAGGTCGCCTATGCCCGCCTCGTGCGGGATGCAGCGGTCGTGCTTGCGGCAGCCTTCTGCCTATTCACGGCCCGGATGGCGACATCGCTCTTGGTGCCGCTCATGGCTTACTGCGGGCTGGTAGCGGCATCGCTGGCGGCCAGTCTCGGTGCAGGAATCCAGCCCGGCATCATGCTCGGTTCCTTCGGCACGCTCTTGATTCCGATCTTGTTCTTCCTGGTCGGGTACAACTGCGTCCGCGACGCGTCCGACATCCGCGTGCTTGTGGCGTGCTACATCCTCATCGCCTGCCTCAGTGCGATTTTCGGTGTCTGGGAGATCAGCAACACCCAATTCTGGCTCGATACCGTGAAATTCCCGGCCTATCTGAGGGAAGTCAAAGGGCTGATCTTCGGGGCAGCGCCAGAGACCGGCCTACCCCATAATTTTTTCGCCGATCTGGAGCAAACGCGCCGTGCCGCCGGGCTGCTGGCGGCCCCCTTGGCTCAGGGCATCGTTCTGGTCGTAGCTGGCGTGCTCGTCATGGCGACGGCGGGTGGCCGCATCCGGCCATCCGGGGCGTTGATCTGCCTCGGCCTAAGCATCGGGATATGGATGACGGGCACGCGCGGGGCGATGGTTGCGGGCAGCATCGCATTGACCGGATATCTGGTGACGGCAAGAACGTCGCGCGCCCATTTCCCGCTTAGGATCGCGCTGGCCCTCGTTGTCGCGTTCGGCATCCTTGCGACGACACGGGGTGTGCTGGAAGCTACGATTCGCCAGTCCGACGGCTCCAGCCCAGGGCATTCCGCCGCCTTTCAACGAAACATCGAAGGCATCCTGCAAATCCCGCCGCTGGGCTACGGCATCGGCACGCAGGGGCCGGTCGCCGCCCAGGCCACTGTCATCACATTGGGAGGTGGCGAGGGAGCGATCTTTTCAATCGCCTATCAGGCGGGCCTGCCCGCTGCCCTGGCGTTTCTCGTCTTATTCATCGTCTGCCTGGTTCGTCTGTGGCGTGCCAACCGCGACCAGGAGACGAGCTTCGCGCTCGCGGCATTCTGGCTGATGCTGGGGCTCGCGACGACCCTCGTGACCTCTGATCACGTGCTCGCGGTGTCGGGGTCCGCCTCCGTGTGGATCCTCACCGGCGGCGTCATGCGCCTGCTCGCCCGCACGAGCGTCCGCGAACGGGTAGCCGTCGAGGCTCACGCATGACGCGAATCCTGCATGTTCATCGGGACTTTGCGCCCGACCAGGGTGGCGGCGGCGTCGCGCGGCACATCCACGGCCTCGCAAAGATCGCCTCGAAACAGGGCTTCGAAGTCCGGGTCGTCGCTCCGGCCGCGCGCGCGCCGCATGACGAACTTGCCTATGACGTTAGGGCAGCCGCCATTGCTAGTCTCTGGCCGCATGTGGGTTGGGCCGACGTCGTCCATGTTCACGGATCGCGCAACCCCATCGCGGCGGCGGCGGCGGCGATGGCAGGATCGCGAGGCAAGCGCCTCGTCTACACGCCGCATTGCTATTACGACGATGGCGGAGCGCTGAAGCGGGTCGTCAAGCGGGTCTGGGACGAAACGGTCGAGAGGCAGTTGCTCGCCAGCAGCGATGCTGTCGTGCTTCTTGCGGATTTCTGGCTCGATCTGTTGCGAGCGCGCGGGCTCGAAGTCCGGGAGCCGGTCATCCTGCCCAATTGCGTGCTGGAAACGGCAGTCCTGTCGCACGCGGCCGCGCCGCACCCTCTCGAAGGCAACCCTGCGCTGCTGTCGGTCGGACGGCTCGATCGCGTCAAGCGTCTGGACGATGCCATTCGGGCCCTGAACGAAACGGGGCTCGCATCCGCGGCGCTCCACATCGTCGGCCTAGGGCCGGACCGGGCGCGGCTGGAGGCTGTCGCAGCCGATGCCGGGGTCTCGCCCCGCGTCAGGTTTCACGGATTCGTCCCGGATGCGGAGGTGGCGGCGATGGCCGCCGCTGCCGACTGTTTTCTGCTTCCGTCTTCGGCCGAGGGCGGGCCGACCGTCCTGATCGAGATGCTCCTGCTGGGATGCAAGGTGGTCGCGAGCGACATCCCCGGCAGCCGGGTCATCCTGACGGCAGCGGGCTGGCAACAGGGCCTGCACGCGCTCGGCGATATTTCCGCCCTCGCCAGGACGGTGAGACACGTCACCGCGCAGACCATGTCGCCGGACGTCAGAGAGGAGGTTCGCAACGCCTTTACCTGGGAGCAGAAGACGCCGCAGATCGTCAGCCTCTACCAGGCCCAGTATCCGGTGCGCCCCAGCCAGACACCGGCAAAAGCCGGAATGACGCCATGAGCATGCAGAACACCAGGATGTCGTTCCTCGGTTGCCCGCTGGACCTGTCCGGCGGAGAGGAAATCCTGCGTCGGATCGAGGGAGCCGCGTCGCTGGCGGGGCCTCGGCTCAGGATCGAAGGCCTGAACGTCGCCAAGCTAGTCGATGCTCGGAAGGACATGGATCTTATGGCTGCGTTGCGCGAGGCGGAAATCGTGCACGTCGACGGGCAAGGTGTTGCATTGGGGCTCGCTGCCCTGGGCATCAAGGCCGAGCGATGCGCCGGGATCGATCTCATGCAGCAGATCTGCCAGCGGGCGTCGATGCTTGGACACAGCATCTATCTGCTCGGTGCGCGGGAGGAGATCGTTGCCGCTGTCGTCGAGCGATTGAACGCGACGTTGCCTGCCCTCGCCATTGCAGGCTGGCGCGACGGCTATTTCACGGAAGACGAGGAGCCAGCCGTCGCCGATGCGATCGCTGCGTCCGGTGCAGCGATCCTCTTCATCGGCATCAGTTCGCCGAAGAAGGAACTGTTTCTGCGCAGGAACTGGGAGCGCCTTGCGGTGCCGGTGGCGATGGGCGTCGGCGGCTCGTTCGAGGTGGTTTCGGGGCGGCTGCCCCGGGCGCCGCGCCTGATGCAGCGTAGCGGGCTGGAGTGGCTGTTCCGCCTGTGCCTCGAGCCGCGCCGTCTCGCGGGGCGCTATCTACGCACGAACGCGGTCTATGCGTGGCTGCTCGCCGGAGCCTGGCTCAAACACAAGGTCGCGGCGGCGAAGCCGGGGACCCGCTAGCATGCTCTCGATGCCCGGCGCGGGGAGCCGCAGGATTGGTTCGTCGGAGGTCGCCGCTACCGTCGGCTTTACGCTGCTCTATCTGCTGTTCAGCCTGCAGCAGGTCGTGATCGGCCGGGGGCTCGGCGAAGGCATTTCGCTCGGCTCCACCTCGCTGCGCGTTATCGGTCTAGGAGCGGCGATCGCCCTTCTTGCGACGAGGGGCATTCCCGTCAGGCTGCGCAGGCCGCTGATTGCGATCGTCGCCTGCCTGGGCGTGCTGGCCATATCCACGGCTCTGTCGGATCATCGCCTGATCGCCCTGAAATTCGGTGTGCGATACGCGACGCAATTGCTGATGCTGTGGTGCATTCTCAATCTGCTCGTCGCGTTTCCGCATCTGCGCGGTCCGCTGGGGCGGGCCACGGTCGTGGCGCTATGGGGCAGCCTGGCGATCGGCCTCGGGAGCCGGTGGGGCGTCGAATGGTTCGCACAGCTGGGGCTCCTGTTCCACGCCCCAGACGCGCTCAGATACATGCCGCGTATCATCGGGCTCTACGAACATCCCGCGACGTTCGGCGCGATCGCCGTCGTCGTGGCGGTGATGGCGACGCAGCTGCGCGAGGAGGCGGCGATTGGCATTCCGACGCTGGCTGCGGCTTATGTCGGCATGGCCGCCGTCCTGTTATCGACCGAGGCCCGCAACCCTGCCGTCCCCCTTCTGATCCTTGCCGCAGCCTTCGCCGTGACCCGGGGCGGCCGCCTGCGCCAGATTGCGTTGCTGGCCCTGGCGCTGTTGGTCGCACTGGTCGCGGTCACGATCTGGCGGCGATATGACGAGCTGACGAGCGCTTCGCGCGAAAGCCTCGCGACCATGTTTTCGCTCGGCAGGACCTATATCTGGGAGGGAGCCGCCGACGCTTGGCTGGGGCGGCCCTGGTGGGGGCTCGGACCGGGCGTGTTCCAGTTCCTGACGCCCGACTTTACGGGCGGGCGCTTTCTGCGCGGAGAACTCCACGCGCATAATCTCGTCCTCGCGATCCTCTCGGAGACGGGATTGATGGGGCTGGCCGCCATGAGTGGTCTGGTCGCCGCATTGGTTGCTCCAGCCTGGCGAGGTGACGCCCCGGCTGCAAGCCGGCAATGGGCGTTGATCTGGCTGGTCGTCGTCCTGGGGCTCGGCCTGTTCGATTTCTATCTGCCGTTCCATGGTTTCTCGCTGCACATCTCTCTGGCCGCGGCCACGGTCTTCACATCCATATCCAGTAAGACGACGCTCACGGGCGCGGCACCTGCTGCAACCCCGGTGTCGGCGTCCGGACAGGTGCCATGAACATCGACATGCCGACCCGGGACCCTGGCCGCCCTCCAATCGCCCGGGTGTGCGTGACCGGCGGTGCCGGCATGATCGGACGGCGGCTGGTCTCCCGGCTTAACCGGCAGGGCGTCGCGGTTGCCGTCGTCGATGATCTAAGCGGCGGGCTGCCGATGCCCGAGGGTGTCGCCATTGCCCATCGGGGCGACATCCGGGCGGAAACGGACATGCTCGCGCTGCTTCGCGACTTTCGCCCGGACGCCGTGGTGCATCTGGCCGCGTTGCATCAGATTCCGATCTGCGAGACGCAGCGGAGCCTGTGTCTCGACATCAATGTCGTCGGCACGGAAACCATCCTGCATGCTGCGACGGAGGCGGGGGTCGGCCGCGTCGTGCTGGCCTCAAGCGGCGCCGTGTATGGCTGGTCCGAAGGTCCGCTGGACGAAGAGCTTTCGCCCACCGAGGCGCGTGACATCTACGCCCTGTCGAAGCTTTGCAACGAGAACCAGCTGCGACTCTGGTCGGAGCGCAGTGGTGGACAAGGCCGCGTCGCCCGCATCTTCAACACGATCGGCGGCGACGACCCCAACGCTCATCTTCTCCCCGACATCCTCGCGCAGCTGAGATCCGAGACAGCCGGAGAGGCTGTGGTTCGGCTCGGCAACCTGAAATCTCGCCGGGACTATGTTCATGCCGACGAGGTCGCCGAGGGTGTGCTGGCCCTTCTGATGGACGTGCGGCGCAGGGCTTTCGATCTGTTCAACCTCTGCTCCGGGCAGGAGCACTCGGTCGAGCAACTTGTGTCCTGTCTCGCGCAATGCCTGGGGCGCACCGTCCGGATCACGGTCGACGAGGCTCGCCGGCGGCGCGTCGACAGGCCCAGTCAGATGGGCAACCCCGCCAGGGCGCTCGCGCTGCTCGGCTGGCGCGCGCATCTCGACCTGCAAGGCGTTCTGGAAAAAATGCTGGCGGAACGCGGGGACGTTGCGACCGCCTGAGGCCTAGGGCGCGTCACGCAGGATGTGAGACGTACCGTTCCGGTAGCGCCGCTCGTAACGGAACAGCCTTTCCCGCAGCCGGTGCGGCAGCCAGGCAAAAGCCGGATCGCGCGATGCAAGCCAAGGCTCGCCGCGCGGACGGTCGAGCTGCCGGGCGACCCGGTAGATCGCCAGAAGCAAGCCGAGCAGAACCAGGGATGCCAGGAAAACCGCCAGGGCGACGAACAGCGGCGACCTCGATGCCACCGGCCCCCTGTCGACGATGGGCTCCGCGGTGAAGACGATGCGATTGGCGCGCGTGCGTGCATCGGCGATGGCGAAAGCGATCTCCTGGTCGACCTGAACGCCTGGGCCGGTCGCGGCCGCGAAGAACGCGACCCGCTTCGCATCGAGCCAATCGGCCAGATGGGGGCCTGAGCGAGCCTGTTCGGGGGGCGTGGGCGCCGTCGCCAGGAACCGCGCGGACCAGCCGAGCATCTCGAGGTCTCGCTGGGCTGCTCGGGCCTGTGCCTGCAGCTCCAGCAGGCTCGATTCCAACGCGACGAGTTGCGCGGCGGGAGAGAGATAGCGGCCGCCGCCATTTTCGGGCGAAACGATGGTGTTGCCGCTGGCCTCGCGCAGATCGGGATAGGCCTCGACAAGGCGGCGCATGCCGGCAAGGCGCGTCTCGGTCTGCGTGATCGTGAAGGCCAGCTTCGTCAGCGCGACGTCCAGCTCCGCCTTCCGGCTGGCCGCGGCATCCTTCTGATCCCGCAGGAAGGTATCGAGCAGGGACCAGAGCAGGGACTGCCGAACATGAGCGGCGATTGCGTTCATGCTTTCGGCCGCCGCCGCGCGCGACGGAGCGAAGAGCGAGACTTCGATGCCCAGCGTTGTGGATGTGCGCGGGTCCGCGTTCGGCGTATCGCGGAGATCGTCGCGGCGGAGCGCACTCTTGTATTGCAGGCTGCTTTCCCAGAAGGCGCGATTTTCAAATGTCTGGCGCAGACGATCGGTGGTGTCCGGCACTCCTGAACCAACGGCGGATGCTGTCCCGAGCGCCTGAAGCGTTCCGGCTACCAGGCGAGGGTCGGGCAGAAGCGGGCTGAGATGGCGCCATTCGTCCAGCGTGAGCCGGGACGTGTAGAGCAGTCCTTTGGCCTGATAGATGGGCCTGCTGCTGACAAATATCCCCGCTGCCAGCGCCGCCAACATGGCGAGGGGCAGCAGGAGCGGGGCGAAATCGAGATGAAAGCGCAGCAAGGCGCGACCGATATCCCCGAGCGAGGTGTCCTCGTCCGTGTGCCGGAGGCTGTTCGGCTGGCTCATTGGGATGCGACTTTGGCGATTGGCGGGCACGGCGGCGCAATCAAGCGTGTCACGGTTCGCACCGGTCGCCTCCGGCGGTGGCATATCGCCTCGGTTCGTCCTTGAGCGCCGGTTCGCTGGTCGCGTTCGGCCGCTCGACGGTTTTCGGACGCTCGAACGGGACGAGGACCGCTGCGTGGGCGCGGTCGGCGGCAGTCGCGCTCTGGCCGCGCTCGACAAGGGGCCCACGGACATGGCTGAAGAGCGCCGTCGCAATGCGCTCGGCGCTGCGACCGTCCCCAAACGTCTCTCGCAGCGGCCCGCGATTGTTGCCGCGAGCGCTCAGGAACCGGTTCATGAGAGCCGGCAATCGAGGGCCCGCCATGTCCGCCGGGTCGAGACACTCGACCCCCTCCACAAAGCGGCCACGCTCCAGCGTGCGGCGCAGGCAGATGAGAGGCACGCCCAGCGTCACGGCCTCCTCCAGAATGCCGCCCGAATCGCAGACAGCGACCTGCGAGCCGGCGAGCATTTCCAGGAACCGGAGATGCTCGCTCAGATCGACCATCGTCGCGTTGGGGCCGAAACGGCCGGCATCAGTCTGGGCCAGCAGGCCGCGCTTCAGCATCCGGAAGTGCGTTGCCGGGAAGCTCTGTACGAGCCTGGCGAGCGCTTCAAGGATGAGCGCCTGGTGCTGGCGGTTCTCGCGTCGATGCAGCGAAACGAGAACGCCGCTGGGTTGCGCGGATGCCAGGGCCAGCCGCTCGCGATGGCGAAAGATCGGGTCGCAGACGGTGTTGCCGACGACAAAAGTCTCCTTGGCGGCAAGGTTGGCGGTCTCGCCGAGATCCTCGAAGTCCGTCGGGGTCGCACAGAACAGAATCTCGCTCTGCGTATCAATGAATGTCCGGATCATCTCCTCGGGAAACGGACTCAGCGGATCGCGGCTCCTCAGTCCCGCCTCGATATGAACCAGCCTCGCGCCTGCGCTGACAGCGCCATGAGCACCTGCGAGCGCGCTGTACGTATCGCCCTGAACGACCACCATATCGCCGGCCATGGCGGCAATATCGCTTGCGCAGGATGCCACCCAGGCCATGTCGTCATGACATTCGGCGCGCACCACGCGCGTTCTCTTGATCTCCACATTCGCCGGCACGTCGAAGGCATCTTCGCGGTTCTGCAATGTGTCGTAGATGGTGACCCGGAGCCCGCTCGACGCAAGCCTTCGCGCGACGTCGACTGACTTGATGATCTCCGGCATTGTCCCGACGACAAAGATCACGTTAGGCATATCAAGCTGATCTCGGTTCGAATACAGGCGCGCCATTCAAAGATATCTGTTCCGTCAGCACGCTCTCAGTAGCAAATTCTCATGTTGAGATTGTCCCGCTACCAGCATCGATCAAGTTTCCCTACAACCCATATCGGTCATTGCCGGTTCCGTTGCGGAACCCAGCCCGGCCGAGGCACGAGCCGGTCTTTCCCCTCTGCCGGCGAAACTGCGTGCGTGAGATACCTGTACAGCCCGCTTTCTGGATGCATTACACTCCCCTTTCCCTGCTAGCATAGCGAGACCTGCCCCGCGACCCTGATCGTCGGCAAAAAGCAGCGTCTCCTGAATTTCACTGTTGAGAGCGTCAGGCCGCGGCTTCATCGGGCCGACGCAGCCGCCCGGGCCGCAGGCCCGTCCAGAGCGTCAAAGCAAGAACGGCCTCGGTCACAATCGTCGCAATAGCGGCGCCCTGAATGGCGAATCCGGGCAGGAGGACGACGTTCAGGCCGATGTTGACCATCGCCGCCAGTGCCGCGGCGACAGCATATAGCCGCAGTCGGCCCAGCGCGATCGCCGCCTGGGTCAGGACGAGATTAGGCAGTGCGAAGGCAAGTGCCGTGAAAAGCCAGGGCAACACGCTGCCTGTCTGCGACGCGTAGTGCTCACCGTATACGAACGATGCCACCGATGCCCCGAAGAGCCACCCGCCAGCAGCGGCCATCAGGCCGGCTGCCGCCGCGGCCATCAGGGAGCGCTTCATGACGATCGCGAAGCGGGCCTCGTCAAAATGCAACAGGCGCAGGCGCCGAAACAGGAGAGATGCGAACGGGGTCGTGAGAAGCAGCACGCCATCGAGCAGCCTGTAGGCCGCTGCATACCAGCCGATCTCCGCGGCGCTGCCCCGCAACAGGCCGATCAGCAGGATGTCGATGCGATGATAGATGCAGGTGGCCAGATCGATCCAGAGAAAGCCCGCCGCTGCGCGATAGGTTGCGAGAGACGGCATCATCCGCGGCCGGATCCGGACGCCAAGCGGGAACAGGGCGAAGGTCGCCAGCAGGGCGAGGAGCCAAGCCAGAAATACGGCCAGCGTGGAGCCGCCGACCAACCAGGCCGCGCCAATGACCGCGCAGGCACTGACCGTTCGGGTCGTTACCAGCCAGATCGCATCGTATTCGAAACGTCCCGCCGCCTTGAGAAGAGTCGATGCGAGCTGCACCAGAAGCACCGCGCCCAATGCACAGACCGCCGCAGCGAGCGCTTCTCGCTCGGCGATGGGAAGGACAAAAAAGGTCGCCGCGATGACCATCGTCGAGAGTGCGAGATGGGACGTCGCCTGCGCCACCAATCGGTCGGGCGCGTGTGCGAAACCGGCCGTTGCCGCGGTGTTTTCTCTGGCAATGAGTGTCCGCAGCCCGGCATCCTGAAGCAGCGACAGGAAGGTCGCCACGGTCACGACGCCGACATAGCGACCGAATTCCGCCGGTGTCATCAGCTTCGCCAGGGCGATGGCGACACCTTGGGAGGCTGCTGCGACGTAAAGGGTGGCAATCGATTGAGCCAGAAAAGCGCGGGACGATCTCATGCAGTGGCATCCGCCGGTGCGTCCGCGCCAGGCATGCCTCCCTCGCTGCTGTCGAGTCTTGGTGTGCGTTCGGAAGGGTCGCTCTCCGGTCGCAGGCGATGAGGCAGCATCATCGCCGCGCTTCCGAATGCTCCGGCCGCGCATGGGCAGGGCCGTCGAAGGGCATCGCGCCAGCGACCTCCAGCCACGGTCCCTGCGAGACCACGGCGCCGTCGCGCAACGCGACCACAAGGTCGGCCCGCTCGAGGCTCAGCAACCTGTGTCCGACGATGAAGATCGTCATCCGCCCGCGAAGCGCGTCGAGCGCGGCCTGCACGCGCTGCTCGCTTTCGATGTCCAGCGCGCTCGTGGCCTCGTCCAGAATCAGGATGTCCGGCTCCCTTAGCAGCGCGCGGGCAAGCGCGATGCGCTGCCGTTCCCCACCCGACAGACGTCCTGCGCCATCGCCGACGACGGTGTCGAGCCCTTCAGGAAGCCGGAAAACGAAGTCGGCAGCCGCCTTCTCCAGCGCCTGCCGCAACGCTGCGTCACTCGCGCCCGGGCAAGCCCATTGAAGATTGGCGCGGATCGTGTCGTTGAGCAGGAAGAGGTCCTGGGGGACGTAGGCGACGACCTGGCGCCATTGGGCGCGGGCCTTTCCCGTCAGCGCGACGCCATCCGCCTCCACCGTGCCGCTCTGGGGAACAAGGAGGCCTGCCAGCAGGTCGGCCAGCGTGCTCTTGCCCGCCCCCGATGCGCCGACGATTGCAGTCGTGGTGCCGATCGGGAAACGCAGCGAGAGGGCTCGAAGCGCCGTCTGCCGGCGGCCGTCATAGCGCAGGGAGATGTCCTTGAGGACGATCGCATCCCGCGGCCGCAAGGGTGGGCCGCTTGCCTCGCCGTCCGGCTGCTCGACCCGCCGGCATTCATCCAGCAGCCGCTCAGCTTCCGTGAAGGCCGGCAGCGAATGCAGCCAGAGATGCGCCTGCTGCTGCAGGCCGGCGAACATCGGAAGCAGGCGGGCGAAGACGGCGACCAGCATCAACAGCTCCGCCATCGGCACCTGCCAGACGGTCAGGCCTACATAGACGTAAAGCGCCAGAAGGACGGCGCCGGCGGTCTGGAAGAATGCCTTCGACAGGCTCGCCCCGGCGGTGAAGGCCAGTTGATGGTCGCGCAGGCCCTGGCTCGTAGCCAGGATGTCGTCGCGATGAGCGCGCTCGGTGCCGAGGACCTTGGCGAGCTTGATACCGGCGAGGCTGTGCTGAACGTTCGCGTGCAGGGCCCGGTTGGACTCGCCGATGCGTCGCCCCAGTTGCAGCGCCTTTCGCCTCTGGCGGGCGAGGGACAGGAAGACGGCGCCGCCGCTGACGACCGCGAGGGCCGCGAACTTCCAGGACACGACAAGCGCGGCGGCGAGAGAGGCGAGCATGGTGGCGCTGCCGGCGAGGAGAGCAAAGGCGGCATTGACACCCACGCCGACGCGGTTGACGTCCGTGAGCAGCAGGCTGGCATGGTCGGCGCGGCGCTTGCCGACGATCCAGCGCCATTCGGCCTTGAGAAGCGCCGTGACGCATTGTTCGCGGAGCCTGTCGACGAACAGGAACTGCAGGCTCGTGCCCAGTCGCTCGCGGGCGTACTGGACGACGTTGCGTGCGGTGACGACGAGGACGAACAGCGTCAGGACAGCAGGCAATGTCGTGGGAATGCCACTCGATGTCAGCGCCCGGTTCCAGCCATGCGCCGTCGCGTCGCCCGGTGTCGAGCCGACGAGATCGAGCAGCGGGATCAGTAGCAGGAACCCGACCCCTTCGCTGATCCCGCTCAGGACCATCAGCCCGAGGAGCAGGAGAAGGCGGCCGCGCGGCGCCGTGGCGAGCAGGCGCCAGAAGGCGGGGATCGCGCTCACAGGCGGTTGGGATCGCATACGCAGGCGCACATGGAGCCTTCGTCGTTCCGGGAACCGGCCTTTTGCATGAACAATGCTCCGAACTCCTGGAATCGATCGCGGCTCTGGAATTCGGGCGATCCGCCTGAGCCGTGATCTGGCGTCGCCCGAGCTGCGGTCTCCACCTGCGGACCGCACAATCGAGGGGGGCCGGTGGATGCGCAAGGAGGTTTTGCCCGTCCCGCTGGACGCAAATGGATTTGGCTCTGGAAAACCTGCCAGCGATCGTTGGCGTCGGGGCTTCACAGGAGCCGAACCGGCTTCACGCTCCTGGTGATGTTGTGGGGCTGGAGGGCATCAGATAGAAACCGGCTCCCGTTCGCGGAGGAGCCGCTCGGATGAGCATGCCGCTAAACGCCTTTCAGGCCCTGCCGCCGCACAGGCGGCTCGAGAGTTTCATGGGCGAGGCGCTGGTCGAGCGGCTGCTGGCCTATGCCGAGTCGCGAAGCGGCGAGTTCACGCAGACGCGCCTGGCAGGGGGCAAGGTCGATGGTACCGTCAGGTCCTCGCTTATGCTCAGGGATCTCGGGGATCTGCGCGCCGAGCTGGAGGAGCGCTTCCTGGCCGTACTCGACTGGGCGGTCCAGGAGCTGAAGCTCTCACCGATCAAGCTGGCGCAGCTCGAGCTGGAACTGGTCGCCCATGGCGACGGAGCCTTCTTCAAGGAGCATATCGACACCTCGACCGATCGCTCGGCCGCGGGTTCGGGACGGGCGCTGACCGGCGTCTACTATTTCCATCGTTATCCCAAGGGATTTGATGGTGGGGATCTGCGGCTGCATGCGATTGCGCCCGGGCCGGGCGGCTCGCGGCGTTTCGTCGACATTCCGCCCGGCCCCGACACGTTCGTGCTGTTTCCATCCTGGGCGCCGCATGAGGTCCTGCCGATTTCCTGCCCGTCGGGCGCGTTCCGGGACAGCCGCTTTGCGATCAATTGCTGGTACCGCCATCGCTGGTGAGATTGAAGCGGCAGATGCGTCAGAGATCGGGCCGGCCGTTTGCGATGTCGATCTCCCCTCGGCGAGGTGCCTGGCCGGCGAACCGCCCGCCGTTCGAGAGAGCGAGCTCCCCTTGAGCCGGCAACGATGAGACCAGGCAAGAAGATAGCGCTGAGACTGACGGATTTCGGCGATCCCCGGTCTCTCAGCCGTCGTTTTCGTGCGAGACGCATGGCCTTGCTGCTGCCGATCCTCGAGGAGATTGCCGCGCGTCGCGGACAGGTCAGGATCATCGACCTCGGCGGCACCATGCGCTTCTGGAGCCTGTTACCGCCGGGAACGATGGAGCGCCTGCGGCTCTCGATCACGCTCGTCAACCTGACCGGACATGTGCCGCCGGGAGTGGCCGCACCTTTCACGGCGATGGAAGGCGACGCCTGTGCGATGCACGGGCTGGCCGACCGGAGCTTCGATCTCGTGCATTCCAATTCTGTGATCGAGCATGTCGGCGACTGGGCCCGCATGCAGGCCTTCGCCGATGAAGCGCAACGGCTCGCGCCACGGCATTTCATCCAGACGCCCGACTGGGCCTTCCCGGTCGAGCCCCATTGCATGACACCCTTCTTCCACTGGCTGCCGAGACCGGTCAGGATAAGGCTGTGCCAGCGCTTCGCCCTGGGGCATTGGGGGCGGGCGACCTCGCCGGAAGACGCGGAGTTGATGGTGGACAGTGCCCGTCTGCTCTCTTTCGCACAGATGGCCGAGCTGTTTCCCGCTTCCACGATCGTGCGGGAAAGGCTCTTCGGCCTATCGAAATCCTTGATAGCGATCGGCGGTTCGGATTGAGATTTCGCCGCCGTTCTGTTTCTCACTGGGTGGTGTCGGGCGCTCCCTTGTGTCGCCTGCTGTTTCCAAAAGGTTTGGCGCGAGACGATGTCTGAAGTCCTAAAACTGGCCCATAAGGTATCCCGGGCGCCGAAACACCTGGCGACGGAGGTGGACGGCAACATCATTCTGATGAGTGTCGAAAAGGGCGTCTATTGCGGGCTGGACGACATTGGCAGCGATGTCTGGCGCCGGCTGGCCCAGCCGCAGAGCGTGGCTGCCATCTGCGACGCCCTGATCGCGGACTACCATGGCGAGCGCGAGCAGATCATTGCCGATGTCCTGGAGTTGCTGACGGCCCTGCGCAGGCAGGGGCTGGTCGATGTCGGCTGAACGGACTGCCATGGAGTCGGAAGCGGCGGGCGATCTGTATCTGTGCGGCTGGCGGCTGCGCTCGGCCCTGCCGTTGCCGGAACTTGCTCCCTGGACCGGGGACGACCGTCAGCCGGATCTGACCATCCGCACCGGAAGCATTCCGGCCCGGCTCGACGGCGCGCGGGACGTCTCGCCGCTCCTGCAAGTGACGCCGGAGAAGCAGGCTCGGCTTTCGATCGACGGCGTCGCGACTTACTGGCTGCGCAACGCAGGGGAGGTCATCATTGCCCCGCAGATGGCGGACGACAGCCCCGACATACGGACCTTCCTGTTCGGCACCATCCTCGGTCTTCTCTGCCACAGCCGCGGGCTCTTTCCGCTCCATGCCTCCAGCGTGCGGATCGGTGACCGGGCCATCGCGATCTCCGGAATGTCCGGTGCGGGCAAGTCCACGCTGGCCGCCGCCCTGACCCGGCGCGGCCATGCCCTGATATCCGATGATGTCTGCGCGATCGATCCCGCCGCGCCCGGAGGGCCGGTCGTGCTGCCGGCCTTTCCGCGCGTCAAGCTATGGGACGATTCGCTTGCCGCTATCGGCATCGAATCGGCCGGTTTGACCGCGAATCGACTTGGACAGCGGAAATTCTATTTTCGCTTCAACGAGGCGGGCAGCTTTCAGGCCACGCCTGCCCCCTTGAAGGCGATCTATCTGCTCGCCTCGTCAAATGCGCCACTGGCCGGGCGCAGCGAAATCGAGACGCTGGCGCCGACGCTGCGGATCATCGGCCTGCACGCTCAGATCTATCGCAAGCGCACTGCCGCGATCTGGGGGCTGGAGCCCGAACTCTTCAAGGCGCTGGGTCGGATTGCCGGTCCAGTCGATGTCTACCGCCTGACACGAACGGCTCATCTCGACGATCTCGCCGCCATGGTCGGCCGCATCGAGGCTCACGCCGCATGACGGGCGGGTTCAGCCTGCTCGCGTCCTATCCCAGATCGGGCAACACCTGGGCCAGGGCGGTCCTGACGGCACTCGCCCGGGGGGACGGTTCTCTCGACATCAATGCGATCGAGGGGCAGCTCGCGGTCGATCGATTCTTTTTCGACGATGCGCTCGAGATCGAGACATCGGATCTCTTGCCCGATGAGGAGCGTCGGTTGCGGCCGATAACCTATCGGTCGGCCATGCCGACGGGCGCGGGGACGTTTCCGATCAAGACGCATGACGCGTGGCTGACGGCGCAAGGCGCCGCCGAACCGCCCTTCCCGCGAGAGGGGATCGAGGCTGTGGTCCTGATCGTCCGCGATCCGCGCGATGTCGTCTTGTCGCTGGCGCCCTATTATGGGCTTTCCATCGACGAGGCGATCACGGCGATGGCTGATCGGACGATGTCACTGGGCATCAGCCGCAACGGGTTGAGGCCTCAATTGCCGCAGCTCATATCGAGCTGGAGCGATCATACCGCCAGTTGGCGCGGCTCCGGGCTGCCACTCACGCTGGTTCGCTACGAGGACATGGTGGCCGATTCCGTCGGCACGTTTGCGACCATCACGCGAGCGCTGAAATGTTCCGCGCCGGTGGATCTGCTCGCCAGGGCCGTCGATGCCGCACGTTTCGACAGATTGCGAGCCGACGAGGCCGGAAAGGGCTTTCGAGAATCCTCACCTCATGCGCCGAATCGGTTCTTCGGTGCCGGCACGGTCGGGCGCTGGCGCCAGGCGCTGACCGCCGCGCAAGCGAGCCGCATTCTGCGCGACCACGGCACCGTCATGCGCGAATTGGGCTATGATGGCTGAGCGCCGCCATGTTCTGCGCCGGTTGTGGACCCGCAGGCGCGATCTGCCGATCCTGATCGAAGCGACATTCGGACTCGGCAACGCCCGCCTGGCGCTGAAGCTGCAGCCGTTCCGCCATGTCGCCCGCAGGTTGACCCGCCCAGCCGCTTCGTCGGCGGTCGCCGCGCCGGACCTGGTCGCGAGACGCGTGCGCTGGGCCATCTTGGCTGCGGCCCGGCGCGTGCCGTGGCAGACGGTCTGTTTCGACCAGGGCATCGCCGCCCAGCGGATGCTGGCGCGGCGTGGGATCGTGGCCGATCTCGTCTACGGCGTTCGGCGATCGGAACATGAGCTCGACGCGCATGTATGGGTCCGCCTCGCGAATGGCTGGATCGTCGTCGGAGGCGAGCAGGCGCCGCTTTTCCAGCCCATTGCGCTGTTCCGGCCGGGGCTGGAGGATGCCGTTGTTCCATCCTCCTCCTGACGCTCAGACTATGCGTGGTCCGCACGGGATGATATCGCGGGCTCCTAGCCTGGCCAGATAAGGGAAGTTCTGTGGACGAGAATCAGGAAGGTGCGATGGAGAAGCTTTCCGTCGCGCACGAAACGCAGGGCAAGGAGTGGCGCAAGCCCGTTCTGACCATCATCCAGGCCAACAGTGCTGAGAACGCGCCCGGCGCCTGGCCTGATTCCGGTGTCGATTATTCCTGATTCGCGCGGGTCGTTCACGGCCTGGCTCCGCGTTGCGCACGAGGGTGCCTGCCGGCCGCGCCCAGCCCTGAGGCCGTTCCAGCCGCGTGGAAGAGGTCTCCGTCCTATCTTCCTCAGAGCTCCAGCGCTATTCATGGTCCGCGTGGGGTGATACGCGAATATACGGGCTCGGCAGGCAAGGGACGTTGCGTGGAACAGCATCAGAGCGGGATTGCGGAGAATCTCTCCGGTGCGGACGAAGCGCCGGCCAAACAGTGGCACAAGCCCGTGCTGACCGTCATCGAGGCCAGCAGCGCTGAAAACGGACCGGGGGCCCTGCCCGATTCCGGCGGTATCGATTTTTCCTGATTCCTGCGGCTCATTCATTGCCGCCTTCCAGGCGACGCAGGACACGCCCCGTCGCCAGCCCGCGCATCAGCGCCAGCTGATAGTTATTGACGACGTCGCCTTGGTGCCAGCCGGATTCGGGCCAGTTTTCCATCAGGCGGCGCATGCGCGGCAGATCGAGACTGGCGCTGGCCAGCCGGCTGCGTTCGATTCGGTCGATTTCCACCGCGATCTCCGACCGTGCAGCCACCATCTGGCGCGACCAGTCGGCAGCTTGCAGGCCCCTGCGGCGTTCCAGCCGGACCGGCTCCGGCAGGATGCCCCGCATGGCGCGGCGTGCGAGGGAGCGATTCTCCCCTTTCAGCAGGAACTGCTCGCCAGGAATCGCGAGGCAGAACTCGATCACGCGGCGATCGGCGGTCGGGTCGACCTGAAGGAAGCCGAACCGCCGTCGCTGTGCGCGCAGCATCATCGCACTATCGACGCGGCTCAAGACCGCGAGCCTGAGATCCTGCAGGGCAAGATCGGTATTCCCGACATTGCCGGCCATCGACAAGGCTTCGTCGAGAGTGCCCGTGCGCTCGGCGAAGTCCAGGCGCAGGACAGAGAATTGCTGCAACTGCGCTTCCGGCCGGCCGAAGAGCCGGCGTAGCAGGCGACGAAGCCGGGGCGGCAGTGCAGGCGCAATCGCCCGGTTGCCGAGCGATGCCCAGGAGATGCCATTGCGATGCAGCGCGAGCAGATGCCCGGCCAGAGCGGTCCACCGGCCAGTTCGGGCCAGTCCGGTCAGGAAACCGAACCCGTCATAGCTGATCGTCATGTTGCCCTTGCCGCCGCTCAGCATCACCGCAACCCCGCGCCGGTTCGCTTCCCGGCCGATCTCCTCGCCCCAGATCTGGTTCATTGGATTCATCGCGGGCATGGCGGACGTCACGTCGATCCGGTCGAAGACGTCGAACAGAGCCGGTCCCTCATTAGGCACCAGGACATGATCGATATTCGGGTAAGCCTGCGCCACGCGTGACGCCAGCGGGCCTTCGTCCCAGATGCGGTTTCGGTAGGCGTTGCCATCGAAGCCGGGCACCGGCACGCCGGTGAAAGCGAAAAGTCGCCGCCCGCCTTCGCCCAGCTGGCGCGCCGCGAGCGCCGTGACGCTGGAGCTGTCGAGACCCGCGCTCAGGTGACTGGCGATGACGCCGGCGCCGTCGATCCGGCAGCGGATCGCGTCATTCAGCAGCGACCGCAGGGCCTCGACATAGTCCTCGTCGCGCGGCAATCGGATAGGCGCCACCTCCTCTGGACGCCAGTAGCGCGATTGCCTCACGCCACTCCCGTCAAAGATGGCGAGATGGCCCGGCAGGACGCGTTCGATCCCGCGATAGAGTGTGCGGGGCTCGTCATGGGGCAGCAGCGCCAGCCAGCGGGCGACCCAGCGCTCATCGACATGCCTTTCGACCCCCGGTTGGGCGAGCAACCCCTGCGGCTCGGTGGCGAAAAGGATTTCCGTTCCGCTTCGCCAGAAATGCAGCGGCTCCCTGCCGAGTGCGTCGCGGAATAGCAGCAGCCGGCGGTCTTGCGCGTCCCAGATCGCGCCGGCGAAATCTCCGATCAGCCGTGCCGGAAACTCAGAGCCCCAACGTCGATAGGCGTGAAGAAGAATCTCGGCTGTCGAAAGGCCGGTACGCGGCAACGCCAGCTCGGCGATATTGTCGAGCCGGCCATGGAACAGCGCGACCCGCGGCCCATCCGCCGCGAGCCGTGCCTCATCACAGATCCCCAGCACGGCACCGGCATCACGATGGAGCCGCTGCCGTCCCACTCCCAAGGCCATCGCCCGCAAGGATCGGGCGATGTCTGGAAGCTCTCCGGTGACATTGATCGCGCCCGCGATAGTCATGGCACCCGCGCGGCAGCAGCTCTGTCGGACGGTGCTTCTGAACTCATGCCGCCACCTTTCGAAGCAATGCTTGGCGTTCGGGGAAAGGACCCCGGCAGGAGGATGGCGAAAACGGACATGGGTAACGGCACAACGATCTCTGATAGGCCTGCGAACTCAAACTCACCAGTACACCGCAAGCGCATTCGTGGCGACCAGACGGACCGGCAGGGCAGCCGGATCGCCCGGAGAAAAGACGTCTGACATGTCGGGTTGGGTCAGCTTCAGCGGTCGCGACGCTGCGCGAACTGGATCGCCGGAGAGCGGACGTTCCCGACGTCGGCAATGGGCCGATAGCGTTGAAAAAGTCGGCGTTCGAGCGAGGCGAGCACGGGCTGAGTTTTGCCGGCGAGCGCCTTCGCCGGTCACACGGCCCTGATCTGCGGCCCGTTCGGCAGGAGCTTGGCGAGCTTCCT
>Ga0209564_1001084_pt1 | contig 32523 bp, 38 predicted proteins | sample AraplaCol_mMF_r2_FD_184272 | JGI IMG/M metagenome (GOLD analysis project Ga0209564, IMG submission 184272) | Arabidopsis root microbial communities from North Carolina, USA - plate scrape MF_Col_mMF_r2 (SPAdes) (version 3) | ecosystem: Host-associated > Plants > Roots > Endosphere | place: USA...
GTGCTGGCCCGGGCCGTATTCGCGCTTGTTCACCGGGGACTTGGGACGGCCCCAGATGTTCTCGCCCATGCGGCGGTCAAGCTTGTACTTTGCGCTGGAACGCTTCGACATTCTGTAATCCTTGCAATCGCTAACAACGGTATTCCCGGTATCCGCCTGCGGTTCTCGAAGAGAGGCAGGGCCACCGCTTCACCGGGGTGCGGGGCCATTGCGAAGGCGCGCGGTTAGCGGCGCGGGGGGCTGGAGTCAAGTTCTCCGCGCCTCCACGAGCCCGTCTCGAGGACGAATTACCGCACATGCTGGACAGCGCCTCCCCGCGCCGCCAAGGAACGGCGATGCAAGAGATACTCGACCCCGAAGCCTGCACGACGATGCTGGAAGTCCGTGCCGGCGTCGATGCGGTGGACGCGGCGCTGGTGCAGCTGCTCAAGCGCCGCTTCGGCTATATGGATGCCGCCGCCCGCATCAAGCCCGAGCGCGGCCATGTCCGCGACGAAGCCCGCAAGGCGCAGGTGATCGCCAATGCCCGCACCCATGCCCGGGCCGCGGGCATCCCCGATGCGGCGATCGGCGAGATCTGGGAATTGCTGGTCGAAGCCTCGATCGCCTATGAGTTCGAGGCGTTCGACCGGCGCTGAAAACGGTTGCCGGTTTCAACCGCCGCCGCCGGGGCGGATCGGCGGAGCCGGCACGGTCGCACCGCGCCCCCGCAATGCCTCGCGCGTCTCGCGCGTCAGCTGCTCCCATTCGGCGCGGGTATGGCATTCGCTGCGGCCGACGATCAGGCTGCCCGTCGATGCGACGCTGCGGCATATAACCTTGTCCGGGTCATTCTTGCTCTTCTTGGCCTTGGCGGGGGCGCTGGCCTGGCCGCTATAGACTGGAGCTTCCTGCGCGGCGACGGGCGCCGCCAGAGCAAGGAGAGTAAGCGCGGTAACGAAACGCATCTGGCAAGTCTCCGCAATAGCAAGAACGCCCGCACTGCCGGGCGTCGGTTCGGATAACAGGTCCGCGTCGTCTGGCGGGACGATCCTGGATCAGCAAATCGAATGCCACCTATGTCGCCAAGGTGGCGCCGGCTCAGCTCGGGTCGAGACCGGTTGCGCCCGCCCGGCGATTGCCGAGCGTCCGCTGGGCATTGTCGCCATTGGAATCGTCGATCTGGCGCCATTCCTCGCGGGTATGACAGGTACGCTTCGACATGATCGAGCCGGTCACATCGAGAGCACGGCAGATCTTCTTTTCCTTCACCGGCGAGGCAGGCGCAGGCGCGGTATCGGTCTGCTGGGCCAATGCCGGTGCAGACAGGGCAAGCAAGGCAGCAAAGGTAACAAAACGCATCGGCCCCTCCCAAGATTCACCGAGCGTATCGCGGTTTCACGCCAGCGAAAAGCGGAAGCATATTGCAGTAATGTGTCAGCCGTTGCGGTGGCGCTTCTTCCCTTCGAGGGCCGAGAGCACGCCGCGCAGGGTGCGCAGTTCCTGGCTCGACCAGCGCGGCTTGGTGAGCAAAGTGCGCAACGTACGCTTGGTTGAAGGCACGCGATCGGGCGGGAAATAATAGCCAGATTCCTCGAGCATCGCATCGAGCTGGCCGATCATCCCGTCGAGTTCTTCCTGCGGCGCGGGGGGATCGAGCTCCTCCTGGGTCGGCTGGGCGAGGCTCACGCCGCCCTCTGCCGAACTCGGCACGTGCTTCGACCATTCATAGGCGACGAGGATGACCGCCTGGGCGAGGTTGAGCGAACCGAACTCGGGGTTGATCGGCACGGTGACGATGGTGCGGGCGACGGCGACGTCGTCGGTCTCGAGCCCCGAGCGCTCGGGCCCGAACAGGATCGCCGAGCGGCCTTCCTCGCGATGGATCTCGTGCGAGGCCTCTTCGGGGGTCATCACCGGCTTGGTGACGCCCCGCTTGCGCACCGTGGTGGCATAGACATGCGCGCAATCGGCCACGGCATCGGCGACGGTCTCATAGACCCGGGCCTTTTCCAGCACGATGTCGGCGCCCGAGGCGGCCGGACCGGCGCTGGGATTGGGCCAGCCGTCGCGCGGGGCGACGAGGCGCATCTCGACCAGCCCGAAATTGAGCATCGCGCGCGCGGCCTTGCCGATATTCTCGCCGAGCTGCGGGCGGACGAGGACGATGACGGGGGGTGGGGCCACGGCTTTGCTCACTGCTTCGATCTCTTCAACTTGGCACTAGTACCAACAACCGTCATCCCCGCGAAAGCGGGGACCCAGTTCCTGCGCTATCGGCAGATATAACCGGTACGTGGCCGGATAGTCCGGGAGATGGGTCCCCGCTTTCGCGGGATGACGAAAAGGGGCTTACCCCTTCCCCACCTCGCTCACATTGCCCGCGAATTCCTCGAAGTCCTTGGCCTCGCGGAAGTCCTTATAGACGCTGGCGAAGCGGATATAGGCGACCGAATCCAGGCCCTTCAGCCCCTGCATCACCAGTTCGCCGATCTTCTGCGAGGGGATTTCGGTGTCGCCCATCGTCTCCAGCTGGCGCTGGATGCCGGAGACCAGCTTCTCGATCTGCACGCTGTTGACCGGGCGCTTGCGGGTGGCGACCGAGATCGAGCGGACCAGCTTGTCGCGGTCGAACGGCTCGCGCTTGTCCTCGCTCTTGAGGACGGTCAGCTCGCGCAGCTGGATGCGCTCGAACGTGGTGAAGCGCGCGGCGCAGGCCTCGCACTGACGTCGCCTACGGATCGCCGCCCCGTCTTCGGTGGGGCGGCTGTCCTTTACCTGGCTGTCTTCATGTCCGCAGAAGGGGCAGCGCATTAATCCCTCTCTCCTTCAGGGGAGAGGGCCGGGGAGAGGGGCAGTACGGAGAGCGTGGCATCCATGCCCCTCTCCCCTGCCCTCTCCCCGCAAGCGGGGAGAGGGAGAAAGTTCATCAAAGCTCCGGATAGATGGGGAAGCGCTCGCACAGCGCGCGGACGCGCTCGCGGACATTGGCTTCGACCTGGGCGTCGCCCTGCTCGCCATTCTTCTTCAGGCCGTCGAGCACGTCGGCGACCATGTTGCCGATCTCGCGGAACTCGGCCGGGCCGAAACCGCGGGTGGTGCCGGCAGGCGAGCCGACGCGAATGCCGCTGGTCTTGACCGGCGGCAGCGGATCGTTGGGGATGCCGTTCTTGTTGCAAGTGATCGCCGCGCGCTCGAGCGCTTCGTCGGCGTCCTTGCCGGTGACGCCCAGCGGGGTGAGGTCGATCAGCGCGAGATGCGTGTCGGTGCCGCCCGAGACCACTGCCGCGCCGCGCTCCTTGAGCGTAGCCGCGAGGATCTTGGCATTCTCGACGATCGCCGCCGCATAGCTCTTGAACTCGGGCTGGAGCGCCTCGCCGAACGCGACCGCTTTGGCGGCGATGACGTGCATCAGCGGGCCGCCCTGGAGCCCCGGGAACACCGCCGAGTTGATCTTCTTGGCGATCGCCTCGTCATTGGTGAACACCGCGCCGCCGCGCGGGCCGCGCAGCGTCTTGTGCGTGGTCGTGGTGACGACATGGGCGTGGCCGAACGGCGTCGGGTGGACGCCGCCGGCGACCAGGCCGGCGAAATGCGCCATGTCGACCATGAAGATCGCGCCGACTTCATCCGCGATCGCGCGGAACTTCGCGAAGTCGATGTGGCGCGGATAGGCCGAGCCGCCGGCGATGATGATGCGCGGCTGGCTCTCCTTGGCCTTGGCCAGGACCTCGTCGAAGTCGATCAGGTGGGTGACGGGGTCGACGCCATATTGGACCGCGTTGAACCACTTGCCCGACATCGCCGCCTTGGCGCCGTGGGTTAGGTGGCCGCCCGAATCGAGGCTGAGGCCCATGATCGTGTCGCCCGGCTTGGCGAGCGCCAGCATCACCGCGCCGTTCGCCTGCGCGCCCGAGTGCGGCTGGACGTTGGCGAAGTCGCAGCCGAAGATCTGCTTGGCGCGATCGATTGCCAGCTGCTCGACTTCGTCCGAGGGGTGACAGCCCTGATAGTAGCGCTTGCCGGGATAGCCCTCGGCATATTTGTTGGTGAAGACCGAGCCCTGGGCCTCGAGCACCGCCTTGGAGACGATGTTCTCCGAGGCGATCAGCTCGATCTGATACTGCTCGCGCTTCAGCTCATGCTCGACGCCGGCGAAGACCGCGGGATCGGCCTCGGCGAGGCCGCGGGTGAAGAAACCGTCCGGCTGCACGCCATTGCTAACGGGGTTGGTGCTCATGCGGGGTTCCTTTCGGGGTGGCTGAGCTTCTCGACCCGGCGCTGGTGGCGGTCGCCTCCTGCGCCTGGGCGAGCGCGGGGGCGCTGGCGGTCAGCAGGAGGGCGGCGAAGCTGGTGCGCGTCAGCGTGCGGCTGATCTGCATGGATAATCCCCTTGGTCGATGGGCAGCGAAGGACTGCTCGGGGCGCCGCTAGGCCGGGGATGTTGCGATGTGGCGGCAGGGCCAAGGCGCCGGGATGACGCCTGGCTTGCGATATTATGACAGTAATATCAGCAAGTTATAGACCCTGTCACAGGGTGCATGGACAAGATCCCCCTGCCACACCGCCGCGGTGCTTTCAAGACATTGCCAAAGCCGGCGCGCCAGCTAGGCTCGGGCCCGAGAAATCTTGGGGGGTTCATGAAGAATATCGTTCGCGGGGCGCTGCTTGCCGCCTCGGCCGTGCCGGCGCTCGCCTTCGCGCAGAGCGAGGATGCGCGCAATTTCGGGGCGCGCGAGTTCATCCAGCAGATCAGCCTGTCGCCCGACGGCAGCCAGGTGGCGATGATCCAGCCGATCAGCGGACGTGGCGACGCGCTGGTGGTGGCCAATCTCGAGACCGGCGCGAACAAGGTGGTGCTCACCGCGACGGGCGACCCCGAGCAGCTCAGTAGCTGCCGCTGGGCGAGCACGACACGGATCGTGTGCAACATCTACATGATCCAGCAGCTCGACCAGAAGCTGAGCTTCACCCGGATGGTCTCGCTCAACGCCGACGGGTCCGACCTCAAGCTGCTCAGCCGGCGCGAGAATGCCAATGCGCTGAACATCATGCAGTCGGGCGGCGACATCATCGACTGGGGGCCGGACGGCTCGAACGGATCGGTGCTGATGACCCGGGTGTTCGTGCCCGAATATTCGACCGGCACCCACACCGCCAACACCCGCGAGGGACTGGCGGTGGAACTGGTCGACGCGACCTCGCTCAAGCGCAAGATCGTCGAGCTGCCCCGGCGCAACGTCGCCGAGTTCATCAGCGACGGGCACGGTAATGTCCGGATCATGGGCATCGAGGACGAGAGCAACGGGGGCCTGAGCACCGGCCGCTATGTCTACAGCTATCGCACCGCCGACGATCGCGAGTGGAAGAAGCTGGGCGAACTGGTGACCGACGGTGGCGGCGGCAACTATACCGGCTTCAACCCCTATGCGGTCGATCGCGACACCAATGTCGTCTTTGGCTTCGATAACAAGGACGGGCGGCGGGCGCTCTACAGCATCGCGCTGGACGGCAGCCTGACCCGCAAGCTGGTGTTCGCGCATCCCGAGGTCGATGTCGACGGGCTGGTCCGCATCGGCCGCCAGCGCCGCGTGGTCGGGTTGAGCTATGCAACCGACCACCGCGTCACCGAATTCTTCGACCCCGAGTTGCAGAAGCTGCGCACCGCCCTGGGCAAGGCGCTGCCCGGCAAGCCGATGGTGAGCTTCGTCGATGCGAGCGCCGACGAGAAGAAGCTGCTGCTCTACGCCGGCGGCGATACCGATGCGGGCACCTATTATGTCTATGACAAGGCCAGCCGGCACTTGGCCGAGGTGCTGGACCAGCGGCCCCAGCTCGCCCGGACCAAGCTGGCCGAGATGCGGCCGGTGACCTTCCCGGCGGCGGACGGCACGCAGATCCCCGGCTATCTGACCCTGCCCGCCGGCAGCGACGGCAAGAACCTGCCCGCGATCGTGATGCCGCATGGCGGACCGGGCGCGCGCGACGAATGGGGCTTCGACTGGCTGGCGCAATTCTATGCCGCGCGGGGCTTCGCGGTGCTCCAGCCCAATTTCCGCGGATCGACCGGCTATGGCGATAGCTGGTTCCAGAAGAACGGCTTCCAGTCCTGGCGGACGGCGGTGGGCGACGTGAACGATGGCGGGCGCTGGCTGATCAAGCAGGGCATCGCCGCACCGGACAAGCTGGCGATCGTAGGCTGGTCCTATGGCGGCTATGCCGCGCTGCAAAGCCCCGCCCTGGACCCCGACCTGTTCAAGGCAATCGTGGCGATCGCGCCGGTGACCGACCTGGAATCGCTGCGCAACGAGGCCATGGGCTATACCAGCGCCAATATCGTCAGCCGGTTCATCGGCAACGGCCCGCATGTGCGCGAAGGCTCACCGGCGCAGAATGCCCAGAAGATCAAGGCACCAGTGCTGCTGTTCCATGGCAACCAGGACCTGAACGTCGGCGTAGGCGAATCGCGTCTGATGGCCAATCGGCTGAAGGATGCGGGCAAGCGGGTGGAATATGTCGAGTTCAAGGGCCTCGACCACCAGCTCGACGACGATCAGGCGCGGACGCAGATGCTCGACAAGAGCGACACGTTCCTGCGGACAGCGCTGGGGTTGCCGGCGAAGCCCTGACCACGATCGTCGTCCGGCCTAACCACAACCGTCATCCCGGCTTTCGCCGGGATGACGGTTGTGGGGCGGCATGACGGACTGGGAACGGGAGACGGCGCAAACGAAAAGGGCGGCCCCGAAGGACCGCCCTCTTTTCCGTTCCCGAAGGGAGCGAAGCTTAGCGCGAATAGAATTCGACGACCAGGTTCGGCTCCATCTTCACCGGGTACGGCACCTCGTCGAGGGTCGGCACGCGGGTGAAGGTGATCTTCGAGGCGCCGTCCGGCGACACGTAATCGGGGATGTCGCGCTCGGCGAGGCTCTGCGCCTCCATCACCAGCGCCATTTCCTGCGCCTTCTGCGAGAGCGAGACGATCTGGCCCGGCTTGATGCGACGCGAACCGATGTTGCACTTCTCGCCGTCGACGCGGACGTGACCGTGGTTGACCAGCTGGCGGGCCGCGAAGATCGTCGGCGCGAACTTGGCGCGGTAGACGATCATGTCGAGGCGCTGCTCGAGCAGGCCGATCAGGTTCTGCGAGGTGTCACCCTTCATCTTCGAAGCGTCCTCATAGGCGCGCTTGAACTGCTTCTCGGTGACGTCGCCGTAATAGCCCTTGAGCTTCTGCTTGGCGCGCAGCTGGATGCCGAAGTCCGACATCTTGCCCTTGCGGCGCTGGCCGTGCTGGCCCGGGCCGTATTCGCGCTTGTTCACCGGGGACTTGGGACGGCCCCAGATGTTCTCGCCCATGCGGCGGTCAAGCTTGTACTTTGCGCTGGAACGCTTCGACATTCTGTAATCCTTGCAACTGCTAACGACGTTGGTCCCGGTATCCGCCTGCTGGTCTCGCTGAGGAGGGCAGGGCCGCCACTTCACCGGGGTGCGGGGCCATTGCGAAGGCGCGCGGTTAGCGGCGTGGGGGGCAGGAGTCAAGTTCTCCGGCGTCGCCCCGAGCCCGCCTCGGGGGCGAATTGAAGCGCCGTGCTGGACAGCGCTTCCCCGCACCGCCAAGGAGCGGCCATGCAAGACATACTCGACCCCGAAGCCTGCACGACCATGCTGGAAGTCCGTGCCGGCGTCGATGCGGTGGACGCGGCGCTGGTCCGGCTGCTCAAGCGCCGCTTCGGCTATATGGATGCCGCCGCCCGCATCAAGCCCGAGCGCGGCCAGGTCCGCGACGAGGCCCGCAAGGCGCAGGTCATCGCCAATGCCCGCGCCCATGCCCGGGCCGCTGGCATCCCCGAAGCGGCGATCGGCGAGATCTGGGAACTGCTGGTCGAAGCCTCGATCGCCTATGAGCTAGAGGCGTTCGACCAGCGCTGAGCCGGGCTAGTTGCGGCTGCTGCCGTCGGTGCCAAGCCGGCGGCTGTCGAGCGTGCGGCGGGCATCCTCGCCATTGGCGTCGTCGATCTGGCGCCATTCCTCGCGCGTATGGCAGGTCCGCTTCGCCATCATCGAGCCGGTCACATCGAGGCTGCGGCAGATCTTCTTTTCCTTCGCCGGCGCGGCAGGCGCGGGCGCCGCGTCCTGGGCAAGTGCCGGGGTGGAAAGAGCAAGCAAGGCAATCACGGTCACGATACGCATCGGGTCCCTCCCAAGATGGCCCTTGCGTATCGCGACGCCGCGGCCGCGAGAAGCGGAACTGCGTTGCCGCAATGTATCAGCCGATGCGGTGGCGCTTCTTGCCTTCGAGCGCGGAGAGCACGCCGCGCAGCGTGCGCAGCTCCTGCGACGACCAGCCCGGCTTGGTGAGCACCGTGCGCAGCGTCCGCCTGGTCGACGGCACGCGATCGGGCGGGAAATAATAGCCCGAATCCTCGAGCATCGCATCGAGCTGGCCGATCATCCCGTCGAGCTCGTCCTGCGGCGCGGGGGGATCGAGTTCCTCCTGGGTCGGCTGGGCAAGGCTCACCCCGCCCTCGGCCGCGCTCGGGACATGCTTCGACCATTCATAGGCGACGAGGATCACCGCCTGGGCGAGGTTGAGCGAGCCGAACTCGGGGTTGATCGGCACGGTGACGATGGTGCGGGCGACGGCGACGTCGTCGGTCTCCAGCCCCGAGCGCTCGGGCCCGAACAGGATCGCCGAGCGCCCTTCCTCGCGGTGAATCTCGCGCGAGGCCTCTTCGGGGGTCATCACCGGCTTGGTGACGCCGCGCTTGCGCACCGTGGTGGCATAGACATGCGCGCAGTCGGCCACGGCATCGGCGACGGTCTCAAAGACCTGGGCCTTTTCGAGCACGATGTCGGCACCCGAGGCGGCGGGACCCGCGCTGGGATTGGGCCAGCCGTCGCGCGGGGCGACGAGGCGCATCTCGACCAGCCCGAAATTGAGCATGGCGCGCGCGGCCTTGCCGATATTCTCGCCGAGCTGCGGACGGACGAGGACGATGACGGGGGGTGGGGCCACGGCTTTGCTCACTGCTTCGATCTCTTCACTTGGGCACTAGTACCAACAACCGTCATCCCCGCGAAAGCGGGGACCCAGCGCCTGCGCCATGGGCAGATATGACCGGTGCGTGGGCGGACAGTCCGGGAGATGGGTCCCCGCTTTCGCGGGGATGACGAAGGGGCGCTTACCCCTTCCCCACTTCACTGACATTGCCGGCGAATTCCTCGAAGTCCTTGGCCTCGCGGAAGTCCTTATAGACGCTGGCGAAGCGGATATAGGCGACCGAATCGAGGCCCTTCAGCCCCTGCATCACCAGCTCGCCGATCTTCTGCGAGGGGATTTCGGTGTCGCCCATCGTCTCGAGCTGGCGCTGGATGCCCGAGACCAGCTTCTCGATCTGCACGCTGTTGACCGGGCGCTTGCGGGTGGCGACCGAGATCGAGCGGACCAGCTTGTCGCGGTCGAACGGCTCGCGCTTGTCCTCGCTCTTGAGCACGGTGAGCTCGCGCAGCTGGATGCGCTCGAACGTGGTGAAGCGCGCGGCGCAGGCCTCGCACTGGCGCCGGCGGCGGATCGCCGCCCCGTCTTCGGTGGGGCGGCTGTCCTTTACCTGGCTGTCTTCATGTCCGCAGAAGGGGCAGCGCATTACTCCCTCTCTCCTTCAGGGGAGAGGGCCGGGGAGAGGGGCAGTGCGGAGAGCGCGGCATCCATGCCCCTCTCCCCTGCCCTCTCCCCGCAAGCGGGGAGAGGGAGAAGATTCATCAAAGCTCCGGGTAAATCGGGAAGCGCTCGCACAGCGCGCGGACGCGCTCGCGGACATTGGCCTCGACCTGGGCGTCGCCCTGCTCACCATTCTTCTTCAGGCCGTCGAGCACGTCGGCGACCATGTTGCCGATCTCACGGAACTCGGCCGGGCCGAAGCCGCGGGTGGTGCCCGCCGGCGAGCCGACGCGGATGCCGCTGGTCTTGACCGGGGGCAGCGGATCGTTGGGGATGCCGTTCTTGTTGCAGGTGATCGCCGCGCGCTCGAGCGCTTCGTCGGCGTCCTTGCCGGTGACGCCCAGCGGGGTGAGGTCGATCAGCGCCAGATGCGTGTCGGTGCCGCCCGAGACCACCGCCGCGCCGCGCTCCTTGAGCGTGGCCGCGAGGATCTTGGCGTTCTCGACGATCGCAGCCGCATAGGACTTGAACTCGGGCTGGAGCGCCTCGCCGAACGCGACGGCCTTGGCGGCGATGACGTGCATCAGCGGGCCGCCCTGCAGGCCCGGGAACACCGCCGAGTTGATCTTCTTGGCGATCGCCTCGTCATTGGTGAAGACCGCGCCGCCGCGCGGGCCGCGCAGCGTCTTGTGGGTGGTGGTGGTGACGACATGGGCGTGGCCGAACGGCGTCGGGTGGACGCCGCCGGCGACCAGGCCGGCGAAATGGGCCATGTCGACCATGAAGATCGCGCCGACTTCATCGGCGATCGCGCGGAACTTGGCGAAATCGATGTGGCGCGGATAGGCCGAGCCGCCGGCGATGATGATCCGCGGCTGGCTCTCCTTAGCCTTGGCCAGCACCTCGTCGAAGTCGATCAGGTGGGTGACCGGGTCGACGCCGTACTGGACCGCGTTGAACCACTTGCCCGACATCGCCGCCTTGGCGCCGTGCGTCAGGTGGCCGCCCGAATCGAGGCTGAGGCCCATGATCGTGTCGCCCGGCTTGGCGAGCGCAAGCATCACCGCGCCGTTCGCCTGCGCACCCGAGTGCGGCTGGACGTTGGCGAAGTCGCAGCCGAAGATCTGCTTGGCGCGATCGATCGCCAGCTGCTCGACTTCGTCCGAGGGGTGGCAGCCCTGATAGTAGCGCTTGCCGGGATAGCCCTCGGCGTACTTGTTGGTGAAGACGCTGCCCTGGGCCTCGAGCACCGCCTTGGAGACGATGTTCTCCGAGGCGATCAGCTCGATCTGATACTGCTCGCGCTTCAGCTCATGCTCGACACCGGCGAAGACCGCTGGATCGGCCTCGGCGAGGCTGCGGGTGAAGAAACCGTCCGGCTGCACGCCATTGCTAACGGGGTTGGTGCTCATGCGGGGTTCCTTTCGGGGTGGCTGAGCTTCTCGACCCGGCGCTGGTGGCGGTCGCCGAGGAACTCGGTTGCTAGGAAAGTGGTGATGCAGGCCTTGGCCATCTCGATGCCGACGAGACGGGCGCCGAGGGCGACGACATTGGCATCGTTGTGCTGGCGCGCAAGGCTGGCCGAGAGCGGCTCGGAGACGAGCGCGCAACGCGCGGCCGGGTTGCGGTTGACCGCGATCGAGATGCCGATACCCGAGCCGCAGAGCGCGACGCCGCGCTCGGCCTGGCCGTCCTCGATCGCCTTGGCGAGACGATAGCCGTAATCGGGATAATCGACGCTCTCGGGGCCGTTCGTGCCCAAATCGAGCACTTCATGGCCTTCGTTACGCAACCATTCGGCGAGTTCTGCCTTCATTGCGTAGGCGGCATGGTCCGAGGCGATGGCGATAGTGTGTGGCATGCGCGCTCCCCTACGCCGCAAGGAACCGGCTGGCTAGACCGACTATTCGGAGAGAAACATGCGCAAGACGATTTTCGCCCTGCTTCCCGCCCTCGCGCTGGGCCTCGCGGCCTGCTCGCCGGGCGCGGAGAGCAATCTGAGCAACTCGCTGGACCGCACCGGCGACTCGCTGGAGAACAGCGTGAACGACATGGGCGATACGCTGAGCAACGCCGCGGACGATGCCGGCGACGCGTTCGACAACACCGCCAGCGACATCGGCAACCGGGCCGAACATGTCGGCAATGCGATCGACGAGGCGACTCGCTGATGCGCGCGCTGCTGATCCTCGCGCCGGCGCTGGCGCTCGCCGCGTGCAACACCGCCGACAAGGCTGCGGACGCGACTGCCAATGCGACCGAGACCGCCGGCAATGCCGCGGTGGCAGTGGGCGGGTCGATCGCCAATGCCGTCGAGCAGGGCGCGTCGGACCTGAAGCAGGAAGTGTCCGGCAAGCCGGTCGACCGCGACGACTGGGTCGGGCGGTGGAAGGGCGTCGAGGGGACCTATCTGGCCGTCGCCAAGGGCGCCGAGCCGGGGACCTACAAGCTCGAGATGCAGTATACGCTCGACGACAAGGGGTCGTTCGACGGCAAGGGCACGAGCGCGGGCATCGAGTTCAAGCGCCCGGACGGCGCACAGACGCTGCGCGCGAGCGACGGCGATGCGACGGGCCTGAAGTACCTGGCCGGCAAGAAGGACTGCCTGACGGTGCATACCGGCGAGGGCTATTGCCGGGATTGAAGTTCTTCGCCTCAACCGTCACCCCGGCACAAGGCTGGGGTGACGGCAATATAGCGGTTACCGCTGATGCAAGCCGATCCCCGGCGAAGGCCTATCCCTTCCCTCGCAGCCACCCCCGCGCCCGGGCCTCCCCCGCATAGGTCGCGCTGACCGGCACGCTGCCGCCGCCGGCGAGCAGCAGGCGCCATTTGCGGCCGTCGCGCTCTGCGCCTTCGACGGCCTCCGCCGCCACCCAGGCGCCGCGATGGACCTGCGCACCGTCGAGGCCGGCGACTTCGTCCAGCGCATCGCCGAAACGGTAATGGAGCAGCGCGCTCGTCCCGTCGCGGCGGTGGACGCGGCAATAATGGTCCTCGGCCTCGATTCCCGCGAGTTCCTCGGCACGGACCCGGGTGCGGGCGAGCAGGCCGGTATCGGCGCGGACCGGGCGCATCCGGCGCAGCAGGATCCAGGCGACCAGCGCACAGACGGCGAAGATCACCACGCTGATCGCCGCCGCGCGCAGCCAGACGTCGAGCGGCATCACGCGCATGCTCCGGCCGATCAGCGCGCCGACGAGCGGGATCTCGAGCGGCAGCGGTAGGTTGAGCGGGATGGCGCCGAGCAGCGCGACGCGCGGCCAGTCGCTCGGCTTGCGCACGCCCCAGGCGAACAGCACCTGCCATTTGAGCGCGTTCCAGCCCATCAGCAGCAGCCAGAAGGCGATGCGCTGGCCGAGCGGCAGCGCGCCGGTGTTGAACCCGCCGGTGACGATCATCAGTGCCGCGGCGGCAAGGCAGGCGATCCAGAGCAGGGGGAAGCCCGGCACCGGTTCTTTGGGGAGCGCGCGTTTCGCGAAGCCAAGGACGCGCTTCGCGAAACCGCGCTTGCCCGGCGAGCGGGCGGCGGGGCCAGTGCGGAGCGACCGGGCGGCGGGCATGGCGGACAGGCTGCCATGAGCGGGGGCCCGCGACAACATGGAGATCGGAATGTTCGCTTCACGTCTATCCAGTTCCCCGGCGAAAGCCGGGGCCCAGGGTTTCTCTGCCATGTCGCTTGTGACCCTGGGCCCCGGCTTTCGCCGGGGAACTGTTTGGAGTTGCGCCGTCGCTGCCCTCCTCCTGCCCCTCACCGCCCACGCCCAGCATGACGACAAGGCCGCGATGGCGGCACAGGTGGAGGCGGCGCACAGGCTCGACTGGATGCATGGAGAATGGCGCGGTGAGGCGCGGATGAAGCTGCCGGGCGGGCCGGAGCAGGTGGTCACCCATACCGAGCGGGTCGGCACGCTACTCGACGGGACGATCACGCTGATCGAGGGCAAGGCATTCAATCCGGACGGCAGCGTGCCGTTCAACGCCTTTGCCGTGGTCTCTTACGATCCCCGGACCAAGGCCTATGCGATGAACAGCCATACCGGCGGACGATCGGGCAATTTCCCCCTTGCGGTGACCGAGGGCGGCAAGGGCTATGTGTGGGAGACGCCGGCCGGGCCAGGCGCCAAGGTACGCTACACCGCGGTGTTCGACGGCGCGACCTGGACCGAGACCGGCGATTTCGTCGCGGAAGGGCAGCCGCCCCGCCCCTTCTTCAAGATGGTGCTCAAGCGCATCGGCGACAGCGACTGGCCGACCGCCGGCAGCATGACACGGGATTGATTTTGCTGGGCTCCTGACTCTAGGGGCGTCTCCGGGAGTGCCCGCGACGAGGCGTTGCGGGCACAGGGGATAGACCCTAGAGTGACGCCGGTTCGTCACAAAGGGGTAATAGGGCGTGGCGGACCACCGCTCGTCCGCCGGGGCGTCCAGGAGCTATTGATGGGTTCGATTACCAAGACGCCGAAGAATGTCGCCGTCCGCGGCGCCGTGCACCGCCATGAGCACATGACCAAGGAGGGCCTGCTCGAGCGCGCCTTCACCTTCGCGTTCCGTGGCCTCGTCTATCCGCAGATCTGGGAAGATCCGGTGATCGACATGGAGGCGCTGCAGCTGCAGCCGGACCACCACATGGTCACGATCGCCTCGGGCGGCTGCAACGTCTTCTCGTACCTGACGGCGAACCCGGCGAAGATCACCGCGGTCGATCTCAATCCGGCACATATCGCGCTCAACAACCTCAAGAAGCAGGCGGCGCTGAACCTGCCCGATTATGCGGCGTTCCACCGCTTCTTCGGCCAGGCCAACAAGGCCGAGAATGTCGAGGCCTATCGCCAGCATATCGCCCCGCACCTCGACGCGCCGTACCGCGATTACTGGGAGCGCCGCGGCCTGAACGGCACGCGCCGCATCGAGGCGTTCAAGCACGGCTTCTACAAATACGGCCTGCTCGGCCGGCTGATCGGTTTCGTCCACTGGCTGGCGCACCGCTACGGCATCGATCCGCGCGAGATCCTGGCCGCGAAGAACATCGAGGAGCAGCGCCAGATCTTCGAGACGCGCTTCGAGCCGTTCTTCGAGAAGAAGTTCCTGCGCTGGCTGGTCGATCAGCCCGCTGCCCTGTTCGGCTTCGGCATTCCGCCGGCGCAGTACGACCTGCTCAAGATCGACGACAAGGCGGGCATCACCGGCGCCCTCAAGAGCCGGCTGCGCAAGCTCGCCTGCGACTTCGACCTGAAGGACAATTTCTACGCCTGGCAGGCATTCGGCCGCGGCTATGGCGAGGGACCGGACGCGCCGCTGCCGCCGTATCTCGAGGCGAAGAACTGGGACGTGGTGCGCGAGCGCGCCAACCGCGTCGAGATCCGCCACACCAACTATGCCGACTATCTCGAGACGATGCCGGCCCAGTCGCTCGACCGCTACATCCTGCTCGATGCGCAGGACTGGATGACCGACGAGCAGCTCACCCGCATCTGGGGCGAGATCACCCGCACCGCCAAGCCGGGCGCGCGCGTGCTCTATCGCACCGCCGCGATCCCCGATGTGGTGAAGGGCCATATCCCCGAGGAACTCATGTCCCAGTGGGAATATGAGGACCAGGCCAAGCTCGACGAATGGACGCGCCGCGACCGTTCGTCGGTCTATGGCGCGACCCACGTCTGGACGCTGAAGCCGCACGCATGAGCGCTGCAACCGGGGGCGCCGACCAGAAGGGGCTGATGGACGCGACCTATGCGCTCCATCGCCACTTCTACGACTTCACGCGGAAATTCTACCTGCTGGGCCGCGATGCGCTGATCCGCGGGCTGAACCCGCCCAGGGGCGGCACGGTGCTGGAGGTGGGCTGCGGCACGGCGCGCAACCTGATCGTCGCGGCGAAGCGCTTCCCCGAGGCGCGCTTCTATGGCTTCGACATCAGCGAGGCGATGCTGGAGACGGCGCGCGCATCGGTCGAGAAGAACGGGCTGAGCGACAAGATCACACTGGCGCAGGGCGATGCCGGCGCATTCGATGTGAACGCGCTGTTCGGCGTCGAAAAGCTCGACCGGGTGTTCATGAGCTATACGCTCTCGATGATCCCGCCCTGGGTGGAGGCAATCGAGCTGGGTGCGAAGGCGCTGGCACCGGGCGGCAGCCTGCATATCGTCGATTTCGGCCAGTATGAGCGGCTGCCGGGCTTTGCCAAGCGGCTGCACTTCAAGTCACTGAACGACTTCCACGTGTTCCCGCGCGACACGCTGCCCGCGGTGCTCAAGCGAGTCGCGGAAGAGCAGGGGCTGCGGCTCGACTTCCGCTCGACCCTGCGCGGCTATGTGTGGAGCGCGACGCTGACGCGGGACTGAGCTTGGTTCGGCGCATCGTCCTGTACGGCGCGCTGCTGGCGGCGGGGACGCTGCTGCTCCAATGGCTCGATTACCAGCGGCTGGTGCGCTCGCACCTTGGCGACGTCTATGTCTTCCTGATCGCGGGCGGCTTCCTGGTGCTGGGCGTATGGCTCGGCGCGCGGGGAATCGCCCGGCCGGCACCGCGCGCGTTCGACGGCAATCCGCAGGCGGTGGCGGTATTGGGGCTCTCGCCGCGTGAGCTGCAGGTGCTGGAGGAACTGCTCGCCGGGCGATCGAACCAGGAGATCGCCGAGCGGCTGGGCGTGTCGCTGAACACGGTGAAGACGCATGTCGCGCGGCTGCTGGAAAAGCTGGGCGCGAAGCGGCGCGGGGACGCCGTGGCGCGGGCGCGGGAACTGGGGATCGTGAAATAAAGCCCTCTCCCTTTGGGAGAGGGTTGGGTGAGGGCAGGCCATCCACGAGCACCATTGTACGAGGCGCGCCTACCCTCATCCCTCCCCCCCGCCTCCGGCGGCGGGCCCCTCCCTTCTCCCAATGGGAGAAGGGGTGAAAGGCCCCGTTTCACGCAAATCATCCTTTCGGGGGATTGCCGCAGCGGCTTGCGGCGCGGCTGATCGGGGCGCAACCTGAACCCAAGGGGGACGACCATGCTGCGCACCATCCTGACTCACGGCGTGATCGGCGGACTGATCGCCGGCGGCCTGCTCTCCGTCATCGTGCTCAACTTCGAAGGCGCCACCGGCCAGTACGGCATGGCGATCGGCTATCTGATCATGCTGATCGGGCTGAGCGCCATCTTCCTCGCGATCAAGCGCCAGCGCGACGAGGCCCAGGGCGGGGTGATCCGCTTCTGGCCAGCCTTCGGCATGGGGCTGGCGATCAGCCTGGTCGCGGGCATCGTCTATGCGCTGTGCTGGGACCTGGCGCTGGCGACGATCGGCATCGACGCGTTCATCGACAAGTTCGCCGGGGCGATGCTCGAAGGCAAGAGCGGCGCGGAACTGGCCAAGGCGCAGGCGGAGATGGCGTCGTTCCGCACCGCCTATCACAACCCGTTGTTCCGGCTGCCGATGACGTTCGTCGAGATCTTCCCGGTGGGCGTGCTGGTGTCGCTGGTCTCGGCACTGCTACTGCGCAACAGCCGGTTCCTGCCGGCGCGCGGCGAGGCCTAGGAGTCGCCAATCGACGGGCGATGCGGTACCATGCGGCCGTGAACGAGCAGACCCGCTTCGCCCGCGCCAGCCACGCCGTACCGATCACGGCGGACGATTTCCTGCGGATGCTGGAGCTCGGCGCGTTCGAGGACATGCGCGCCGAACTCGTCCGGGGGGAAATCGAAAAGATGATGCCGGCGGAATGGACGCATGGCGAACTCAATGCACGGATCATCGCGTTGCTGTTCCCGCTTGCCAAGGCGATCGGCGCGAAAGTCGGTACCGATGTGGTGATCCGGATCGACGACCTGACCGTGCGCGCCTTCGATGTGGTCGTGGTCCGGCCGGAGGCATCGCCCCACAAGGCGCTCCGTGGCGAGGAGGTGCTGTTCGCCGTCGAAATCGCCGAGACGACGCACAAGCGGGACCTGGGCGAGAAGCGCGACGAATATGGCGCGGCGGGCATCCCGGCCTATTGGGTCATCGACAGCGTGAAGAACCACACGCACTGCTTCCGCCTGGACGACAGCGGAACCGCTTATGGTCCGGCCGAAATCGTGCCGTTCGGGAAACCGATGGAGATTCCCGGCCTGCCGGGAACCGTCATAATCGACTGAGCGGCCTTATGCCGCCCGGCGCAGCTCGAGCCGGCCCCAGATCTCGACCAGCGCCTCGACCAGCTCGCGCATCATGCTCTCGTCATGCGCGGGGCCGGGGGTGAAGCGCAGGCGCTCGGTGCCGCGGGGGACGGTCGGGTAATTGATCGGCTGGACGTAGACGCCGTACTCGGCGAGCAGGATGTCGCTGATCTTCTTGGCCTTGACCGGATCGCCGACCATCAAGGGCACGATGTGCGTGGTCGAGGCCATGACGGGGAGCCCGGCCTCGGCCATCATCGCCTTGAGCTTGGCGGCGGCGGCCTGCTGGCCCTCGCGCTCTTCCGACGAGCCCTTGAGGTGCTTCACGCTGGCCAGCGCGCCGGCGACCAGCACGGGCGAGAGCGAAGTGGTGAAGATGAAGCCCGGCGCATAGCTGCGGATCACGTCGATGATCATCTGGTCGGCCGCGATATAGCCGCCCATCACGCCGAACGCCTTGCCGAGCGTGCCCTCGATGATGGTCAGCCGGTCGGCCAGCCCCTCGCGGTCCGAGATGCCGCCGCCGCGCGGGCCGTACATGCCGACGGCATGGACCTCGTCGAGATAGGTCAGCGCGTTATACTTGTCGGCCAGGTCGCAGATCTCGGCGATCGGCGCGATGTCGGCGTCCATCGAGTAGACGCTCTCGAACGCGATCAGCTTGGGCACCGACGGATCGTCGGCCGCGAGCAGCTCTTCGAGATGGGCCAGGTCGTTGTGGCGGAAGACGCGCTTCTCGCAGCCCGAATTGCGGATGCCCGCGATCATCGAGGCGTGGTTCAATTCGTCCGAATAGACGATGCAGCCCGGCAGCACCTTGGCCAGCGTCGAGAGCGTCGCTTCGTTCGAGACATAGCCCGAGGTGAAGAGCAGCGCATTCTCCTTGCCGTGGAGATCGGCGAGCTCCTGCTCCAGCTCGATATGATAGTGCGTGTTGCCGCCGATGTTGCGCGTGCCGCCCGAGCCGGCGCCGACATCGTGAAGGGCCTCCTCCATCGCCGCGATCACCTTGGGGTGCTGGCCCATCGCCAGATAGTCGTTCGAACACCAGACGGTGATCGGCTTCGGCCCGTTATGCCCGGCGAAGCAGCGCGCATTGGGGAACATGCCCTTGTTGCGCAGAATGTCGATGAAGACGCGGTAGCGGCCCTCGGCGTGCAACCGGTCGATCGCGGACGTGAAGACCCGGCCATAGTCGACGGGCGCGTGGCTGTCTGCGCTGTGCATGAAGGGTTCCTACCGTCAAAATACGGCGATTTCCAGTTGGACATATTGCCTAATCGGTGCGGTCCGGAACACCTTTGATCCAAGACAAAAGCCGGTTGGTCCGAAATTGAGAGGGTTCGCTGCGAGAATCGGGCCGGATGTGGTAAACGGGGTTCATCGCGGGCGAGTCGGCTTATCAAGCGAGTCTGCGGCTGAGAGACCTAGCGCGCTCCCGCTTGCACAAGGAGCACCATCATATGAGCGCCAGAGACATAGAATATTTCACCATGCGCGAACGGCAGGAGCGCGAGCATGCCGAACGCAGCGACGACATGACCGCGCGGCGCGTCCATCAGGAGATGGCCGAGCGCTATTCTGCCCGGCTGCGCGACATCCATGTCGTCGCGGCGCCCGTATCGCTCGCTTAGAGCGACTCGATCTCGACCAGACCGTAGCGCGCCAGGGCGGGCGCCAGCATTTCGGTCCGGGCACTGCGCGCAGTGAACACCGCCCTCCCCGACAACGCTGACGCCGATCCGACCAGGGGGGGCCAGGACTGGCCCTCGGTGAGGTGCGCGACTTGCCGGGCGATGCCCGGACCGCCATCGACGAAGCGGACGGGATGCGGCGCGGCGGCGGCCAGCTCGGCCTCGACCAGCGGGAAATGGGTGCAGGCGTTGACGATCACGTCGATCCGCTCTCCGCCCGGCTGATCGAACAGGCCGGCGAGCACCGCGCGCATCCGCTCGGGCAGCGGCTTCACCCCTTCCAGCGAGGCCTCGGCGATCTCGACCAGTTCGGCCGAGCCGTGGCGCAGCACGGTGCAGTCGCCGGCGAAGCGGGCGGCGAGATCGTCGACATAGGGCTGGCGGACGGTCGCCTCGGTGCCGAGCACGCCGATCACCCGCGTCCGGCTGATCGCCGCCGCCGGCTTGATCGCGGGAACGGTGCCGACGATCGGCACGTCGAGCGCGGCGCGGACATGGTGGAGCGCGATCGTCGAGGCGGTATTGCAAGCGATGACGATAAGGCGCGGATCATAGCGCTCCGCCAGGCGGCCGAGCAGCGCCGGCACCCGCGCGGCGATCTCGCCCTCGCTGCGCGTGCCATAGGGAAAGCCCGCCGAGTCCGCGACATAGACGAGCGGCGCGTAGGGGAGCAGCGCGGCGGTGGGCGCGAGCACCGAGAGCCCGCCCACGCCGGAATCGAAGAACAGGATGGGGCGGCTGTCGGTCATCGCCGCGGGCATGGCTCCGCGACGGGTGAGCGTCAACCGCCCCGAGTTTCAGGAACACCCCCTGGGGGGATCCGGGGTTCAATTTGCTAGACGCCGTGTGTGGCCGTCTCCCTTGCGGGAAGAGGGGGCCGGGGTGACTCGCGAAGCTTCTTGAGGCGCACGCGCACGCGCCCTCATCCCTCCCTTCTCCCAAGGGGAGAAGGGGTCCGGATCAGTTGCGTGGCTTCCAGTTGGCCGGGATGCCCATGGCGAGGACCATCGGGCGGCGCGTGGCGATATATTCGTCCCTGCTCACCTTGCCGTCGCCATTGGCATCGAAGCGGGCGAGGAACATCCGGCCTCCCTGCTCGGCGCCGACATCCTTGCGCGGACCATGATTGACACTGACGGAGGCACGCGGGGCCTCGGCTGCCTCGAGATAGCCGGACTTGTCCCTGTCCATCGCCGCGAAGCTCGCTGCGATGAAGGCCGTGGCCTGCTCGGGCGTCGCCGGGACGAAGGGGCCGTCGTACATCTTCGCCTTCTGCTGCTGCGGAGCGGGTGCGCTCTGCCGGGGCGCCGGCGCGCCGGCCAGGGTGACGGCGAGTGCCGCCGCGATCGTGATGCTCATTGCCGTGATAGCTCCCATCCACCACCGGCGCCTGCCGCCGGGGACGCGACCGGCATGCAGCGGCGCGATGCTGGCGGCGAGGTCCGGCGCATGGGGTACCAGCGCATGGGACTCGGCCTGGACGAGCAGCCGGGCGGCGTGGAGCGAGGAGGACACGCCCAGCTTGGTCCGCGCCATCTTGAGCCGTTTCTCGACCGCGTGCGGCGAGACGCCGAGATCGATCGCCATTTCCTTGGCGGTCTGGGGCAGCAGGCGGCGGCGCAGGCATTCCTTCTCATTCTCGGTCAGCCGGGCGATCGCCGCCCGCATTCGATCGTCCAGCACGCGCAACTCCCCGCCCCCATTGGCGCCCGAGGCTAGGCGAAAGTCGAGTTTCGCCCAAGTCGGAGCGATTGGTACCCCATCCACATTGCGCACCCGCAGCAACCCACTATGTTGACCGGTGCGCAGGGGGATCCTTTGACGAACGACATTCCATGGCTGGTTCCCGCAGGGGTCTTGCTGCTCGGTTATCTGCTGGGCTCGATCCCCTTCGGGCTGCTGCTGACCCGCTTCTTCGGCGCCGGCGACCTGCGCCAGATCGGCTCGGGCAATATCGGCGCGACCAATGTGCTGCGCACCGGCCGCAAGGGACTGGCGGCGGCGACCCTGCTGCTCGACCTGGCCAAGGGCGCGGCGGCGGTGCTGATCGCCGGCGCGATCCTGCCCGGCGGCGGCGTGCTGGGTGGCCTGGCCGCTTTCATCGGCCATTGCTACCCGGTGTGGCTGAGGTTCAACGGCGGCAAGGGCGTCGCGACGATGATGGGCGTGGTGCTCGCGCTCCATTGGCCCTCCGGCGTGGTCTTCGCGGTCGTCTGGCTCGGCCTGCTCGCGGCACTCCGCATCTCCTCGCTCGCCGGGATGAGCGCGGCGATCAGCGCGCCGGTGAGCGCCGCTTTCTTCGGACGGATCGAGCTGGTGCTGATGCTGCTCGCGCTGACGATGATCGTGCTGTGGAAGCATCGCGCCAATATCGACCGGCTGCTCAACGGCACCGAACCGCGCGTCGGCGCCAGTAAGAGCGGCAGCAAGAAAAGTGCCTGACGGGCGCGAGGCACGGCTAAGGCTGCTGCGCTCCGCCAATATCGGCCCCGTAACCTATCGCCACCTGGTCGCGCGCTTCGGCACCGCCGAGGCGGCGCTCGACGCGCTGCCGATGCTGGCGGCAAGGGGCGGCGGCCGTGCGCCGGTGATCGCCGACGCCGGCGCCGTCCGGCGCGAGGTCGCCGCGGTGGAGCGGCTCGGCGCCCGCTACCTGTTCCTGGAGGATGACGGCTATCCGCCTCTGCTCGCCGAGCTGGACAGTGCCCCGCCGGCGCTGATCCTGCGCGGGCGGATCGAGCTGCTCGACCGACCGGCCGTGGCGATCGTCGGCGCGCGCAACGCCTCCGCCGCCGCCTGCCGCTTCGCCCGGCAGATCGGGCTGGGACTGGCCGAGGCGGGCGTCACCGTGGTCTCGGGCCTGGCGCGCGGGATCGACACCGCGGCGCATGTCGGGTCGCTGGGCGGCGGCACGGTGGGCGTGATCGCCAGCGGGATCGACATCGCCTTCCCGCCCGAGAATGGAGAGCTGCAGGAGCGTGTCGCCCGCGAGGGCCTGCTGCTCGCCGAGCAGCCGCCGGGCACCGAGCCGCTCGCCCGCTTCTTCCCCTCGCGAAACCGGATCATCGCCGGGCTCGCGCTCGGCACCGTGGTCGTCGAGGCGGCACCGCGATCCGGCTCGCTGATCACCGCGCGGATCGCGGGCGAAGCCGGGCGCGACGTGATGGCGGTGCCGGGATCGCCGCTCGATCCGCGCGCGCAGGGCTGCAACCTGCTGATCCGCGAAGGCGCGACCCTGGTGCAGGGCGTGGACGACATCCTCGAGATGGTCCGCCCGATCGATCCGCGCGCGGTGCGGGCGCCGGCGAGCGGCTGGCAGGGGCCGCCGCCCGAGGATGCCAGCGATGGGGACCGGCGCGCGGTGGCCGGGCTACTCGGGCCGGTGGCGGTGAGCGTGGACGAGCTGATCCGCCAGTCCGGACTGGCGCCGGCAGTGGTGCAGACCGTGCTGCTCGAGCTGGAGCTGGCCGGACGGCTGGAACGGCACGCCGGCGGCCGGGTGAGCCTGATATGACCGAAGCCCGGCGCCACGGCCGATGCCTGTGCGGCGGTGTCCGCGTCTCGGTCCCTGTCGAACGGAACGCGGTCGGCGCCTGTCATTGTGCGATGTGCCGACGCTGGTGCAGCGGCCCCTGGATGGCGATCCAGGCGCCCGAGGCGGAGATTGCGGGTGAGACCCTGCGTACCTTCCAGGCATCGGGCTTTGCCGAGCGCGGCTTTTGCGAGAAGTGCGGAAGCAGTATCTTCCACCGCCCCACGCTCGGCCCCGAGATTGCGGTCAGCGCGGGGCTGTTCGATGCGGAGGGCCTGACGCTCACGCATGAGATATTCCACGACGGCAAGCCGGCCTTCTATCGCTTCGAGGGCGACACGAAGAAGCGCTCCGCCCTGTCGATGGCACTGGAATGGGGGCCGCGTTTGCTATGGCGCAGGATCCGCCGCATGGGCGGGCCCGGGCGGCCAAGCCAAGTGGGGAATTGAGGGGGACATGGAGCACAAGATCGACACCGCGCTGATCGTGCGGAACAGCTTTGCGCTGCTCAGCGCGAACCTGCCGACGACGCTCGTCGCCATGCTGGTGCTGGTGCTGCTGGGCACCGTCGCCGATGCGGCCGGTTCCGACGGCGCCGGGCTGAACCTCGCCATCGGGATCGGCACGCTCTTTGCCCAATATGGCGTGACCCGCGGCGCGCTGCGCGGCGCCGGACTGCTCGATGCGGAAGGTCGGGCCGGGCGGGGCGGGTCCTTCGCCCTCGCGCAGATCCTCACCAGCCTGGCCATCGCGATCGGCTTCGCCTTCCTGATCCTGCCCGGCATCTATCTATGGGCCCGCTGGTCGCTGGTGGCGCCGCTGATCATCGGCGAAGGCATGACCAGCAGCAAGGCGATGCGGGAGAGCTGGTCCCGCACCCAATCGCTGGTGGCGCCGATCTCGGCTGCAATGCTGCTGTCGAGCGTGCCCATATTGTTCTTCGTGGGAACGCTTTTTCTCTATCCCGAATATGGCCCGGTGCCGATCGGCCTGGCGCTGGTCTCGAACCTGTTCGCCTATACTGCGCAGGCCCTGATCTGGCACGCAGCGGTGGCGATCCATCGGCTGACCCGCGGCCCGTCGAACGATCTCGAACAGGTCTTCGCCTGAGGATGCCGACGCTGGGCGCCATCGACCGGAACGGCTGGCGAAACCTGATCGGCGGGTTTCTGATCGGCTATGGTTCCGTCGCCGCCTTCTGCATGATCGGCCTGCAGGCCTGGTGGGCAGGTACCGTGCCGCACCTGCCCGACCCGGCGCACGGCCAGGTCGTCGCCCATGTCGAGCACGGCGTGCTGCGCTATTATTCGGCGTTCCAGAGCACCGCGCTCATGCTGCTGATCCTCGGCTCGATCCCGCTATTTGTGATCGGCATGGGCATCTCACCCAAGGGCGCGCTGCGCCGGCGGGGCGGCAAGATGAAATGGGACCTCGACGATCCAGCGGGCCTGCATCCGATCGGCGTACGCGCCGGGCTGGCCGCGGCGCCGGTGCTGGTCTTCCTGCTCGGACCGGTGCTGGTCCGCGCCTTGAACGCGGCGGGAATCGTGCTGGCGCTGTGATCCGTCGCACGCCCCTCTAGCAAGTTTCGGAGCCGTTCCTACATGCCCGCAGCAATCCCCAGGGGAGACTATCGACATGGCCGACGCACCCGATCCCGCCAACAACCAGCCCGCCGGCTACGTCCCGCCCAAGGTGTGGACCTGGGAGCAGCCGAGCGGCGGCCAGTTCGCCAACATCAACCGGCCGGTCTCGGGCGCGACGCACGAGAAGGTGCTGCCGGTCGGCGAACATCCGATCCAGCTCTATTCGCTCGGCACGCCGAATGGGCAGAAGGTGACGATACTGCTCGAGGAGCTGCTCGCCGCCGGCCATGCGGGCGCCGAATATGACGCCTGGAAGATCAATATCGGCGAGGGCGACCAGTTCGGCAGCGGCTTTGTCGGGATCAACCCGAACTCGAAGATCCCGGCGATGGTCGATCACTCGGTCTCACCCAACATCACCGTGTTCGAGAGCGGCGCGATACTGGTCTACCTCGCCGAGAAGTTCGGCGCCTTCCTGCCGACCGACCCGGCGAAGCGCGCGGCGACCATGAGCTGGCTGATGTGGCAGATGGGATCGGCGCCGTTCCTGGGCGGCGGCTTCGGCCATTTCTTCGCCTATGCCCCGTTCAAGATCGAATATGCGATCAACCGCTATGCGATGGAAGTGAAGCGCCAGCTGCACGTGCTCGACACGCATCTGGCGAAGAACCGCTTCATGGTCGGCGACGAATACACCATCGCCGATATCGCGATCTGGCCCTGGTATGGTGGCGTGGCGCGCGGCGATGCCTATGCGGGTGCTGCCGAGTTCCTCAACATCGGCGAGTATGAGCATTTCAACCGCTGGACGGCGGAGGTCGGCGAACGCGAAGCGGTGCAGCGCGGACGGCTGGTCAATCGCGGCTCGGGCCCGGATGAGTTCCGCCTCGCCGAGCGGCATTCGGCAGCGGATATCGACGCGGTGCGGGCGAAAATGCTGGCTTGAGGCACTCCCCAAACTTCCCTTCGTCACCCTGAAACAAGTTCAGGGTGACGAAGGAGTTGGGGAAACCCCATCGCCCGCCACTATCTGCCGGGCAGATACTCCACCCGCGCCGTGCCCTCCGCCCAGACGGGCAGGTACAGCCCCTGCCCGCTCGCCTTGAGCGTGCCGTTGCGGGCTTCGGCGAGGTCGGCGCGGATCAGGAAGGCGCCGGCGCGCTTGCTGACGATCGCGCGGCGGACCTTGCCGAGCAGCTTGTCGAAATCATGGGTGAAGTTCTGGGTGAGCGATTCGGCCAGGGTCTCGGCGACGCCGGGGCTCCGGGCGAGCAGCACGACCAGGTCGCCGGCCATCCGGTCGGTCTCGCCCGAGACGGAGAGATCCTCGAAATGGACGCGCTGCGAGCCCGGGGCATTGACCGGTTTGGCGGTGAGCCAGACCCGGCCATGCGTCTCGCCGCCGCCGTTCTGCGGGCGCGCGGCGATGGTCAGGCCGACGGCGATCCGGCCCTTGGTGGTACCGTACATCACCACCCCGCTGAAACGCGCCTCCACCGGGCCGATGCGGGGCAGCTCGAAGGGGCGCTTCGCCCGCTTGTCGAGCGCGCGCTGGAGGACGGGCTCGAGCTGGGCATAATCGGCGATGACCGGGATGAAGAATTGCAGCTTCGATCCCCTGGCGTCGTGGCCGAGCGGCGGGAGCGGGATGGGCCTGGGATCCTCGGGCTTGGGGCCGACAAAGGTCTCGGTAAGCGCGGCGAGGCCGAGGCTGAGGCGCAGGCGGCTGCCGGTCAGGCGATAGCCGCCATAGCTGAGCTTCTCCGGGGTGATCCGCATCCAGACGGGCGGGTTCTCCTGGTTGAGCTGGAGTATGGTGAAGCTCTGCCGCCAGGCCTCGGCGACGCGGCTGCGGATATCGACCCGGGCGATCTCGCGGGGCAGCGTGCGTTCGAGGTCGCGGACGATCGGGCCGAGCTTCGCGTCGGCCTTGTCGGTGAAGGTGATCCGGCGGCCGAGGAAGTCGATGCCCGGCGGGGTGGTCCAGTCATAGGCGAGGCGGATCGTGGCGCGGGGCTGCCAGTTGTCGGTCACCGACAGGCGGATGCGGGCATGGACCATGGCCGATCCGGTCGCGGTCTCGCCCTTGAGGAAGCCGCCGACATGGCGCGCGGCGATCGTCGCGCGGATCGGCATGTCGGCGACGATCTCGTCCCCCACCCCGCGCAGCCGGATGGCGGAGCGGGTGACGGTGCCGATCACGTCGCAGCCGAGATCGGGACTGACCTTGAGCCTGGCCTTGAACAGCTTGACGCGCTGGGCGGGCACGCATTTGTCGACATGCTGGTCGATCGACCAGAGCGTGCGCGGCACCGACTTCTCCAGCGCGCGGCTGAGGACCGAGACGTTGACGTCGAGCGGCACGTCGATCGCCGAGACCTGGCGCGGCACTTCGATCGCGTCGCTGGCGCGGGGCGGCGGCTCGGCTTTGACATCGAGTGTCGCGCGGAGCCAGAAGAAGCCGGCGCCGGCACCTGCCGCGAGCAGGGCGAGGATGGTCCCGAATATCCACCAGCCGCGATGCGAGCGGCGAGGCGGCGATGGCGCGGCGATATCCTCGGGCAAAGTTTGGCTCCCCCTGGGCGTGGCGAAGTGATACCCGCGAAGCGTTACCAAGTTCCAGATCAACCGGGTTGACGGCGCCCCTCGCCCCTCCCCACCTTACACGCGTACACGTGAGGACCGCTTACCCCCCATGCAGCTCGTCATCGTAGAATCGCCCGCCAAGGCAAAGACCATCGAGAAATATCTCGGCAAGGACTACCGGGTCCTCGCCTCCTATGGCCATGTCCGCGACTTGCCGGCGCGCGACGGCTCCGTCGATCCCGATGAGGGGTTCGCGATGGAGTGGGAAACCTATGCCGACAAGTCGAAGCAGCTCAAGGCGATCGCCGACGAGGCGAAGAAGGCCGACCGACTGATCCTCGCGACCGACCCTGATCGCGAGGGCGAGGCGATCAGCTGGCACGTCCAGGAAGTGCTGCGCAACAAGAAGGCGCTGCCCAAGGAAGTGGAGCGCGTCACCTTCAACGCGATCACCAAGCCGGCGATCCTGACCGCGATGGCGCAGCCGCGCGAGCTCGATACCGACCTGATCGACGCCTATCGCGCCCGCCGCGCGCTCGATTATCTCGTCGGTTTCACCCTGTCTCCGGTGCTGTGGCGCAAGCTGCCGGGCGCCAAGTCGGCCGGCCGCGTCCAGTCGGTCGCGCTGCGCATCATCGTCGATCGCGAGCGCGAGATCGAAGGGTTCAAGCCGCAGGAATATTGGTCGGTCACTGCCGACATGGAGCAGGACGGCACGCCGTTCCAGGCGCGCATGGTCAAGTACAAGGGCGACAAGCTCGACCGGCTTTCGATCGGCGACGGCAAGACCGCCGAGGCGGCGAAACAGGCCGTCGAGGAGGGCCGCTTCACCGTGGTCTCGGTCGAGACCAAGCCGGCGATGCGCAACCCGGCCGCGCCGTTCACCACCTCGACGCTGCAGCAGGAAGCCGCGCGCAAGCTGGGCTTCTCGGCCAGCCACACGATGCGGATCGCCCAGGGCCTCTACGAGGACGGCGCGATCACCTATATGCGTACCGACGGCGTCCAGATGGACCCGAGCGCGATCCAGGACGCCCGCAAGGCTGTGGCGACGCGCTATGATGGCAGCTATGTGCCCGACAAGCCGCGCATCTACACCGCCAAGGCGAAGAACGCACAGGAAGCGCACGAAGCGATCCGCCCGACCGATTTCAGCAAGGACCGTGCAGGCTCGGGCGATCACGCCAGGCTGTACGAGCTGATCTGGAAGCGCGCGCTTGCCAGCCAGATGGCATCGGCCCGACTGGAGCGCACTACGATCGACCTGGAGGATGCGACCAGCCAGCATGGCCTCCGCGCCACCGGCCAGGTGGTGATCTTCCCCGGCTATCTCGCGCTGTACGAGGAAGGCCGCGACGACGAGGGCGACGAGGATTCGCGCCGCCTGCCCCGCATGAGCGAAGGCGCGACGCCGGCCAAGAAGGCGGTCAACGCCGAGCAGCACTTCACCCAGCCGCCGCCCCGCTTCAGCGAAGCCTCGCTGGTCAAGCGCATGGAAGAGCTCGGCATCGGCCGGCCTTCGACCTATGCCTCTGTCATCCAGGTGCTCAAGGACCGCGCCTATGTCCGCCTCGAGAAGAACCGCTTCTTCGCCGAGGAAAGCGGACGCCTGCTGACGGCTTTCCTCGAGCGCTTCTTCCAGAAATACGTCAACTACGACTTCACCGCCGAGCTGGAGGAGGAGCTGGACGACGTGTCCGGCGGCCGCGCCCAGTGGCAGGCAGTGCTCGAGGCGTTCTGGAAGGACTTCAAGCCGCGCACGGCCGATGTGATGGAGCAGAAGCCCTCGGACATCACCGCGGCGCTCGACGAGTTCCTGGCGCCCTATCTGTTCCCCGAAAAGGCGGACGGCAGCGATCCGCGGCTGTGCCCGAACTGCGGCAATGGCCGGCTGGCGCTGCGCGGCGGCAAGTTCGGCGCGTTCATCGCCTGCTCCAACTATCCCGAGTGCAAGTACACGCGGCGCTTCGCCCAGCCGGGCGGGGAGAGCGGCGAGGACAGCGGGCCCGAAGTGCTGGGCCAGGATCCGGACACGGGCCTGAATGTCGAGCGCAAGTCGGGTCGGTTCGGGCCGTACATCCAGCTTGGCGAAGGCAAGGAAGCGGCGCGCGCGTCGATCCCGAAGGACGTCGAGCTCGACCTGGAGATGGCGCTCAAACTGCTCAAGCTGCCGCGCGTGATCGGCGATCACCCCGAGACGGGCAATCCGATCACCGCCTCGATCGGCCGCTATGGGCCGTACCTGGCGCATGACGGCAAGTACGCGCGGCTGCAGGGCACGATGGAAGTGTTCGAGACCGGCATGAACGCGGCCGTGGTCAAGCTGGCCGAGGCAGCGGCGAATTCGGGCCGTCCGGCGCGGGGCGCTTCGCGCGAACCGCTGAAGGTGCTCGGCAAGCATCCGCGCACGGAAGCCGAGATCAAGCTGATGGACGGCCGCTACGGCGCGTACGTCACCGACAGCGAGACCAACGCCACGCTGCCCAAGTCGATCGACAAGGACCAGCTGACGCTCGAGGAAGCCGCCCAGTTGATCGACGCCCGCGCGGCGGCGGGTCCAGCCAAGGGCAAGGGGAAGAAGAAGGCGCCTGCGAAGAAGGCAGCGGCGCCGAAAAAGGCTGCGGCGAAGAAGCCGGCGGCGAAGAAGGCCCCCGCCAAGAAGGCGTCGGAATAACCATCAAATCCTCCCTCGGAGCTTGCTCCGGGGGAGGGGGACCGCGCGACGCAGTCGCGTGGTGGAGGGGGAAATCCCTCCGGAAGATCGATGGACCTTGGCTGGTGGAGATGCCCCCTCCACCATTCGCTGCGCGAACGGTCCCCCTCCCCCGCTTCGCGAGGGAGGATTGATCAGGCCGCCCGCACCTCGAAGCCGCGGAGCCACGCACGCGCGGCCTTCTGCGCTTCGATGATCTCGCGCGCGGTCATGTCTTCGGCGATCTCGGCGCGGCATTCCTGCGCACGCGCGTCACCGGTGACGGCGGCGATGTTGAACCACTTGTGCGCCTCGATCAGATCGACGCCGACGCCGTCGGCGCCGCTCGAATAGACCATACCCAGATCGTAACACGCGTTGGCGTCGCCGCGGGCCGCATCGCGCAGCCGGCTCTCGACGAGGAAACGCGCACTCTTAAGGCTGCTGCCCATGTCGCTTAACCCCTGTTCACCACACCCTCTTGTGGTGGCTTGGGGTTTGGCAGCTAAATCCGAAACAAATGGTTAACAGCGTTAACTGTATTTGTTCAGGTCCGTACTTCTTCAGGGTACCGCGATATTGTCGATCAGCCTGGTGGCGCCGAGCTTCGCGGCGGCGAGCAGGCGGAGCTTGCCGGCCTCATAGACGGTGGCGGGCTGCAGCGTCTCGGCATCGGCCAGCGCGACATAGTCGGTCTCGAAGCCGGCAGCGGCGAGCGCCTCGCGCGCCTGGGCCAGTGCCGCCTCGACGTCACCACCCTCCGCAATCGCCTTGGCGGCGGCACCGAGCGCGCGCGGCAGCGCCACGGCCTTGGCGCGCTCTTCGGGCATCAGATAGGCGTTGCGCGACGAGAGGGCGAGGCCGTCATCCTCGCGCTGGGTGAGCACCGACTGGATCTCGATGGGCAGGTTGAGGTCCGTCGTCATGCGGCGGATCACCGCGAGCTGCTGCCAGTCCTTCTCGCCGAACAGGGCGATGTCGGGCTGGACTTGGTTGAACAGCTTGGCGACCACGGTGGCGACGCCGTCGAAATGGCCGGGCCGGTGCGCGCCTTCCAGGAGTTCGCTGACGCCCGAGACCGAGATATTGGTCGCGAAGCCCTCGGGATAGACGACCTCGACCGGCGGCATCCACAGCAGGTCGACCCCGGCGCCGGTGAGCATGCGCGAGTCCGCGGCTTCCTTGCGCGGATATTTGACCAGATCCTCGTTCGCGCCGAACTGCTTGGGGTTGACGAAGATCGAGACGATAACGCGGTTCGCGGCACGCTTGGCCGCTTCGACCAGCGCCATGTGCCCGTCATGCAATGCGCCCATGGTCGGGACGAGAGCGATACGCTCGCCTGCCTGGCGCCAGGCGGCAGTCGCCTCGCGAAGGTCTTCGAGCTGACGGACTGTTTGCACGCGTTAACACTTTCGATAAGACGGAAGCGCGGCCTTCTATGGGGGGGAGGCGGTTCGATCAATAAAGGATGTTGGAACTTTGAGCGACGGGTCGAAGCGGCTGCACGTTCTGGTGTTCGCGAATGAGAAGGGCGGAACCGGAAAGTCCACCACCGCCGTCCATACGGCGATCGCGCTGGCGTCCAAGGGCGCGCGCGTCGCGTGCTTCGATCTGGACCACCGCCAGCGCACCATGGGCCGCTATCTGGACAACCGCGCGGCGACCGCCAAGCGGATGGGCAAGCCGCTGCCGATGCCGGTCTATGACACGCATGACGGCGAGAGCATGGCCTATTTCTCCGAGGCGCTCGACAAGCTGGGCGAAGGCGCCGACTTCCTGGTGATCGACACCCCGGGCCGTGACGACAAGTTCGCGCGCATCGCGGTGACCAATGCCGACACGCTGGTGACGCCGATGAACGACAGCTTCGTCGATTTCGACCTGATCGGCCAGGTGGATCCCGATACCTTCAAGGTGGTCCGCCCCAGCTTCTATTCCGAGCTGATCTGGGAATCGCGCAAGCGCCGCGCCAAGGCCGATGGCGAGACGATCGACTGGGTGGTGCTGCGCAACCGCATGCAGCACATCGAGGCGCGCAACATGAAGCGCGTGTCCGAGGCGATCGACCAGCTTTCCAAGCGCGTCGGCTTCCGGGTGATCTCGGGCCTGTCCGAGCGCGTGATCTATCGCGAGCTGTTCCCCCAGGGCCTCACCATGCTCGACAGCCGCGAGTTCGGCGAGATGGGCCTGGCGCATGTCGCCGCGCGCCAGGAGCTGCGCGAGATGATGGCCGGGCTGGCGCTGCCCGAAGTCACCATGCCGCTGTTCGCCTGATGCTGTTCAAGCTGCTTATCGCGGCGGCGATCCTCTACGCGCTGTACCAGCTCGTGCTGAAACCGCGCTCGGCGCCGCCGCGCATGCCGGAGGACGAAGCCCGTGCGGTCTTGGGGGTTTCGGGCGAAGCCGATGCCGATGCGATCCGTGCGGCGCACCGGCGGCTCGTTTCGGCGGTTCACCCCGACAAGGGCGGTTCCGCGGAGCTGACGCGCCGGATAAACGCGGCGCGCGATACGCTGCTGCGCAATCGCAATTGAACTTTCCCCCTGCTCGCGATTTAGGCGCGCAGGATTTCCCCGGGAGGCATCATGACGCATCGTTTCGACCCCACTTCGCTGCGCGAGTACGACATTCGCGGGATCGTGGGGGAGACC
>Ga0209564_1001102_pt1 | contig 32029 bp, 30 predicted proteins | sample AraplaCol_mMF_r2_FD_184272 | JGI IMG/M metagenome (GOLD analysis project Ga0209564, IMG submission 184272) | Arabidopsis root microbial communities from North Carolina, USA - plate scrape MF_Col_mMF_r2 (SPAdes) (version 3) | ecosystem: Host-associated > Plants > Roots > Endosphere | place: USA...
CGCCGCCGCGGAAATCGCACCGAGGAATTCGCGTGCGCGTGCTGCGACGACCTGGTCCCGGTCATATTCACGGGCGGGCAGCTTGTTGTCGATCACATCGAGTTCGGTCACGAGAACGTCAAGCTGCATTCCCTTCACCGTTTCGACGAATCTCGATAGGCCCTCCCTGTCGATGTCCATGTCACCAGGGAGGTGTCCCTGGATACCGACGGCGTGGAGGGGCACATCGCGGTCCTTCAGATCACGTAGCAGGTCGAGCAAGGCCTGGCGCCGGTCGCGGCACTGCTGTGTCGGATTTTCTATGTTGTAATCGTTGATGACGAGCTGAGCCGAAGGATCGACGGCAGCCGTCGTGCGCAGCGCAAGCTCGATGTAGCGCTTGCCGAGCCGCTCCTGCCATATCGAGCCACGGATCGTCGCACCACCCTCCGGCTGTTCGGCGATCGCCTCGTTGACAACATCCCAGCTCGGAATCCGCCCCCGATAGCGTCCGACGACGGTGGTGATGTGATGGACGAGTTCGCGTTCGGCTTCCGACGCGCTCCCGATGCTGTTTGTCCAGTCGGGCATCGCACCATACCAGGCAAGTGTGTGGCCGCGCATCTGCATGCCGTTTTGATCGGCAAAATCGATCAAGCGGTCAGGCTGGTCGAAGACGAACTGCTCCTGGCTCGGACGCAGGTCGAACCATTTCAATCCGCCCTCACCGACGACAAGCTGGCAATGATCGACGATGGCCTGATTGTAGTCGAATTCGGTATCGAGAAGATCGGTGCGCACGGCCGCACCGTAGGGAATGGCGCCTCTAGCAGGCGCCGCCTTGGCAGTCAGATCACTCCGGACAAAAGGGTCGAGCGCGCCTGAGGATGCCAGTCCGGCACCCATTGCGCCGAGAACGAAGTCCCGCCTGCGCATAAATGGATATCCCTAGATTGCGTATAAATGAACCAGAATTCGACCGGGCAAGCGGGCGAGGCCTTCAACTTCTGCTTTTTATTGGAGAGTTGCTTCGCGCGCACGCGACAATTGAAATCGATATTAATGGATACTTAAGGAAAATCAGGTCTCTTAACCATAGGTTTGCGCTCCCGCGCCCATGTAAATCAGAACCCGCTGCCATGTATGAAGCCGCCTCCCGACATCAGACTCCGGTCATCAGTACGCGTGGCTGGACGACGAGCCGGGAGCAGGATGACGTTGCCGCATCGCCGCGGCCGGTGGTGAAGGTTGCGCCCCCCCCTGCTTCCACTCCTCCCTCAGAAAACTGGCCTTCGGTCTTTCACGAACTCTTTCAGTTCGACCTGACCCGGATCCTCAACTGGCTGCGCGCAGGTCTCGTCTGGATCGTTGCCTTTGCCATCCTCGGTGCTATCGCCGGCTATGCCGTCGTGTTCGTCGTGAAGCCGCGTTTTACGGCCGGAATCGACCTTCTCGTCGACCCGTCGAATCTCCGGGTTGTTGCTGACGACATCTTCTCCGAGAGCATGCAGCGGGATACGCAGCTGCTTGATGTCGAAAGCAAGCTGCGGGTCCTGACATCGGGTAACGTGCTGAGCCGCGTGATTGGCGACCTGAAGCTCACTGATGACCCGGAGTTTGTTGCGCCTGAAGCCAAGGACCCGGCCGGTGACGCGCTGCGCACGCTGGCAAAGCGTGTTACGGCCCGTCGTGACGAACGCTCCTTCATCGTCAACATAGCCGTGTGGACGCAGGACCCGGCCAAATCGGTCACCATAACCAATGCCATCGCGACCGCCTTCCAGGAGGAACTTGCCAAGGCGGAATCGGAAGGAGCCGGCAGGGCAGCCAGCTCGCTGTTTGCGCGCCTTGGAGACCTGAAGGTGGAGGTCGCCAAGGCAGAGGCGGCCGTCGAGGCGTTCAAGCGCGAACAGGGATTGCAATCGAGTTCGGGAGAACTCGTCAGCACCCTCATGTCAAACCAGACGAACACGCAACTGATCGACGCCAAGGCGCGCGTCATTCAGGCGCAGTCGCGTTACAACGAACTCGTGTCCACCAACCCGAAGAACCGCCTGAACGCCTCCGCCCTGCAATCGGAAACGATGACGATGCTGCGCACCCAATATTCAACGCTGCGACAACGCGTGACCTCTCAATCGGCCGTCCTCGGGCCGCGTCATCCCATGATCCTGGCGCTCGAACCACAGCTCAGGGCGCTGGAGGGCCAGATCGACGCGGAGACGGCACGCATCGTGCAAGCCGCGAAGGCCGAACTCGACCAGGCAAGATCGGCACTCGACGCGCTGAACTCCGAGGCAAACCAGATGAAATCCTCGGTATTCCAGGACACCGCCGCGCAGATTCATCTGCGCGAACTGGAGCGTGAAGCGCGCGCCAAGGCGACTGTCTACGAAGCCTTCATGGCACGTGCCGGAGAAGCCGCCGAACGCCAGCAGATCGACACGACCAACGTGCGGATCGTTTCACCGGCGGTCGTACCGACCGCGCGGAGCTTTCCGCCGCGAGGCTATGTGCTGGCTGGCACCGGCGGCGTTGTCGGCCTCGGACTTGGCCTTGCCATCGCGGTCTTGTCGGGGCTGTGGCGAGATTATCGCCGCTTGAGCGCGATCCAGGCCAAGGCCTATGGCTGACAGTGGCAAGACTGCTGTTGCGGGGAAGGGAAGCGTCTTTGCAGCCTTTCTCTTCCTGGCTGTCTTCAGCTACTTCTGGATCGGATTGAGCCCGTTTCCCGATCCAAACGCCACAAGTCTTTCCACGCCTTATGGCAGCACGTCCAACGTCTTCAATCAGTTGATCGTCATCGCCATGTCGGCGGTGGTCCTTGCCACGGTCCTGCAGAATCCCGCGCGCCACTTGCTCCTGCGCCCATATGGCCTGCTGATTTGCCTGCTCGTCTGGCTGCTCTTCACAGGTCTCTTTTCTGGCGACCCGAGCGCAGCCTTCAGGCGCCTCGTTTTCGCGATCCTTGTTTGCTTGTGTGCGAACGCAATGCTCTTCATTCCAAGAAACGGCGAGCAATTTGCAAGGCTTATGTGCTTTGGCCTGACCTTTACGATCGGCCTCTCCTATTTTGGCGTACTTATCCTGCCGCACCTCGCCATCCATCAAGCGACAGACGCGCTAGAGCAGTCGCTTGCCGGCGACTGGCGCGGTCATTTTGGCCATAAGAACGTTGCTGCAGCGGCGATGGTCTATGCAGTGTTCTTCGGTCTCTATGCCAGAAAGTCGGGGCACGCCCGGCTCGGTTTTTTGATTGCATTGTCAGCAGGATTCTTCGTGCTTCACGCGGGAGGGAAAACCTCCGCCGCGATGCTTCCGGCAATCCTGCTGCTTGCCTGGATTTTTGAACGCTGGACGAAACTCGGCGTAGTGATGCTCCTTGGCGGCCTTGTCGGCTTGAACCTGATCTTGCTGACTGCGGCGGTCTCGCCTTCCTTCAGCAGCCTGCTTGCTTCCGCGGGCATCGATCCGACCTTTACCGACCGTGGCTCGATCTGGCGGCTTGCACTTTCCGCAATCGCCGAGCGGCCCATCATTGGCTACGGCTTTCAGTCCTTCTGGCAGACCGACGCCTTGTTCAACAGCGGGCAAGCCATGACCACCTGGGCCGTCACTGCCGCCAATTCACACAACGGCTACGTGGAACAATTGATCAATGGCGGCATCCCTGGGCTCGTGATGGCGGTCATCTGGCTGGTGGTCCTTCCTGTCGGCTATGCCCGCCGCGCACTTGTCGGCAGCAACGACATCGCCCTGACGCGCCTGTTCTTGCGGATCTGGCTCTTTTCTCTATTTCTCGCCTGCCTCGAAAGCCCGTTCTTCGGCAATAGCGGACCGATCTGGTTCACGATGCTGATTGCGGTCTTCGGTTTGAGACTGCAGGCCAATGCCGGGCTTGTCGTCAAGGAGGCTGGCGCACCAGAGTCGCGCGTCGGTCCCGTCCCCGCGCCTCTGGTCGACTCAGCGATTCTGGGAAAGCACGTTAACCTCATCCTCAGCCGTCGATTGTAGAGTGGGCGTCAGCCAATTACAGCTTCACCGCCAATAGCCGGGCCTAGTTGCCTAACGCGGTCAGGCGAACAATCTCTGCGCGATCGAGGTTTGGATGATGCAGGAAAGCAAGGGATCCGTTGAGGCAGTCGTTTGCATCCCGACGTTCCGTCGCCCGGAATGGCTAGCGCGCACCCTGACATCGCTCGCCGAGCAAGTGACCGATTTCTCCTTCGCCATCGTCGTTGTCGACAACGACGCAGCCAACCCAGCCGGCGCTCGCTATGCCCGCGAATTTCTTGCGACGGCTGGCCTTCCATTCTTGGTCGTGACCGAAAAACAGCAGGGCAATTGCTATGCCATCAACCGTGCGTTCGGCGAGGCAATGGCTGCCTTTCCCGAGGCCGATTTCCTGCTGATGATCGATGACGATGAGATGGCCCTGCCCGGTTGGCTTGCCGCAATCGTTGGCACGGCTCGGCGGGAGGGTGCCGATATCGTCGGCGGACCTGTAGTCCGGCAGTTCGAAGTACCAGTGTCCGACGCAGTCACCCAGCATCTGCTCTTCGGTTCGATAGAAGGCTCGACCCGGGCAATCGATCAGATCCACGGTTCCGGCAACTGCCTGATCCGCCGCCGGGTATTTGCCGGTCTTGCCTCGCCGCTTTTCGATGTCCGCTTCAACTTTCTGGGCGGTGGCGACATGGAGTTCTTTACGAGATGCCGCAAGGCCGGCTTCAAGACCTGGTGGTGCGCGGAAGCCGTCGTCCGCGAATTCGTGGCCGAGGAACGCGTCTCAGCCCGTTTTCTGATGACGCGCTCGCTGCGCACCGGAAGCATCAATTATGTTATCGATCGGATCCACAGCACGTCGGTCATCAGGGTGATTGCAAAAAACGCGCTCAGTCTCGGCGCCGGCTGCCTGCGATCGATGGCGCTGTTCCTGCGGACCCGGCGGTTGTTGCCGGCAAGCCATCCGCTGCTCGTGTCGCTCGGTCGTACATTGGCGAGCCTCGGGTTCCTGCCAACGCCATACCGGGCCAGCAACTAGGCTCTCTCAGCCAAGAGCTACCTCGCGGATCACTTCGATCGGTGTATGCGTGTGCGACTGGATCGCGATCGTCGTTTGCCCTGGTCTCAAGCCTTCGATAAATGCCGCCAATCCCTCCCTGTCGAGAGCCGGCCCCTCCCAATAGGTCAGGCACGGGCTTGCCGAAATGCGTTCATGTCGTTCCGCGAGCTCGGGATCATTGGCGACCGCGACACCGTAAATAAGATATTCGGAAAAATGCCGGATGCGGGCCAGCGCCAGCCACCACGGAAGGCGGCTAGCGCTCTCGATACGCTTCACCATGGTCGCCACCGTTCGCCGCTCCCACAGAACCATCTGGCTGATGGAATCGTCGCCTGGCAGCGGCGGTACGCTCAGGCCAAGCAGCCGATGCGCATTTTGCCACCAGCGGACGTGGCTGGGCCGCGTGGGATTGATATCTCCGGCCGCGACGTGGTGGGCGAGCTTCGGGGTCGATGCCATTGCGCTCAGATCCAGTGGGCGGCAGAAGCAATTATCCGAGTCGATGCACATGACCCGCTCGCTCGGTTGCGCCAGCGTCATTGCGATCTTGCGCATCTGCTGCAGGTGCCAGCCGTAGATCGGCAGGCGCAAATGAGGTGCCCACCAATAGCGTCGCCCCCGCCATTTCGGCAGCGCCCAAAGGGATGGAAGCAGGCTGGACGAGAAGATCACGCGGCGGCTTTCCCCTTCGAAGCCCACGAAGGCGTCCGCATCCTCATCGCCGATCACGATGTAATGCACGTCGTAGCCCGTCACATACCGGTCGATCGAGTCACAGAGAAGACGGCAACTGTCGAGGTCGCCACGATAACTCGGTGTGATGAGCGAAATCGAGGAACTCAAGATCGTTGGTCCGATTACCGGCCTGCAGAAAGGGCTCGCAGCGAATGCCGGAGCATCGCGTAGATGGCAACCGGATTGGTGGTCAGATAGCGTGTTGCCAGCCGGCGCGGCTCGAGGAGCATGCGGTAGAACCACTCAAGGCCAACCTTCTGCATCCAGCGGGGGGCGCGGCTCTTGCTTCCGGCGAGGAAATCAAACAGGCCGCCGGAAGTTTTGATCAAGCCGACATTGTGCAATCTGTTGATATTGCGAACGACGAACTGCTGCTCCAGCGGCACGCCGAAGCCGATCCAGAGGATATCTGGAGCGGCCGCGTTGATCGCCTCGACAACCGCTTCTTCCTCGGCGCGGTCAAAGTAGCCGTTGCGTCGGCCGGCAAAGCGAAGTCCCGGATAGGCCTTCGACATGTTCTCGACCGCCCGGGCATTCACCTCTTCGCTGGCACCAAGAAAGTAGAAACTGACCCCGGCTTCCGCCGCGCGTTCCGCCACGGCATGAACGAGATCGGTCGTGGCGACGCGCTCCGGCAAGGGCTCGGCCGAGGATAGCTTGGAAAAGAGCACGACCGACATGCCATCGGCATGGATCTGGTCGGCCTGACGCGTCAACGAGCGGAAATTGGCATCATGCTCGCAAAGCGCAATGACCTGACCGTTTGCGGATGTGGAGTAGAACGGACGCCCTCCGGCACCCCTGCGCTCGAGCGCCAACTGGATGAAGGCGTCCGCGGATTCCTCCATGCCGGCCCGCACGATCGGCAGGCTTCCGAGCCGGTTCGTCGGCCATTCGTTCATCGAATAACTCAGACGCGCTGATGCACTGCTATGCCTAGTCATTCACGCACCTTCGAAACGAGCATCGGTCAAGAACGGACCTGACAATTAGCTGTTTCGAAGGCCCATCGCTGTAAAACCTCGAGCTATAGTTAACCCTCGCTATACACGCGATGGTCGCAAGATTCGTTTGCCAGACGGGATGCCAAATTGAACCTGAAATCGTAAGGCGGCTTTTACCAAAAGGCGGTATCAACGCCGCGCGGTCATCCGCCGTCGCCTGTTCAAAAGGTCTGATATGCCGAAACGTCGCTATCTCGCACTCGTCTCCGACGCCGCCCAAACCTGTGGTGTCGAAGAGTTTGCCCGGCAGACCGCTTTGCGAATCGGCGCGCGCGCCACTCAACATGTTCTTGACAGCGATATCGGGAGGCTTAAATCCGCGCTCGACGATGCGGACGCCGCCATCCTCAATTTTCCTGTGGTGGCCTGGAAGAAAAAGCTAGCAGAGCCAGTCGTCGCGGCATTCGTTTCACGGCTGCAGCGCAAACAGCTTGTCGTGGTACTGCACGAATGGCACGCTCTCGACTGGAAGCGTCGCCTGGTGCTGGTTCCGGTGGTGATGCTCGCAACGCAGATCTTGTTTTCAGCGCCGGAAGTCGCCGCCGAATTTGCCAAGAGCCCTCTGTCCGCCCTCGCAACCAGTCGGCGCGCAGTCACTCCGATCCCGCCAAATCTTGCGCTGCCGACCACGCTCCATGACGGTCCGATCGCCCGCACACTCGAGGCACAGCGCAAGGCCGGGCGGCTGATCCTTGGGCAGTTCGGCTCGATCTATCCCAAGAAGCAGTCAACGGCAGTTCTGGAGATTGCCGCCCGGCTGTTGTCGCTCGGCCACGACGTCGGCGTGGTCTTCGCCGGATCGTTCATCCGCGGCACCGATAATGTGGAGCAAGATTTTCATGCGCTCGCCCACAAGCTCGGCATTTCAGACCGGGTGGTCGTAACAGGTTATGTTGCCGACGCCGAGGAGCTCTTCGGGATCTTCAGACATGTCGACGTATTCTGCTATCTCTTCGCTGAAGGGCTGACGGCGCGCCGGGCAAGCGTGCTCGCGGCAAGCTTCTCGGGAAAGCCCGTCGTCGTCAACGCACCGCGACAGCGAGACGCCCTCGCCCACCATGGCCTGTTTCGCAAGCTGGTCAATGGCAGTGCGATCCGCCTGGTCGACACACGGGCCGACGTAAACATCATGGCCGACGCGGTGCTGGAAGCAAGCCAAAGCCATCTGGCATCGATTGACGCGAAGGCAGAAGTCGATGCCTTGTGGAGTGCCGTCATCCACGCGCTTGATGGCTGATGTGCGCCGTCAGAATCGATGCCGAGACTGCGGAACAATGGCCCACTACGATCGTTCTTTAAGTCAGCGACGGAGGTGTCGCGAGGCTGCTGAAAGGACGTGATCCAAGATGGAAATGACGGAGGGCCGTCAGCTTGCGGAGGAATATCTCCGACTGGGCGGAAAGAGACGCGTCAAGATCGACGACAATCAGCAAACTGTTCGTGCATGGGAGGCAGACCCGCCCGCCGCCGAGCAGTTTTGGCATGATCGTGTCGAAGCTCTGGAAATGCGTCGCCGAAGAGAAGTCGAATTCTTCCTGCCATCGATCAACTCCCCGTAATTGCAGGGGATGAGGAAGGGTTCTTCAATTTCTGACCCGGACATCAGCCCTGGCCAGCCGTTAAGTTGTTGTGCCGCTCATCTATAATTCCCCGATCCTCGATGACCTAGCCAAGGTACCCGCTTGGCTGGTTCAGCGCGCGAGCCATCCGCCATCTACCGGCAGGACTGTTCCATGGACATAATCTGAGGCCGTCGATGCCAGAAATACGGCGGCGCCCCCAAGATCCGCCGGATCTCCCCAGCGTCCGGCGGGGATACGCGAAAGAATGCCGGCGCTGCGCTCACGATCCTCACGAAGGGCCGTGGTATTGTTGGTCACGAAGTAGCCAGGAGCGATGGCATTGACATTGATACCTTTGCCCGCCCATTCGCAGGCCAGTAGACGCGTCAGGCCGGCAAGGCCGCTTTTTGCCGCCGTATAGGATGGAATGCGGATACCACCCTGGAATGAGAGCAGAGAGGCAATATTGATGATCTTGCCGCTGCCTCTCTCGAGCATATGCCGGGCGGCAGCCTGCGACAGGAAAAAGACAGTCTTCAGATTGACGTCCATCACTGCGTCCCAGTCGGCTTCCGTGAAGTCGATAGCATCCGCACGCCTGATGATGCCCGCATTGTTGACCAGAATATCGAGCCTGCCGAACGCCGCGACGGTTTCATCGACGATCGCGTTAACCGGCTCGATCGACCCGAGATCCGCCTTGATGGCGTGAAACCGTACACCCGCACCTTCGACAGCCGCCCGCGTCTCGTCCATCGGCGAGCGACCGACGGCGACAATCGATGCGCCGGCACCGGCCAGCGCCACGGCGATCGCCTGACCGATTCCGGTATTCGCGCCGGTGATAACAGCCACCTGCCCGGAAAGATCGAACATGGTCATGGGAGGCCTCATTTGAGAAATTCGGCACGGTGCGGCGTGAAGGTGTCAATCAGGCGGCCCTTCTCGAGAGCCTTGACCCCATGCACCAGATCGGGGGGAACGATGAAGCTGCCGCCCTGGTGCAAGGTTTCCATCCTGCCGTCGATCGTCACCTGGAAACTGCCCTCAGCCACATAGCTTGCCTGGATGTGGGGATGGGAATGGAGCGCACCGACGGCGTCCTTCTCGAAAACCACCTCGACCATCATCATCTCAGGCAGGTAGGCCATGATGCGACGCCTCACGCCCGGTTCCGGATGGGTCCACTCGGCATGATTGGCCGGCACGAAAAGATCACTCGCTGCCATATTCCCCCTCCTCACCGAAGATCTTCGATGGCGACAAGGTCGACGTCGGTATAGTCGACATTGTCGCCGGCCATGGCCCAGATGAACGTGTAGCTCGATGTACCGACACCGGAATGGATCGACCAACCCGGCGACAGGATTGCCTCCTCGTTCTTGACGATGAGGTGGCGCGTTTCGTTTGGCTCTCCCATCAGATGCACGACGCGGGCCCTTTCCGGCAGATCGAAATAGAGATAGGCCTCCATCCGCCGGTCGTGAACGTGGCAGGGCATGGTGTTCCACACCGAGCCTTCTGCAAGCGTCGTCATGCCAACGACGAGTTGGCAGGTCCTGACACCGTCCGGATGGATGAACTGGAAGATCGAGCGCTCGTTGCTGGTTGCCTGAGCGCCGAGATCGACCCGCTTGGCATCTGAAATGCCGATATGCTTTGCAGGGTGACGAACATGCGCGGGGGCGCTGAGCAGGTAGAATTTTGCCGGTTGTTCGGCCGATACTGACCGGAATGTCACTGAAGCCCCCATGCCGGCATAGACCATGTCGCGGGTACCGGCCTGAAACTCTTCGCCATCGACGACGACGATGCCGGCGCTGCCGATGTTGACAGCGATCAGCTCGCGCCGGGCCAGAAGCGTGTCGGTCCCGGCAGGCTTGATCGTTTCCAGTGCAAGCGGCGCGGAAGTCGGCATTGCACCGCCGACGATCATCCGGTCGTAATTGGTGTAGTGAAGCTGGATGCGGCCAGCCACGAAGAGCGGCGGCAGCAGAAAATTCTCGCGCAGCTCTTCCGTACCGAACCGTGCCGCCGCCTTCGGATCGATCGCATAGCGGTTGGTGTAGTCAGTGTAAGTCACTTTGCCTCCCATGTCTTTCCAAGTCATCATACATATTGATCATACTTGGGCAACCGCAATCGCTTCATTCCGATCAACTGCCGATAGCGTGAGGGAATGTCAAAAGCTTTGAATTATAAGGAATTGACGTCGATCGGCCCGGATTCCGCAATTTTGTATGACAACATCCACAATTGTTGTCTTAATGGAACACTGGCGGTATGCTCGGACACCATTTGCAGAGGCGACAACACCCTTGAACGCAATTCCTCCTCCGGTCGATGGTAGTCCATCACGACGACAGAAGCTCTCTGAACGGATCGCCGACTCCCTCCGCCAGGACTTCCTTGCAGGCCAGATCTCCGTCGGACAGAAGTTGCCGACGGAGGCCCAACTCGCAGAATCCTTCGACGTCAGCAGGACCGTCATTCGCGAAGCGATCGCGGCTCTCTCGGCCGATGGGTTGCTGGAAACGCGACAAGGGGCAGGCATCTTCGTGATTGGTCACCAGTCGTCCACTCCGATCATAAGACAGGATCGATCAAGCAACATATCGCACGCCCTGAACGTGCTTGAAGTTCGCATCGCGCTTGAAGCTGAAGGTGCGGCGCTGGCCGCCACCCGCAGAAACGCCTCGCAGGAGGCGCAGATTCAGGAGAGCTTTTTCGAGTTCGATCGGCTCCTGCAGCTTGGCAAGCCCACCGGCCAGGCCGACTTTGCATTCCACCGATCGATCGCCGAGGCAACCAACAACCCTTTTTATGTTGAAGTCCTCGACGCCCTCGGGGCGCGAACCATCCCTTGTGACGTCACCTCTCCTTACGCCACCGAAGAGGTTCTCTCGGTCAGCTACCAGGCCGGATTGCAGCGGGAACATCTTGCCATCCTCAATGCAATTTCTGCAGGCGACGCTACCGGTGCGCGCGACGCCATGCGCGCTCATCTGTCTGCAAGCCAGGAGCGATATCGCGAACGCCTGCGGGATCGGCGCACGCGATATCAAAGCATCGTCGAAGCAAGCTAACGGATAACGATGCTCAACGGGCTTGGGATGACGGGCGCCATCATGACCCTCCGACCTCATCCCGCTTGGCTTTCACCTCGTCAGATGTGCCAATCGTTGCTCGCAGTGGCTTCGGTGGCAGCGTGCAATGGGCTGTCCGCGAGGGTATAGGCCCTGATATAGTCGATGTGCATTTCCGATCCGTTCGGCAGACCGTTGGACGGCGCTCCAGCCGTACCGCCGACAGCGAGGTTGACCAGCATGTACATGGGATCGTGCATGTCTTCGGGTGTATCCGTCTGCGCGACTGCGACGTCATCGAAGTACCAGGTGATGTGATCCTCGTCCCAGAGAACGCCGTAGTTGTGGAAGCCTTCAGTACTTGCCACCTTGACCGGAAAGGACGTCATCGTATGTGCGCCGCCATGGTCGCTATGGACTGTGGCATTGACAACGTTCGGCTCCTGACCGCGCATCTCGACGACGTCGAGTTCTGGTGGCCAGGAGCCGTCCTCCGGGAGGAGCCAGAAGGCCGGCCAGACGCCCTGTTCCGTCGGCATATCGGCACGAATTTCGAAATAGCCATAGGTCTGGGCAAAGGACGAATGGGTGTTCAGGAGACCAGATGTGTAGTCGTAGCCGTTGATCTGCGCCTGGATCGCCTGCGAGGCGGGTTCTGCAGAAATCGTCAATACGCCGTTGCTCACAGAGAATGGATTTGCCGCTGCAGTCGGTGCGTAGGACGGGTTGATGTACCACTGCAGCTCGCCGTTCCCGGTCAACGGGCTGCCGCGGTCCGGCGCCCACCAGAACTTGGCATCCCACGTGCCCTGGTCGCCACTGCGCAGGGACAGGCTGTTGAATTCGTCATCGAAGCTAAGCGCGAGCTTCGAGCGGTCGAGCGTCAGCTGAAACTGGCTCGCCTGCAGATCCGACACCTCGGTATTGGCAAAGACGAGGCTCTCACCGCCACCGAGATCCAGCCGCAGATTGGCGCCCTCCTGCGTCGTATGAGCCAGCACCTGCTCGAAGGACGAAAGCCCGTAGCTGTTCAGGCGCACCGTATCGTCGCTGCTGAAATCGACGATCAGATCACTCCCGTGGCCCTTGGTGACGAGGAATGTATCGGCTCCGCCTCCGCCGATCAGAACGTCGTTGCCGGCACCGCCGTCGATCGTCTGGCTTCCCGAGGCTCCGGAGATGATGTTGTCCTGGGCGTTGCCGAAAGCATAGCGCCCGGCGCCCGTCACAGTCAGGTTCTCGAAATTCTCGGGAAGCGTATAGCTCATCCAGGTGTTGATGGTGTCGGTTCCACCGCCGGGCTCTTCCGCAGCACGGTTGATGGCGGAATAAAGATAGTAGATGTCATCGCCGGTTCCGCCGTGCATGGTCACGTTGACGGAACTGTCGCCCCATATGGAGTCGTTGCCGGACGTGCCATTCAGCACAGGGCCGGAACCGGTTGCTGAGAACCATGCGGTCGAGGCGCCACTGTAGAACAGCGGTTGGCCGACAGCATTTTGTATTGATTTTGCCATTATCAACTCCTTCGGGTTTTCGTGCTTCTCATGGTCTTCCTCCTCCGACGGCTGTCGTCATTCCTCCCGAAATGCACGGACCAACTGGTCCGTAAATGGCTTTGCGAGATAACCGAGCGCCGTGCGCTCGCCCGTCTCGATGAAGGCTTCGACGGGCATCCCGGCAACCGGTGCTAGCTTGCCAAGCCTTTGCCATTCGCTCTCGGGCACCGCGACCCGCAGCGTGTAGTAGGATTGGCCGGAATGCGTATCCGTTGTCAGGTCAGCGGAGACAGATGCAACACGTCCCTTCAATTCCGGTGTTGTCCTGTAGCTGAACGCGGAGAACCGCAGGCTGACCTCCTTGCCGACTGCGACCTGGTCGACGTCCTGTGGCGACAATTTCAGCTCAGGCGTGAGCATGTCGTGGTCGGGCACGATCTGCATGACGGCCTCGCCTGGCGTGATGACGGCACCCCGCGCATGGACAGCAAGTTGATGGACGATGCCGTCTTGCGGCGCCCTTATGTCGACGTGTCGTAGCTCGTCCTCTATCGCAACGCGCCGCTCGGCGTATTCGCCACTGTCGCCCTCCGTCTGCCTCAGCTGTTCGGACACCTCGCTTCTGTGATCGTCACCCACCTGGATGATCTGCAACTGCGTTTCGGCGATTTTTCCTTTGATTTCCGCGGTCGAGGCAACGAGGCTGCCGAGTTCTCCCGTCAAATCGGCCGCATCACGTTGCAGGGTGTAGACGCGGGTTGCGGGAATAACTCCCTGCCGAAGCAGCGGCTCCAGGCTTGCAAGCTCCTTGCCAATGATGCCGATGGCGCGACGCTTGCCCTCCTGCTGGGCCGACAGTCCTTCGGCCTGCTGGTCGAGCTGACGGACGCGCTCGCGCAGTTGCGCCGTCCTTCCACTGAGCGATGCGCGACGGTCATCAAACAGGCGCAGCTCGGAGCTCATGAGCGCGGTAGCCTGAGTGGCATCGGCATCTCTGACGACCGCTGGAAAAAGAATGGCGTTCCCGCCGTCACGCTCTGCAGAAAGCCTGGCCGATCGCGCTGCAAGCTCTCGCAGCCGCCGCGATACGATCGCAAGATTCGCTTTCGTCTGGGTGTCGTCGAGATGAACGAGGATTTGGCCAGCCGTGACGCGATCGCCGTTACGGACGAAGACCTGTCCCACAGTGCCGCCCTTCTGGTGCTGCACCGGCTTCACATAGCTGTCGACGACCAGTGTCCCCTGAGCAATCACCGCGCCATTTATACGGATCGCGGAGGCAAGCCCGCCAAGAACCCCGACGAGCAGGGCAGCTGTCGCAAGGGCAAGCAACGTAAGTCGGCGGATCGCTCGTTCCGTCGATGTCACAGCCCCGGTCATGACGACAACTCCCCGCCGGCGCGAAGCAGTCTGACGAAGGAACCGGTCGCAGCGACTGACTTTGGTCCTGTCTTAAGAACTTCGTTCTTAGGGCCGAACGCTTTGCCCCTGCCGCCCTCGAGAACCAGCACCTTGTCGACGGCCGAAAGCGCGCTCGCCCGGTGAGCGATGATCAACACCACCCCTTGCCGCGACCGAACGGCCTCGATCGCCTGCGAGAGTGCCAGCTCGCCCTGAACATCGAGATTGGAATTCGGCTCGTCGAGCACAACGAGGAACGGATCCGCGTAGAGGGCCCTTGCCAACCCAATGCGTTGCCGCTGGCCCGCCGACAGGGTTTTGCCCTGCTCGCCGATCCGCGTATCGAAGCCATCGGCAAAGCTCACGATCATATCGTAGACACCCGCGGCCCTGGCGGCCGCGATAATCAACTCCGAAGAGGCCTCCGGATCGAACCGGGCAATGTTGTCGGCAATGGTTCCGTCGAACAGCGACACGTCCTGCGGCAGGTAACCGATGCTGCGGCCGAGTGCTTCCGCAGTCCATTGTGAAAGCGACGCTCCGTCAAGCCTGATATCCCCGGCAAGAGACGGCCATAGGCCGACGATGCCCCGCGCCAGCGAAGACTTGCCCGAGGCGCTCGGACCGACGATGCCAACTGCCTCACCCGCGCTGACCTCGAAGGACAGCCCGCGAATAATCGGCATCTTCGAGCCCGGAGCAGCCAGATGAAGGTTCTCCACTGCCAGTGATTGCCGCGGCGCCGGCAGCGCGACGTCATGAAGCCGCCCGTCGGAAAGTTCGACCTCGCGGTCGAGGCGAGACCATGCCTGGCGGGCAGCCGCAAATCCTCGCCAGTGCGCGATGGCAAGCTCGATCGGGGCGAGCGCGCGGCTCACGAGAATGGAGCTCGCAATCATGATGCCGCCAGTTGCTTCCTGTCGAATGACGAGTATGGCGCCCACGGCCAGCACGGCAGACTGCAGCAACATGCGCGCGGAGCGCGACAGGGTTGAAAGCGAGTTGACGAAAGTGGCCGTGCGCAAGTGACTGTCGAGGTGGCGCCGGTTGACTTCGGCCCAGCGCGCCGAGAGCATTCCACCAAAACCCATTGCGACGACCGCTTCCGAATTGCGCCTCGCGGTTTCGGCGAAAGCCATTCGCTCAGAAAGGATGGTGGCCGTCTCCCTCGTCGGACCACGTGACTTCAGCTCCGCAAGCAACGCCAGCCCCGTCAAGAGGAGCGCGCCGGCCACGGCCGTGAGGCCGATCCAGTGATGAAACAGGAAGCAGAGGGCGAGGTAGAAGGGCATCCAGGGCAGATCGAACAACGCTCCCAGGCCCGGGCCAGACAGAAATCCACGCACTGTATCGATATCGCGGATTGTCTGAAGACCGTCTCCCGGCGCCGGCTTGCGCGATGCCGATAGCGCGACTGAGAGGAAAGCCCACCCTGAGAACCGCTCATCCACCGCCCGTCCGATCTGCCCGAGAAGCAGTGATCGCATGAGATCCAGAAGCCATTGGAACGCAAAGAGGGCCATAACGATGATGACCAGACCGACGAGGGTCGGCAGGCTGCGGCTGGGAATGACGCGGTCATAGACCTGGAGCATGAAGAACGAGCCACTGAGCGCCAGGATGTTGACGAGGCAACTCGTTACACCAAGCCCCAGAGCGCCAACACGCAACGACGAGAAGAGCCCAGAGAAGGGTCGCGGCTGCGAGAGGGATCCGGTTTCAGACAAATGGACTCCTTGTGGTCGTAGCGCAGACACACCATCGCCGAGGCTTCGGTGGTCGAGAAATCGAGATCGCTTGCCTAGACTGAGGCAAAAGAGACCGAATGACGACCGCAAACAGCGGCGTCTCTTCATTCCGCGCTAAATCGCCAAATCAGGCGTTAAGCGCGAAGTCGTGTTCCAGTCACGTCGTCGAATGACTGTCTTCTTTCGAACCGACAGCGCGATTGCTGAGCGTTCGGCAGTACTTGTGAGGGCATTTTATGACTTATATAAGATCTCGGTTGCAATTTGTGTCCGGATTTGGGTTTCCAGCCGCGTGCTCGAAGGCTCCGCAAGTCTCACCGGCACGATCCACGTTCAAATGATCTGCGCCATGCATCCGACGGGTGGTAGCAAGTGCGGGCACCAATCGATTGGATAAATCCAGCGACACTAGAACGGCCGAACTCTGTCATCACCAATCCGGATCAGGTTTTTTTGGGGGGGGACAATTCGCTTGTGTGTAATCCCGGTCACTAGGGCGGCGATCAAACCGAAGCCAGTTTGAAAAAGCAGAAAATACTAAGTCTGACTTAGGAAAAATAGAGAGCCGCAAACCAAAAAGGCGAGGACTCCAGCGGCAGAGGGTCATAATGCGGAACTAGGTTTCTAGTTCTTCCTTCTGTGGCCATCGATCAGCAGGCTGCTGTGAGCTCTCGGTGGGGCAACGTCGGCTGGGAATAAGACTGGGACATCATAAGAAGCCTAAATTCCGCATCGTCTCGTGTAGCGTCGGAACATCGGCCGCCACAATGGCGCCACAGATTTTCGCGGTTATCTTGCATCAAAACAAGCGGATAGCGGACAATGAAGTTCCTGGTTCTGTTTGCAGCAGTGCTTTTGTTTGCAGCCTTTCGCGCCGAGGCGCAGATTTACAGTCCATATGACGACTACGGTGACTATGGCGACTACGGCTACTACGATCCGTATGGTCCATATGGACCGCCACCCGACTATGGCGAGCCGGTGCCGCAGCGCCAACCCCGAACGGAAAGGGGCGGGACAATCGTCATCGCCACACGCGAGCACACGCTCGTCTATACGACGCCTCAAGGTGAACAGCTCGCCTATCCGATTGCGGTCGGGCGCCAGGGAAAACGATGGTACGGCACGACGCATGTCACGTCGAAGCGCAAATATCCCGAGTGGCGACCGACGGCCAGCATGCGCCAGAAGAATCCGAGACTGCCAATGGTCGTGCGCCCCGGCCCTTCCAATCCGCTCGGTACACGGGCCATTTATCTTGCGGACGGCCTGCTGCGCATCCATGGCACCAATGATCCGTCCTCGATCGGCACCAATGCCTCAAGCGGTTGCTTTCGCATGTACCGCGAGGACGTCGAGGAGCTCTACGAGATGGTCCGTCCGGGAACACGCGTGATCGTCCGGCGTTGATATAATAATCGCCCAGTTCGGGTGTCGGCCACACAAAACCTTTTCAAGGGTCCACGTCTGGCGCGCCTTGATACGACCGTCAACGCTGGCGTCGACGTCCCGTCATCAAAGCTTCATGCGGCTCTGCCATCACCTCATGACCATGTCGAATCCAAATCTCGCCGAAATATGTCCCGTGTCATCCCGCATCTCACCGACTGCCTCGCCGCGGCTTGCGGCATTGACGGAAGCCGTTCTCCTTGGAGGCGCCAAAGCGCGAACATCGCTGCGTCGCCGCCTTGATGGCGAATTGGTCGCAAAAGCGCCGAGGGACTATCAGACCGAGATCGACGTCGCCGTCGAGCGCATCATCGTCGATGAGTTGAACCGATCCTTTCCCACCTACGCGATCAAAGGCGAAGAAGCAGTCGGCAACCGGAACGCAAAGGACGGCGCGCCTGTCATCTATATCGATCCCATCGACGGGACGACAAATTTCGCCTGGGGCATTCCGCATTTCGGCATGACAATCTCGATCGTCGAGGACGGCGAACTTGTCGCCGGCGTCGTTTACGACGCGATGCTGGATGAGCTTTTCAGCACGGAGCTCGGCGGCGGAGCCTATTTGAATGGCGAGCGGATCGGGTGTGTAAGCTCGAAGGGAGTTGAAGACGTGCTCGTAGGGGCCGGCCTGCCGATTCCCGGACAATTGAAGGCCGTGCCGGAAGACGTGTACATCGACGCGCTCAAGCGGCTGATGGCGACAACCGCGGGCGTGAGGCGGCTGGGTTCGGCGGCCTTGTCGATCGCCTATGTCGCCTGTGGTCGCCTGGACGGTTTTTTTGAGGACGGCTTGTCACTGCACGACTACGGCGCCTCCGCCCTGTTGGTACGCGAGGCAGGCGGCAAGATATCGGCATTCGATGGTGGACCTGTCACCGCGAACGGAGACATCGTAGCCGGCAATCCGACCCTCCATCCCTGGCTTGTCAAAGGCTTTCAGGCCTGATCTTCGATCACAAGCCGTTCCAGCCCGACCGGATCATCCGTCGTGATCTGGTCGGCCTTCAGTTCCAGGAGCCGTTTGACGCCCGGCAATGCGGAAGGGACGGCGGAGTTGATCGTGTAGGCGTCGACGAGCCGCCCTGCACCCTGAAATGCGCCGATCAGGTCGTAGCCCGCCTGATCCGCAAATAGCACCAGATAGCGATCGAGATAGATCATTTGCGCGCGCGGCACGGCTCGTAGTGCACCGGCAACAAAACCCACGAAATCGCATGTTTCCATCAGCCGCTCGATGGCGCCATCGTGGCAGGGGTCGTAGCCGATTGCCATGTCAGGCACCGCATGCGAAAGCCGCTCGACGGCAACCGGGTCACCGCCTGAAAGAATGACTGAGTCGGCAACAGGCGAAATAGCCGCCGCGAATGCGGCGATGTCGGCGTCACGGATGACGTCGGAATTTTCTTTCAGATCAAGCTGCAAGCCCGCCCTCGGATCCCGGCCGACCTGTGCCAACAGGCGCCCGAGATCCGCAAGCATCATGACCTTGTGTTCGCTCGGCGCCCCGAAAGGATCGCGAAGATGCAAGCCACGCAGGTAAGTCTCGGATGCGGATCGAACCATCCCGGTGCCGGTTGTCGCGGCATCAAGCGTCTCGTCGTGCAGCACTGCAAAACCATCACCGGCAAAGCGCATCAGATCGACCTCGACGCTGGCGCCGAGTTCCATGCCTTCCACGATGCGCACGCCGGTAAAGGAGACGTCGCCGGCAAATCGATGTCCCCGGTGCCACTTCAGCCAGGTACGATGCCCGGCTCGGTCGATCGCAACTCCAGGGCCCTCAAGCATGACCAAACATCCGATTGTTCTCCTGTGTCGCGACCGCGACGGTCTCGTGAACGAGCCGGTTGTCTCGGAACGCCCTGAAGGCGGCCGCCACCGGTTTCACCGACGTGCCGATGGTCCAGCCACTGTTGCTTGATGTCATCGCTTTCATTCTTGTTCCATCGCTGAGATCGACGTCGACGATCTTATGGGTGCCAAAATCGATGCTACGGTGAACGATGCCGGTACCCATCTCCTTCGCCGCAACAAGTGACAATGCTTCCGGTCGAATCGCAAGTACGATTTCTCCATCCGCAACGGGAACAGGGAGCGAAAAGGCTGCATGTTGGCTGATGCCATTCCTGACCGTGGTGCGAATGAAGTTCATCGAACCGATGAACCCGGCGACAAATTCGGTCTCTGGCTCGCGGTAGATGCGATCGGGCGGCGCAATTTGCTCGGTGCAGCCATCGCGCAACACGACGATCCGGTCGGCGAGCGCCAACGCTTCATCCTGTCCGTGCGTGACGAAGAGCGTCGTGATGCCAAGCCGCTGCTGGATGTCGCGCACCTCCTCACGCAACCGCTCGCGCAAGTGCTGGTCGAGGCTCGCGAAGGGCTCGTCGAGCAGGAGGATCTTGGGTTCGAGCACCAGCGAGCGGGCCAGCGCCACACGCTGCTGCTGGCCACCGGAAAGCTGCGTGGTGATGCGCCTGCCGTAATCGGCAAGACCAACGAGCGCCAGCGCCTGTTCGACGCGCTCCTTTATCTCGGCTCTGGGAAGGCGGCGAAGCTTGAGGCCGAATGCGATATTGTTGAAGACGTCCATATGCGTCCACAGGGCATGGCTTTGGAACACCATGCCTGTCGGACGTTTTTCCGGCGGCAGTGACGTAACATCCTTTGCATCTATCAGAATGCTTCCCGCGGTCGGTCTTTCGAAGCCACCAATCATGCGCAGCAATGTCGACTTGCCTGATCCGGAAGGACCAAGCAAACAGACCAGTTCACCATCCTCGACATCGAGGGAGACATCGCGGACCGCATAGGTGGCGCCGAAGCTCTTGGATATCCCTTTTATGGTCAAGCGTGCCATCTGAAGCCCTTCCTGGTGCCATCCGCCGTAATGAACATCATGCTCCCAGCCCCCTTGCGAAGGTACCGGTGCCGACCACTCTTCGGGCAAGCATCAGTGCGACGAAAGAGGGAACCCACAGCATCACCGATAGGACCGCGCCATACTGAACGACGATCTGGTTGTTGATGAAGGTGACCATGAGGACCGGCATCGTGCGGATCTGCGGCGCGCCGATCAGCCACGCCCCTTCGGTTTCGTAGAACGTCCCGACAAAGGTCAGCAGGAGGGCAGCCGCGATCGTTGGCGCCGCCTGCGGCAGGGTAATCGACCAGAAGACACGCAAAGGGGTTGCCCCGGCATCGCGCGCAGCCTCTTCCATTCGCCGATCGACGTTCTTGAAAGCCGCCACGGGAATCCAGATCATCAGCATCAGCGTCCCGACCAGTTGAATGAGGACCACGCCCCAGAATGTGCTGATTAATCCAATCTGAAGAAAGATCCCGGCGATCGCCACCAGAAGCCCGAATTTCGGGAAGGCATGCGACGCCAGGAACGACAGAAAGAGAACGTCCCTGCCCGGGAATTTCATGCGTGCGAAGGCATAGGCGGCCGGGAGACAGATTACCGCTGAAAGAATGGTCACCGTAGTCGCCAGACGAAGGCTGAGAAAAAGAGCGTCCCACACATCCGTTCGCGACAATGTGAGCGACCAGTAGCGCAGTCCGAACTGCTGGGGGATCACAGCCGGGTAGCGCCAGACCTCGCTGAAAGCCCAGGTTCCGACGACAACGAGCGGCAAAGCGATGAACAGCGTCAGCAGCAATGCCAGTAGGGCGCCGATCCAATCCATCTCCGCCATGACAAGCCTTGCGTACCGCATCACACGCCTCCCCTGTTGCGAGCGATTGAGCGCACGTAAAGCACTCCGAAGACAAGGCAGAAGCCGAAGGCGATGACAGCCTGCGTCAGAGCGTTGACAGGGTCGTTCATGTCCGAGAACGTCCGCTGCATGAAGGGCCCCATCATCTCCGGCGATGCCGGGCCGAGAAGATAAGGCAGCGTGAAGGACGAGAAGATGCCGAGGATTGCGAAAGAGGTGGTGACGAGCAGAGAATTGCCCATCCGCGGCATGATGATCGACAGGAAGACGCGCAGCGGCGAAGCGCCGACGTCCCGCGCGGCTTCAATGGAGCTCGTCGGAATATTTCCCAGTCCGGCCGTCAGCATGAGGACCGTGAGCGGCAGGTTATCCCAGACGAGACCGATGACCGGCCCCCACGGCGTCAGGTAGGGCGACGGCAGCTTCGGCAACCCAACGGCATTCAGCAGTACGTCGACGGCGCCATTGGGACCGATCGTGCGGATCAGCGCGTAAGACAGAATGATCGAGGGCACGAACATCGGAAAGATGGCAAGCCCTTGCACATAGGCCGAGAGCGGCCCGCGGGAAAACCGGAGATAGAGCGCGATCGGCAGGCCGATCGCCAGTAGCAGCACTCCGCAAACCAGCGTCGTCCAAAGCGTGATCCAGAGGTTTGCCCGACTGTACTGGTCGCTGAAAAAGAACTGGTAAGAGGCGAAGGATATCGCCGATGCGCCCGGCTGCGCGACGAAGATTGTGCTCGCGACCGCCGACAGGATCGGGTAGATGATCAGCCAAGCCAAGAGAACCACAGGCAGGGCTACCAAACCAAGCCCCACCCAACCTTGGCTTCTCACCGGAAGTGACATTGACCCGCGCATCAGGTGCGGCTGATACCCGGTGCAACGTTGCGATACCAACCGTCGTTGATGGTGGTTTCCCAATCACCGCCCGGGAAGGTGGGGATGGTCGCCGGGATGACATCGGCATACTTCTGGCGTAGCTCGTCCGAGATGTGTTCCCAGGATACGCCCGGGAAACCGCCGATCTCGGTGATGATCGCTTCCTGCATTTCCTGGGTCAGCAGGAAGGCGGCGAGCTTCATTGCTGCGTCCTTGTTGGCGCCGTTCGAGAACACGGTCATGCGGGAGAAGCCACCGCACAATGCGAGATCGCCCAGCTGAACGAGACCGGTCGTCTCCGGCAGAACGCCTTGCGAAATCGCCTGCAGCACCTGGTCGGACCAGACAGGCGTCATCGTCACGACGCCCTGCGCCAGAAGCTGGATCGACTGCGTGTTGCCGGCCGTATAGGCGCCCTTCTCGTAGAGGGACGGCGCAAGATCGTTTAGAAGTGCCCAGGCCGGCGTTACGGCTTGGTTGGCGTAATCGGCCGTGAAGTTGTCGATCGTGAACTTCTTCGGGTCACGACCGTTGGCTTCATGGATGGCGCGGCGGACGAAGTTTCCGCCGGAGCCACCCTTGTCGGGACGATTGTAGATGAACTGGCCCGGATTGGCCTTGATCCAGGCCGTCAGCTGTTCCCAACTCCTGGGTGCATCCTTCGGGTCGAGCTTGGTCTTGTCATATGCAAGCAGGACCTGCGAGCCGCGATAGGGAAGCGAATACTTGCTGTCGAATGCGAGCGGATTGACGTGGTCGAAGCCTTCGACGTTCTGTTCCGAGAATGCTACCCAGAGACCAGCTTCAGCGCCTGTCGGCGGAAGACGTGGATCGAAGCTCTCGAAAATATCGGCCTGCGGATCCGTCTTCGTCTTGAGCGCTGCCAGAGCGCGGTCTGCAATCGCGCGCAAACCTGTGTTGTCACCGGCGTCGGTAATCTTCAGGGCCAAATCCGGATGAGCCTTTTCGAAGGCGGGGCGGACGATGTTGTTCCAGAAGTCGATGATATTCGCGTCCGATCCGCTATAGAGATCGATCGTCTTTGTCGCGGCCCGTGCCAGGCGTGGCAGCATCAGCATGCCGGCGGCGGCGGTTGTGGTGACAAGGAAGTCGCGTCTGTTCATAGCCCTCTCCATTGGCTCGAGTGAGAAGGCCGTGCTACGCCCGGCGCGTCACAGACTCATGACAGCAGGGCCGATTTAGGAGAAATATTGCACAGCTGCGCAATCCATCTCTCGCCTTTGGAAAGGGCAGTCATATGAGCCAGCGCGAACAGTGGATGGGGATGCCTTTTCTTGATCTGGCACCCGGAAACGTGTCGGCCGCGCTCTAAAGTTACGGGCAGCGCGGCATGGTCCGGACCGGGTGACCAGACGACGCGAACAAGACTTTGATCGCCGATTGGAACCGCGGCCACGATCCGGCCAACCCCTGCGCATCGCCGTCGCGACGTCCGGATGCTGAATAAGATTGAACGGTCACGCGTTCAAGCCGGAAGACGGATCGCGGTATTTCGTGGCTGGGGACCAGATCGTCTTTTCTTGTCTTCGACAACATGCGGTCGTCGGCACCGAGCACGAGGTAGTTGCCGCTATGCGATGCATGAGCAAAAGGTGGTAGAACTCCTCGACAGGAATCGTTTGAGGGTCCTATGAGATGCGACCGCATGCAATGATAAGGCTGGTTGAGTTCGGACGTGAGCACTTCCCAACGGTCGCCGGTTGGCTTCGCAACGAGCGCGACCTGGTGCAATGGGGCGGACCTGATCTGACCTATCCACTAAGCGACCATCAACTTGAGCAGATGGTAGAGGAAGGGCTGACGACACCACCATCACGGCTGTGTTGGATGGCGGTTGACGTTGCTCAAACCTTGGTGGGCCATGTCCAGCTTGCTCTCGACTGGAAGAATGGCGTCGCGCGGGTGGCTCGGGTCATAATTGCGCCTGAGGTTCGCGGCAGGGGGCATGCCTCCGCTCTATTAGAGTCGGTGGTGAAGCAAGCTTTCTCCTACGACGAGATCGAGAGAACTGAACTCAACGTATATAGCTGGAACGCGGCAGCTGTCCGAACCTACAACAAAGTCGGTTTTTCTCATGAGGGAGTGAGGCGGTCATCCGTCCGGGTTGGCGATGAGAGGTGGGACACGGCAGTCATGGGCATATTGCGGCCCGAGTGGGAAGCGAGGCGATTATGACAGGAGTCCCTTCGGTATCGATCACTGGACAAGGTTCGGTGGCGGTGGGGATGCGCTCGATGGATCGTAGTTTTAGTTGTAATCCTCTATGATATCTGGAGAATTCCTTAGTAACTGGTCCATACACCATCGCCCGGATGGCGGACTAGGGGTTCTCCCCGATGGTCATGCAGCCTTCCAATTCATCCTCAATGTCGCGACAAAGGGTCTCATATTCAGCGGTGAGCGTGTCATCGGCAGTCGACCTGAACCTGTCTCTAGCCCTGATCGCGAAAGCGTAATTCTCAAGTTCGTAGGTCCACCAGTGAGCAATTGACGCGTGGCATCGTAGATGGGGGCGACGCACGAGGAGCGACGCCAGGCCGTAACGAAACGCATTGAAAGGTGGCTGTTCCATTTTCCTCAGACCTCTGAACAGCATTTTAACACTCCCCTTGCGTTTTTGTTACGGGATCCTGAGCTCCACCGGAGCGCGAATGACTCAGTGAACAGCAGCGAACCTAACGGCTGACTTGGCCTCTTCAGCGTTCATCCCGCCCCCTCTAATGCTCGTTGCCACTTGGCAGTGCCCTGATTCGGCTCATGGATGAGCCATGTGGTCGTCGTATCTGCGCCGTAAGCGCGATTTTCGATGCGCATTGACGACGGCAAGACCGATGAATGTGCGCGCATCGGTAGCGAGATCCGGCTCTATCCGGCGGCAGTAGTCTTGGAGAAGTTGAACGGCAGCAGGTCGCCGATTTCCGCCGCATCGCCCCGCTGCGGCAACTCTGTGAGCACGTGGCGCAGCCAGGCGAGCGGGTCGACGCCGCAGGCGCGGCAAGTCAGCATGAGACTGTAGATCACGGCGCTGGCCCTGGCTCCGTCAGCGGTATCGCTGAACAGCCACGATTTTCTTCCGGTGGCAAAAACCCTGATGTCGCGTTCCAGAATGTTGTTATCGATCGGCATCGTGCCGTCGCTGGTGTAGCGTGTCAGGTAATCCCATTGGTTCAGGGTGTAGGACACGGCGTCGCCGAGCTTTGTATCCGGCACGACCTTTGGCGCGATATTGTCGAGCCACACCTTCAGAGCATTCAGAACAGGCAGGCTGTGCTGTTGCCGGAAACGGCGAATGCAGTCAGCCGTCGTCTCCCCGGCATCTGGGGTTTTGTCTCTTGCCTGCTTTTCGATCCGGTAGAGCTGCTCGAAGAACCGGAGCGCCTGTTCCGGCGGTCCGCCACCTTTCTTTCTGGTTTTGAGGGCCTCGACGAAGCGGCGCCGGGAATGGGCCATGCATCCGACATGGGTCGCACCATCCAATGTGCGCCAGGCGGTGTAGCCATCGCTCACCAATATGCCGCGGTAGTCACCAAGGAAGGTCTGCGGATAAATCTGACCGCGGCCAGGCTGGTAGTCGAGAAGCACGATTGGCTCGTCACTATCCTCGCCGCTGCGGTAGGCCCACATATACGACGTGCTGGTGGCTTGCTTGTCCTTTTCCTTTTCCTTGAGGACTTGGACCGTCGTCTCATCGCCATGAATGAGAGGCTGCGATCGCAACCGCAGTTTCAGGGCATCATAGATGCGGTGCAGATGCTTCTCGCTTGAGCCGATCACCCAGTGAGCGAGAGCGCCGCGGCTGATCGGTACACCGGCCCGCTCGAATGTCTGCGCCACGCGGTAGAGCGGCGTACCATCGACGTACTTATGGACGAGCGCGAAGGCCAGCGTCGAGGCCGTGGCGATGCTGCCCGGCAGGGGGTGCCTCGGCATCGGTGCGATCACAACGGGCGTGTTGATCCCGGTGCGGTCGCAGTGGCGGCACGCATACTTGAACCGCACGTTCTGCAGGACCTTTGCCTTGACCTCGATATGGAGCTGTTCGCTAACAGCCTCGCCCATGCGATGCATCTGACCTTGGCAGCAGGGACATGACTTCTGATCCTCAGGCAGGTCATACTCGACACGCTCGCGCGGTAGGTCTTCCGGCAGAGGCCTGCGTCCACGCTTCTTTCCCGTCTGACTTTCTACCGCTGCCAGGCCGGTGTCCGGAAGCTCGACAACATCGCCTTCCTCGCTGCCATCTTCGATCGCAGCTTCTTCGGCCTCGTTGAAGAGGCGATCAACGTGCTTTTCGCTGCGGGGTGCAAAGCGATGCAGCTTTGCAAGCGCCAGCTCCTCCTCAAGCTTGACGACTCGCTGCGATAGCGCTTCCTTCTCGGCTTTGAGCGCAGCGATTTCGGCAGCATTGGCTGCCAATTGCGCCATCAGTTCTGCAATGCTCGGTTCGCCGGTGCGAGTCATCAGATTCTTGAATCTGAACCGTCCCTGCGCGTCAATCGCAATTCGCCATCCTCAGCCGGCGATCTGATACTGCCGCACGGGATGGCGGATCATCGCATCGATATCGATGCCGTCGAGAATCCAGTGAAGCTGTTCTGTCGTCAGCACAACGACCGGCACCTCCCGGCGGGGCCAACGGAACCTGTCTTCCGTCAATTTCTTCAGCACCATCACAAAACCGGACCGATCAAAAAACAGAAGCTTCATCCGGTCGTGACGGCGATTGCAAAAGGCAAAGACCGCGGGAGCAAAGGGATCAAGCTCCATCACCTCTTGCACCAGAACCGCAAGGCTGTTGATGCCAGCGCGGAAGTCGATCGGTTCCCGATGCAGGTAGACCTTGAGGTCAGCGCTCAGCCTGAACATGACTCAACGCTCCTATGATCGCCGCCAGTCCATCAACATCGCTGCATTCCACCGTCAGGCTGACCCCGTTCGGCAGCACCGCGCTCACCTTGGATGCATGAGATCGTTTGCCGACCGGCTCCGCCTTCGTCAGTGGACCGCTGGCAGAAGACGAGTGCATATCCGCAGCTATCTGAACCGGAACGAACGCCGAGACCACAGGCAAAGCACGATCTTCTCTGGCTCTCCTCACCCACTTGCGAACGAGATTGGCGTTGACGCCGTGCTCCAGAGCTAGACGCGAGACCGAAACGCCGGGCTCTAAACACGCTGCGACAAGCTGATCTCGGGAGGCAGGGTCATATCGACGGCGGCCGTCCCGACCAACAAGCCGCACCTGCAGTTTAGGAGCATCTTCATCCATGATTTGGTGTCCACCTATTTTTTGGTGGACACTTCATGCCTCAGAGCGCTGCGCCTCAAAAGGCGCACCGAAATTCGCGCTTAGTGCGGCTGCAAAGCCGATGAAAGATAGTTGATGAAAGTTCAATACGGAGAAGAAGTGGCGAATCACTCTGACCCCGAGTCATGCGGGGCACATCGCGAGGTGTGCGTCGAAGCGTTGACAGGGGAAACCGGCAGGCCGGCCATTGAGCCGCGAAATGATCAATTCGGGATGCCGACGCTGTTAAGCGAAGCGGAAGGCAACACGGTGCATGGCGTCAATCGCAAGCCATGCCCCGATCCCGCGCGGTCGGAGACCCTGTGCATGTCGGGAAGTCTTTCATACGGAAGCAGCGAGATCTCATCAGTGTCCAGTGCGAATGGACTGGACGGGACTGGGAAGGTCGTTGATCACAATCCAGTCGTCAACGCGGATGAGAAGTCGGATACGCCCATAGTACCGCAGATGTTGCCGAACAAAGGAGACGATCCTGCGGAGGCAACGGAGGGAAGGGGTGTAATCGGAGGGAACGCCTTCGAGACTCCAGCGTGCCGGACACAGAGCCGGATAAGACACGCTTCGATGGGGATTGAAGGTGTACGGGAAGCCGCCAAGCGGAACCCGAAGATGCGTTTCACGGCGCTGATGCACCACATCACTCCGGCGCTGTTGGTGAAGAGCTTTCATGCGCTTCGCAAGCAGGCGGCGAGCGGTGTGGATGGAGTGACGTGGTACGACTATGAGAAGAGCCTCGAAGGGCGCGTGCACGAACTACACCGGGAGATTCAATCCGGTGCATATCGTGCACAACCGTCCCGACGGGTCTACATTCCGAAGAATGACGGAAGACTCCGTCCCCTCGGCATTGCAGCGCTGGAAGAAAAGGTCGTGCAGATGGCCGTATCCACGGTTCTGAACGCGATCTATGAGCAAGACTTCCTCGGCTTCTCATATGGGTTCCGACAAGGAAGAGGACAGCATGACGCGCTGGACGCCTTGTGGGTTGGGATCGACAAGCGGAAGATCAACTGGATACTGGATGCAGACATTCGCTCGTTTTACGATGAAATCGATCACGAGTGGATGCTTCGTTTCCTGTCGCATCGAGTTGGTGACTGCCGGCTGATACGTCTGATCCACAAATGGTTGAAAGCGGGCACGATTGAGGATGACCGTCGCGTCGCATCAACGCGAGGAACTCCTCAGGGCTCTGTAATTAGCCCGGTGCTATCGAATATCTATCTGCATTACGCATTGGATTTGTGGGTCCAGCAATGGCGTACTCGAGATGCTAAAGGCGACGTGATCATTGTACGTTATGCCGACGACAGCGTGATTGGGTTCCAGTACGAAGGAGAGGCGCAGCGTTTCATGCAAGCATTGCGGGAGCGTCTCGCGCAGTTTGGTTTGCAGCTACACCCGGAAAAGACGCGGCTAATACGCTTTGGGCGGTATGCTGCGCGAAACTGCCGGGAGCGTGGTATCAGCAAGCCAGAGACCTTCGACTTTCTGGGATTCACACATTGCTGTGGCAGACGGCGCAATGATGGGGGCTTCAAGATTGTCCGTCTGACGATCAAGAAGCGCATGCGCACGACGCTGGAGGCCATTCGGGGAACGCTAATGCGACGCCGCCATGAACCGGTGGCAGTAGTAGGTCGGTGGTTACGGCAAGTGTTACAGGGGTATTTGAACTACCATGCGGTTCCTGGCAATCTAAGAAGACTGGGTGGGTTCCGCTGGGAAGTTGGTCGCGCTTGGCGACACGCTCTGATGCGTCGAAGCCAGCGAAACCGATTGTCTTGGGATCGTTTCCAAAGGCTGCTTCGCAAGTACCTGCCACCATGTCGGCTGGTGCATCCGCATCCAGATGCTCGGCTCACCGTCAAGACATCCGATAGGAGCCGTATGCGGTAGTGCCGCACGTACGGATCTGGCCGGGGGGCGATGGGCAACCATCGTCCCTACCGGGACCCCTCCATCCTTACGGCGAGTTCAACTTGGTGGTGCCCATCGACGAAACCGCGGAACTCATGGGACCGCTAGGCTGGTGCCACGCCGGCTGGACCGCCCCCGCCCCCCGGGAGCCATCACTATCCCGAGGTCAGGGGCGGAGCGCTGATAGCGTTCTTCTTCCTACCCTCAGGCCGCATCTCCTATGATATCGAGCCCCCTGTCGAAAAAGCCGCAGAGTGAGCCCAAGACGCATTGCGATCGCTGCTGTCGACCAAGGCATGGTGGTGGCATCTACTGAGGCGCGTGGACGAAGCCTCGCTGCCCCTGCTACACTTCAGTCCATCTGGAGAACGTCGCAGCTTGCCCGTGGTCACGACCTTGCTCGTCGCGAAGCTGCCAAACTATTCCGTCTTCCATCCAGAACTTAGCGCCGGAACTTTTGACCCTCAGCCCGCGGTAATTCTCGATGGAGCCATTTTTGGAGACGGCATCCAAAAGTTTCTGGCGTTCCTCTCTTTCGGCAGGGCCAGCAGACAGTCTTGACCTCAACGTCCTGACCTCATTCCAGCTGTAACCAAATAACTTTTGCGCAGTCACGTTTCCATAGACGAACACAGGATCGGCCTCGTTGTTATGGGCCAATACGACAAACGGCGCGTCACCGTATAGCCATTCAGGCCCCCGATCTTTTCCCACAAGGGGCCGCTCCAGCAGTCGCCTGAAGCTGCCGGTCAACAGCTCGAAGAATTCAGGATCATTAGGGTTCTTCATTTCATTGAATGTCATATGTTCTCCCGCTGTCCGCACGTTCACAAAGAATGCCGGAGCGAACTATGCTCAACATTAGGAGGCTGCATATTGCCGCAAACTGCAAGGGTTACAAATGTAACGAAGCAGCTCGCTTCCGATGATCGAAATTGGACCGCTACCTCTACTGATCCTCCAACACAGGAGGTTCCATGTATATTGCACGTGCTTTCGCGGGGCGACTAATTGGCCCAGCGTATAAGTTGATGATCGCCGTCTCAACGTTTATCAGTCAGGCGGCGCAAGGCCTTACCACTGATAGCCGTCTTTCACAGCCAAGACATTTGGGAAAGCATATCAGGCGCGACATAGGGATCGTCGATTGGATTAATTGTCGACCAGACGATTGACGTCGGTGGGGCTTTACGAAATTCAAGGGCTCTTGTCTCGGAGCGTTTCGCCACGCTCAGAACAGGTTGGCGACGGCCTTGACGACATTTGAGAATGCGGAACTTCCGACCTCAAGTGCGTCCCTGAGTTTTAATTGCTAAAACAATGGTATTGAAATGCACAACATACTCTTCGAAACAACTAATTCAGAGAGGTTTTTTGAGGTCAAGACTTTTTTTGAGCGACATCTTGTCAGCGTTCTAAATGGAAAGCCCCTCGCCTTCGAAAGGAACCCGGCCACATATGCCGATCTCGACGCCTTGCTTGTCTCGGTCGGAGAATGCGTCACCGAGACAGCATATTATCTTGAGCAAATAGTTGACCGGTTGAACTGCCCTGCGATCACCATCTCCGATCGCGTACTGGCGGAAACTGAGGAAACCCATCTCCTGGAATCAGGTGCCGCAGACTGCGTTTGTGTGCCGTTTGGATTACGTGAACTTCTGGCGCGGGTGCGAGCGCGGAGCCGGCGATTTCAAATTTCCAAAGAGCTAGCGGCCTCGCCAAACTTTAGGTTTTCTTCTTTTGCTTTGAACTCCGAGACCAGAACGCTGCTCACGAGGCAAAATTCCGTCAAACTGGCCAAAAAGGAATTCAGCTTGCTCTCGCATTTCCTGCGAAATAATTATGCCGGTATTCCGCGCGATGAGCTTCTAACTGTCGTCAGCGCTGAAAATCTAGATGTTGCCGATCGAAGCATCGACAGCATGGTCTCACGTCTGCGCGACCGCTTCCAGGCGATGGGCGCGCGGGGCGATCTCATCCAGACGATACGTGGTTTCGGATATAGTTTCCGTTGCGGCGTAACTAGCGTCGCAAGAGACGTAGATTTACGCGCATCCCTGTAGACAGTCCCCCCGGGTGTGGATCCGGGGGACGTTTTTTGGCCAGTCTTAGTTGACGGACTTATCGACCAGCTTGTTCTTGCCGATCCAAGGCATCATGCCGCGAAGCTTCGCGCCGACTTCTTCGATCTGGTGGCTGTCGTTCATGCGGCGGATGCCCTTGAAGCGCGAACCGCCTGCCTTGTACTCCTGCATCCAGTCGGACGTGAACTTGCCGGTCTGGATGTCGTGCAGGACGCGCTTCATTTCAGCCTTTGTTTCAGCCGTGATGATGCGCGGGCCGGTGACGTATTCGCCCCACTCTGCCGTGTTCGAGATCGAGTAGTTCATGTTGGCGATACCGCCTTCATAGATCAGGTCGACGATCAGCTTCACTTCATGCAGGCACTCGAAGTAGGCCATTTCAGGCGCGTAGCCTGCTTCGACCAGCGTTTCGAAACCAGCGCGGATGAGCTCGACGAGACCGCCGCAGAGAACGACCTGTTCGCCGAAGAGGTCGGTTTCGCACTCTTCGCGGAAGTTGGTTTCGATGATGCCCGAACGACCGCCGCCAACGCCGCAAGCGTAGGAGAGAGCGAGT
>Ga0209564_1001103_pt1 | contig 31992 bp, 28 predicted proteins | sample AraplaCol_mMF_r2_FD_184272 | JGI IMG/M metagenome (GOLD analysis project Ga0209564, IMG submission 184272) | Arabidopsis root microbial communities from North Carolina, USA - plate scrape MF_Col_mMF_r2 (SPAdes) (version 3) | ecosystem: Host-associated > Plants > Roots > Endosphere | place: USA...
CCCTGGAGGTCCCGCTGGCGCCGAACCAGCGCTGGAGCCTGGACTTCGTGTCCGACCAGATGACCGACGGCCGCCGCTTCCGGATCCTGACGGTGATCGACAACTGCACGCGCGAGTGCCTGGCCCTAACATTCTCATCCGGCCGCTACACCGAATAAGCGCCTAAGATATATTATCAGAAGAGTATGTATGTTCGCTGCGGTTTGGGCCACGCGGTCCAGGGCCGCAGCTCTTGCTCCGACTTTGAAGTCGATTCCATGTGGCGGCCTCCGATACGGCGCGATCGGCTCGTCCCCGACCAGGGTGATCGGCCCTTCGTGCCCGTATTGGCGAAGGAACGCGGCGACAGAGCCGCCCGCGTGGCCAGCGCCCAGGATCACGACCGCATCTTGTGACATCGTCTCGCCGCGCTCCCCGCCGGGGCGGATCGCGAGCGGTGCGCCGATACCCCCCTTGCCTGCTGGTCGCCGACACGACCTCGCCCGCCAAGTGCGCGGCCAGCATTATAGATAGTTTTTACTATATTATTGGGCAACACTTTTGTGTGCAACGCCCGACGGAGCCTGCGATGACGTCTCGGCTAACGCGGGCTTAGGTGCTGGTAGTATAGCGCATTCATCCAGGCGGATTCGGCGATGACCCGCTCCTCGTCCAGGCTCGGGTCCTCCAGGATCATCTCGATGACACCGTAGCCCACCTCTTCGGAGAGTCGCACGGCCGACTGCAGCTGGCGCTCGTCGACGCGGGGGAAGAGTTCGCGCAGCACCTCCGTCTGGCGCGCGATGACGCGGTCGCGAGACTCGATCCGCACCTGCCGGAGGGCCGGAACCGATCGAATGGCGCGCAGGATTGACATCCCGCCGGGCTGGTTTCGGGTGACGCGCACAAGTTCGGTTCGAAGCTCGATCCCCTTGCCGACCGCCTCATCGAGCGTGCGGGCGGCCGCGTCGCCGCGGTCCAGCCAGGCGAAGAACACCTCGTCCTGCGCATCCATCAGCCGGCGCGCCAGTTCGGCCAGGAGGGCGTATTTATTGGGGAAATACCGGTAGAGCGCCGGCGGGGTGATGCCAGCGCGCTCGCAGACGAGATTGGTGTTGAGGCGCTCGAACCCGACCTCGGCCAGCAACTCGCCCGTTGTCGCCAAGATGGCCTCGAACGTGGTCTTGCCCTTGCGGCGTGAAGGGGTCGATTTCGTTTCAAGGTCAGGCGTCGCGGCTAATTCAGGGCTCTGCTTGGCCATCTCGGCTCCACAATCATTGTCTTTCCAGCGCATAACCCTCAATCCGCCCTTCTGGAAGTCAGAAGGCGATGCGCCCCAGGCGCCGGCGTCGCTTGCCTCGCTTCATCGGCGAACGAACCGGCCCCAACATCGCCGGCCCGAAAATCCTGTTTCCATGCGCCAGCGCCCAAACGCAGGGCGGCCGCCAGGTCGTCGCGCTTGTCGAAGAACAGCGGCTTGCCAGAGTCTCACGATTGTGCAGCAGTAGCAAATACTAGCTTGAATGCCGCGATCGTCCTATCGGGCCCACCAAGCCCGCAGAGTCCGCGAGGATGGGCGCGCAAGACAAGCAGCAGGGACGAAGGGCGCGTCTTGTCGCCCTCCACGGCAGGGGGCCGCCAGCCAATGGATGCGATATTGATGTCAGAGCCGCCCCGGACCGCCTCCGATCTCAAGGCGACTCAGACCTCGGCCCTGGCCTTGGGTTGCCTGGCCTTGTTGATGCTCGGCGTGCAACCGCTGATCCTGGGCGCGCTCGCCACCGCCGGTCGACTGGATGTCCAACTGCTCGGCCTGGCGGCCATGATCGAGATGCTCACGCTCGGCATTGTTTCGGGTGCGATGGGCGCGCTGGTCCCGCACCGAAACCTGGTCAGTTGGGGCGCCGGCGGCATCGTTGTCCTGGTGGCCAGCAACCTGGCCTGCATGGAAGCCTCGGGCCTGGGCATCGTCACGTTGCGTGGCCTGTCGGGCGCGGCCGGGGGCGCGCTGGTGTGGATCGCCGCCGGCGTCATCGGTCGCAGCCGTGCGGCCTTGCGCCTTTCCGGCATCTTCTCCGGCGCCCAGGCCCTGACCCAGGCTCTGCTCGCCGCTCTCATTCCACTGGGCGCGCCGGTGTTGGGCGCCAATTCCGGCTTTGCGCTGCTGGCGCTCGCCGGAACGCTTTGCCTGGCCTTCCTCTTCGGAATCCCCCGCACCCTCGCCGACCTGCCCGCGCCGGAGGAAGGTCACGCGCGTCTCAGCCGGCCGGGCCTACTGGGCCTTGGCGGCGCCTTCTTCCTGATGGCCGGCATCGTCGGGGTCTGGGTGTTCGTTGAGCAAATCGCCACCCAGCACGGCATCGCCTCCGGAACGATCTCACTTGCCATCGCTGGCTCGCTGGCCATGCAGATCGTCGCGGCGGCCTTCATCACCTGGTGTGGCCCCCGCGCGCGTCCCGTGATCGCCCTCCCCCTGATCTGCGCCGCCTATATCGCCTGCCTGGCGGTCATGGCCGTGACCGCCAACCATGTGCTGTTCGTGGCCGCCATTCTGCTGTTCGGGTTCCTCTGGACCTCGAGCCTGCCGCTGTTCCTGCCCTTATTGATCGCCGTTGACCCTACGCGCCGATCGGCGATGCTTCTGGCCGGGGCGCAGCTTTTGGGCGGCAGCGCGGGCCCGATGATCACCGGCCTGCTGGCGACCGACGCCAACCTCAGCCCGGTCACCGCTTGCGGCGCGGGCCTCTTCGTCATCTCGGCCCTCTGCGTGATCCTGGCGGCGGCGGTCAAATCCAGGCCCTGAACAGGACAAGCCGGCAACCCGCGATCTGTGACGTGAGCGGCGATGGCCGTTCGCGTCGCTTTCGAGCGCCTCACCTTCTTCTTCAGAGCTAGTCGCCGCACCCCGTCTCCGGGGTTCCGCCCGTCTCGATAGCGGACGGTTTTTTGTCACTTCAGCCTTCAAACCAGGCGCCGTCTCGTTCGGAGACCATACCCAGCCTTCCGCAACTTGCGCCTCTCTCCCTTGCATTGGGATAGTTTTTATTATCGTAATGTGGCCGACCGGTCGCAGCATCGGATTCAGGGGAGTGAATCATGAAGGCGAAATTCTTCGTAGGATGCGCCGCGCTGGCGCTTTCCGCAGGCGCCGCCAATGCTCAGACGACGCTCGCCAAGGACGACACGGCGATCGCCGAGATCGTGGTCACCGCCCAGAAGCGCGCGGAGAACCTGCAGGACGTGCCCGTTTCGGTCACCGCCCTGACCGCCGACGCCCTGGCCGCGCGAGGCGTCGACAATGTCCTAGCCCTGAACAACCTGGCGCCCGGCATGCGGATCAGCGCCGCCGACGCCGCCGCCAACCCCAAGATCTACATCCGCGGCGTGGGCCTCAGCGATTTCAACCCCAACGCCTCCAGCGGTGTCGGCGTCTATATCGACGGCGTCTATATCGGCTCGCCCCTGGCCCAGATGGCCGGCTTCTACGACTTGGCCCAGGTCGAGGTGCTGCGCGGCCCGCAGGGCACGCTGTATGGCCGCAACACCAACGGCGGCGCGATCAACATCACCACCAAGCGGCCGACGCAGAGCTTCACAGCCGACGCCTCGCTGGAATACGCCACCTTCAACGCCGTCACGGCCGAGGCGGCCGTGGGCGGTCCGTTGGTCGCCGACAAGCTGGCCTTCCGCGCCGCCGGCCAGTGGGTCCAGGACGACGGCTACACCTACAACCGGGTGACCGGGCACGACGTCAACGCCGCCGACCATTGGGCCGGGCGCCTGTCGCTGCTCTACACGCCGACCGACGATTTCGAGCTGCTGGCCCAGGTCAATCGTTACGTGAACCGCGGCGACGCCACCGCCCCGCAGCATCGCGCCCTCTTCCCGGCGACGGCCGCCGCGACCGGCCCTGACGGCTTCTGCGCGCCCAACGCCTACGCCAGCGGGGCCTGCATGGACCTGATGGGCTACGCCGACACCGACAAGAACCCGCGCGCCATCGACGCCAATCTGGAGGGCAAGGATAAGGTCGACCTGTTCGGCGCCTCCAGCCAGGCGACCTGGAAGCTTGGCGGCATGTCTCTGATCTCGGTCACCGCCTGGCAGTGGGCCCACCGCAACGACCTGGAGAACACCGACGCCAGCCCGCTGCAGATGCTGGAGATCAACTACCGCTCTCGCCAGCATCAGTTCACCCAGGAGCTGCGCCTGCAGTCCGACAACCCGTCGGGCCGCCTGAACTGGGTGATCGGCGGCTACTTCATGGACGAAACCGTCCAGGACAACACCCACCAGGACACCCTGCGCGACCTGCGCCCGCTGTTCGTCACGCCCGACAATCCCACGGGCCTCAGCCCCGAGAACAGCGTCGCGGTGTTCGGCTGGCCCTACACCCAGAAGACCAAGGGCTACGCGGTCTTCGGCCAGGCCGACTACAAGCTCACCGACAAGCTGACCGGCACGGTCGGCCTGCGCTGGTCGGCCGACGACAAGCACATGAACTACAAGAGCCAGATCGAGGACGGGCTGATCGTCCTTCTGACCTCGGACCAGAAGAAGACCTTCTCGGCGTTCTCGGGGCGCCTGGGTCTGCGCTATGCGGTCGATGACGACACCAACGTCTACGCCACCTACAATCGCGGCTATAAGAGCGGCGGCTTCTTCGGCGGCCTGGCCACGACGCCCGAGGAGGTCGAGCCCTACGCCAACGAGACCCTCGACGCCTACGAGGTCGGTATGAAGTCCGAGTTCTTCGATCGACACGTGCGGCTGAACGTGTCGGGCTTCTATTACGATTACAAGAACCAGCAGGTCTTCGCCCAGGCGCTGCGCAACGGCCTGACCGTGCTGGTCCTGGACAACGCCGCCAACTCCAAGGTCTACGGCGGCGAGGCCGAAATCACCGCCCGGCCGATCCAGCCCCTGACCCTCACCGCCGGCGTCTCGCTGCTGCACGCCAAGTACGGCGACTATTTCAGCGAGGGCCAGGACTACACCGGCAACTGGCTGCCGCAGTCGCCGAAGGTGACCTTCAACACCGCCGCGACCTGGGTCGCCCCGCTGGCCAACGGCTCGTCGATCGTGGCCAATGTCGATGCGAACTATTCGTCCAAGGTCTATTTCGACAATTCCAACGCCCCGCGCCTGTCGCAGGACGCGGTGTGGATCGCCGGGGCTCAAGTCAGCTGGCGCTCGCCTGATCGGAAGGTCGAGGCCGGCGCCTTCGCCCGCAATCTGTTCGACAAGACCTATGTCGTGGCGATCTCCAACATCGACAGCCTGGGCGAGGATCTGCTCAGCATGAACCGCCCCCGCAGCCTGGGCGTCTTCCTGCGCTATCACTACTAGGGCGAGGTCCGGGGGATCGCCTGTCGGTCCCCCGGGGATATTCTAACGCTGCTAGCGCCTTTGCCCGTAGGATTTGAAGCGCTGGAGGATGGTGTTCATCTCCTCGTCGGCCAGGAGCGTCGGCCCGCCGATCGCCAAGGTTCCCCAATAGATCGCCGCCTGCTCCTCGATCTCTTCGGCGATGGCCAGGCCATAGTCGAGATTGGGCGCGGCGACGATCTGGCCGTGATTGGCCATCAGGGCCGCGTAGCGCCCGTCCAGGGCGTCGACCACGGTCGCCGCCAGCTCCATCGAACCGAAAGTGGCGTAGGGCGCGACCGGCACGCTGGCGCCGCCGCCGACCGCGACCATGTAGTGCATGGCCGGGATCGGTTTGTTGGCCACCGCCAGGGTCGTGGCGTAACGCGAATGGCAGTGCACCACCGCCCCGACGTCGGGCCGCCGGTCGAGGATGCCCTGGTGCATCCGCCACTCGCTCGAGGGCTTCAGCGATCCTGGCGCCATCGAGCCGTCCGGCTGAATCAGCACCATGTGTTCGGCCGCCAGGTGCGAGGCGGGCACGCCACTGGGCGACACCAGCATGGCCTCTCCGCAGCGGGCCGAGACGTTACCCGACGTGCCGCGATTGAGCCCCTTGTCGTCCATGGCCTTCATCACCTCGGCCATGCGTTGGCGCAGCGCGCCTTCATTTGTTGCGCCCATCACGCGGTCTCCCTCAAAGTCATCTGGCACATGGCCGTCTCCGTAGCCTCGAAACTTTCCAGCTTGCCCAGGGTGGCCAGGCCTTGCGCCACCAGCGCCGCCGTGGCGGTGGCGAAGCGGACGGCCTCCAGCGGCGCCCAGCCCCGGTCCAACGCGGCGATGAAGCCGGCGCAATAGGAGTCGCCGCAGCTGGTCGTATCGACGGGCTTGATCAGATAGGCCGGCAGGGTCGTCCGCACGCCGTCCAGCACGACGACCGAACCTCGGCTTCCGTTCTTGATGATGCAGCCGCCGGCGCCCAACTCCCGGAAGACGTCGGCCGCGGCGAACAGGTCCTCCCGCCCCGTCAGGAACAGCGCCTCGGCCGCGCTCGGCATGAAATAATCGACGAAGGGCAGCAGCCGCTTCAGCTCATCCAGCGCCGTGGCCTGGGGCGAGATCAGGTCGCAGGTCACGATCGCCCCCGCCTCGCGCGCCGCCTGGACAATCCCGGCGCCCGGCCCGCCGTCCAGCCGCGGCCCGCCGATCCCGGCATAGTGGAAGAAGCCCACCGACCGCGCCGCCGCCAGCGCCTCCGGCGTTACCTGGGCCAATATGCCTGCGCCCAGCGCGTGAAAGTTCGGCCGTCGCCCGGCTGAGTCCACCGCCAGGACCGTCGTGGAGCTGGGCAGGCCCGGCAGAGTCTCCAGCGCCGTCAGGTCGACCCCGGCCTCGTCCAGCGCCATGCGAATAAACCGGCCGATCAGGTCGTCGCCCACCGCCGAAGCCAGCTTGACCGGCATGCCCAGCTTGGCGGCCACCAAGGCCGTCCCCGCCGCTGTCCCGGCCGGCGCGCAGGCGATCCCTTCGATCAGGGTTGTTCCCTCACCTTCCGGCAAGGCGTCGATCGCCCGCGCCACCACGTCCAGGGTCGTAAGTCCGATGCACGCCAAGCCGGTCTTCATGCCGTCCTCTCCCTATGCGTTGACAGACACTATGCCTCAGTCATTATGATAGTCAAAACTATCTTATTGCGGAGCCCCCAAACATGACCTGGACGAACAGCAAGGACACCGCGTTGCGCGAACGCGCCATGGCCGTGATCCCCAACGGCATGTATGGTCACCAGTCGGTCATGCTGCTGCCCGACGACTATCCGCAGTTCTTTGACCGGGCGGAGGGAGCCTATCTGTGGGACGTCGACGGCAACCGCTATGTCGACTTCCTGTGCGGCTATGGGCCCAACCTGTTCGGCTACGGTCACGCCGCGATCGACCAGGCCTATGTCGAGCGCATGAAGCGCGGCGACACCATGACCGGCCCCGGCCAGGCCATGGTCGAGCTGGCCGAGGCCCTGACCGCCCAGGTCAGCCACGCCGACTGGGCGATGTTCTGCAAGAACGGCACCGATGCCACGACCATGGCGATGATGATCGCCCGCAACTTCACCCAGAAGAAGACCATCGTCCTGGCCAAGGGAGCCTATCACGGCGCGCAGCCTTGGTGCACGCCGCTGAAGAACGGCGTCACCCCCGCCGATCGCGCCAACCAGGTGTTCTACGAATACAACGACGTCGAGAGCCTGGAGGCCGCCGTGCGCGAGGCCGGTTCTGATCTAGCTGCGATCTTCGCCTCGCCGATCAAGCACGACACCTTCGTCGACCAGAAGCTTCCGAACCCGGACTATGCCCGCCGCGCCCGCGAACTCTGCGACGAGCACGGCGCCCTGCTGATCGTAGACGACGTCCGCGCCGGCTTCCGCCTGGCTCGCGACTGCAGCTGGTCGCTGGTCGGGGTGAAGCCGGACCTGTCGACCTGGGGCAAGGCCATCGCCAACGGCCATCCGATCTCGGCCCTGCTGGGCGCCGACATCGCCCGCTTCGCAGCGGCCACCATCTACGCCACCGGCTCGTATTGGTTCTCGGCCGCGCCGATGGCCGCCTCGCTGGCGACGCTGAAGCTGATCCGCGAGACCGATTATCTGGAACGCACTATTGCTCTGGGGGAACGCCTGCGCACGGGCCTGGACGAGGTCGCCGGCCGCCACGGCTTTGGCCTGCGCCAGACCGGCCCTGCGCAGCTGCCGCTGATCATGGTCGACGACGACCCGACCGGGGCCAAGGGCTACTTCTGGAACAACGCCCTGCTCAAGCGCGGCGTCTATTTCCACCCCTGGCACAACATGTTCGTCACCACGGCCATGACGGACGCGGACATCGACTACACGATCGAGGCGGCCGACGACGCCTTCAAACTGCTCAAGGCCGCCGGCCCGCTCGAGCCGGTGGCCAAGCTTGAGTTCATGCATTCGCTGGCCGGCTAAGCCAAGCCTCCTGATCATGGAACCCGTTGCTCGCCGCCGCCATGGCTGTCGGTGCAGCGACGGGATGCCAGGCACGCTGAGCGGAGGCCAAAGGGCGGCGCAATGAGCGAGGTTCATCGCGCCGACGCTGCATCGCTAGGGTGGGCTTCAACCCGTCTTAGAATCTGCAAGCGTCAGCTCGCCGGTGGCAGGCGTAGGCTAGGTCTGCTCACCGCATCGCGGCCATAGCCGATGGCGGCTTCCGCGGCGGCGCTGCGCCAGGGCCGACATTGGACTGGCTCCAGGAACCATACGTTCGGTGGGCCCCCTGCTCTTCAGCCGACGTTCAGAGGAAGGGCGCGAAAGGGGACGCTGAATGCAAAGGGATAGGTCGCCATTCCTGGCTGACGCTGACGTGACCCCCATTTCTCATCCAGCCAAAACGAGAGTCCTAGGTTGATTTGAGCCTTGGTCGAGTTGGGTGGCAATAGGCCGGTGCGCGGAGCTATCAGCCTGCGCAGCGTGCCGGCCGGCCTGTCCGTAGAAGGTGCTGGCGTAGTCCCTTGGCGTCATCCAGCCGAGGCCCGAGTGTGGGCGGCGCTCGTTGTAGTCGCGCCTCCAGGCCTCCAGCTCCGCGCGGGCGTGGGTCAGCGAGCGGAACAGGGTCTCGTTCAGCAGCTCGTCGCGCAGCCGGCCGTTGAAGCTCTCGTTGTAACCGTTCTGCTGAAGCTTGCTTGGGGCGATGTAGCGCCAACCCACGAAGGTCGGCGAGCTAAGCCCGTGCTTGCGGCACAGGTCCCGCCACCGGCGCGCCCGCCTCCTGCTCGCGCAGAATCCCGATGATCTGCTCTTCCGTGAACCGTGATCGCTTCATTCGTCCGTCCTCAGATCGGGCGAACTCTAGTTATTTCTGGAGGAGTTTTGGGGGGCACGTCATGGCCGCCACTCCGCTGTCTATCAACCGGAGGCTAGTGCTGCTGCCGCAGGATCCGCCCCCGATTGTCAAGCTGGGCCCCTGGATGGTTCGCCCCGCATGCCGAACCGCTCTGGCCCGCTCTGTCGAGGCGGCGACTTCCTATCGTTGACGCTCCTGCCAGAGGCGCTTGGCGGTTGCGTATATGAAAACAGGTTTGCCAATGAAGATTTGCATGTACTATTATTCAGTTCAGAAGAATTAGACCCACCCCTTGTGAGAAATGCCGACTGCGGATCCGTCCGCGGCGTCGTGGGCGCTCGCCTTGGGCTCAAGAAATAGAACTTGGTAGGAAGCACGGGAGGAAATCCATGCGGAAGACGTTGCGTCATGTCCTTTTGAAGGGACTGGCCATTGGTGCGCTTGCGGTCTCTGTGGTCGCATCGACCTCGGTCGCGCCCGCCAGCGCCCAGAGCTACAGCTGGCAGACCGTGAAAATCGGCGGCGGCGGCTATGTTCCCGAAATTATCGCCCATCCGGGACAGCAGAACCTTTTCTACGCCCGCACCGACGTTGGCGGCGCCTATCGCTACAATTCCTCGAACAGCACCTGGGTGCCGCTGCTCGATGGGTTGACGCCGAGCCAGGCCGCATACGACCCCGTCGAAGCGATCGCCATCGACCCCAACAACACCCAGAAGCTCTATATGGTCGCCGGCGGCGGCCACGACTGGCAAACCAACTGCTGCGGCGCCGTGCTGATCTCGAACAACCAGGGCGCCAGCTTCACCATCGTGCCGCTGACCTTCGAGGTCAACGGCAATGAGCCCGGCCGCAATGTCGGCTCGCGCCTGGTGGTCGATCCGAACCTGGGTTCGGTGCTGTTCTACGGCACGGCCAACACCTCGGCCTGGGCGTCGTCCAACGGCCTGTGGAAGAGCACGGACAGCGGGTTGCACTGGTCGAAGGTCACCGGCTTCCCGGCCATGTCCAATAATGACACCGGCGCGGGTGTCAGCTTCGTCACCATGTACAAGCCGTCGGCTTCGTCGGGCCAGAACACGAAGACCATCTTCGCCGGTGTCAGCACGCCGGCCGCGGCCACCAACGGCGCCACACTTTACCGCAGCACCGACGGCGGCAATACCTGGTCGCTGGTTTCGGGCGCCCCGACGGGCCTGATGCCGCAGGTCGGTCAGATCGGTCCTGACGGCAACCTCTACATCACCTATTCGCGGGCAGCTTCCGGGACGAGCGGCGGCGGGCCGAGCGGCCTGGAGCATGGCCAGGTGTGGAAGTATAGCGTCACCGGCAGCAACTGGACCAACATCACGCCCCCGAACGACAGCCAGCAGCTGGCCGGCTGGTTCGCCGACTACGGCTTCTCCGGCCTGTCGGTCGATCCGGCGCATTCCGGCACTGTCGCGGTCATGACCGTCAACCGCTATGACGGCCATGGCGAAGCCCTGTTCCGCACGACCAACGGCGGCACGAACTGGGTCGACGCCACCGCCAACGTCAACGTCAACCTCACCGCGGCGCCCTGGAACGGGACCCGCGGCTATATCGGCAACTGGAGCGGCGTGGTCCTCGATCCGTTCAACACCAACCACGCCTTCGTCACCTGGGGCGGCGGCATCATGTCGACCCAGAACCTGACGGCGTCGGCCAACGGCCAGACCGTCAATTTCGCGCTGGACCAGAACGGCGTGGAAGAAACCGTCCCACTCAGCCTGGCGTCTCCGGGCGTCTTCTCGTGGGGCGGTTCGGTTCCGCTGGTCAGCGGGTTGGGCGACGTGTGCGGCTTCTTCCACTCCAGCCTGACTCAGGCCCCCGCCGCGGCGCACTCGAATCCCACCTGCGGCAACACCAACTCTCTCGACTGGGCCAAGAGCACGCCGAGCATCTTGGTGCGCGTCGGCGAGCGCGGCAGCGGCGCCGGCGGCATCTCGTATAACGGCGGCTACAGCTGGTCTCCCTTCACCAGCAATCCGGCCGGCGTCACGGCCGACAGCGGCGGCAACATAGCCATCAACGCCGACGGCAGCGCCATCGTCTGGGCGCCCAGTGGCGGTGTCGTGCCGGCTGTCTCGACCAACAGCACCTACAGCTGGAGTTCGACATCGTTGCCGGCGGGTATCGCCGTGGTGGCCGACGGCGCGAACGTGAACAACTTCTATGCCTACGATCGCACGAACGGGAAGGTCTACATCAGCACCAACAAGGGCGTCAGCTGGACCCAGCCGGTCACGCCGATCGCGTGGCACACCCTGACCACGCCGTTCGGCAAGTCCTGCGACGTCTGGCTGTACGGCTATAGCGGCCTGGTGCACAACACCACCTGCGGTACGGGAACCTGGACCACGCTTTCGGGGCCCACCAGCGTGCAGGCCATGGGCTTCGGCAAGGCAGCCTCCGGTCAGTCCTACCCGGCCGTCTACATCAGCGCGACCCTCAACGGCGTCGTGGGCGTATACCGCTCGGTCAACGGCGGGAGCAGCTGGTCGAAGATCGACGACGCTCAGCATCAATACGGCGGCTTCCGCATGCTGACGGGCGACCCGAAGACCTTCGGTACGGTCTACGCCGCCACCAACTCAGGCCGCGGGATCATCGTGGGCACGTCTCCCAACTGACCCTGACCCAAGGCCGCCGGCCTTGGGCGATCCCACTCCGTCTGCGCGGCCGGCTGCGGCCGCGCAGACGGGGCTTGGGGGATGACTGAAGGCCGCGTGCAGATGCTACGCGAAAATGCCATTTTTATCCCGCCATGGACAAAAGCCGGACAATGAGGCGGTCTAGGCGGCGGACGGACTTTGTGGACAGAACTAAAAGGGGCTTACGAGCCGTGAAAGCCATACGATACGTGTCAGGCGCAATGCGGGCGGCGTCTCCAGTGTTGACCCTGATCGCCTTGCCGGCCCATGCCCAGGCCTATGCTGACCCCGCGGGATCCGGCGCCATCGTCGGCGCGCTGCACTGGATCCAGGGGACTTTGCTGGGCACGACCGCGACCGTCGTCGCGGTGATCGCCGTGGCCTTCATCGGCTACATGATGCTGACGGGACGGTTGAACTGGCGCCACGGCGCGGCGGTCATCCTGGGCTGCTTCATCCTCTTCGGCGCGACCAGCATCGTCGCCGGGATCCAGACGGCGGCCAGCGGCGGCTTCTGAAGCATGGACATGCTCGACCGCGACCGTCTTTTCGTAGCCCTGACCAAGCCCCAGATGTTCCTGGGCGTCACCTACAGTTTTCTGATCGCGAACGTCATCATCACGACGGAACTGTTCCTGATCTTCAAGGCGTTCTGGGTCATCGTCGCGGCGCTGGTCATCCACGCGGCGGGCTGGGTCGCCCACCTGTACGACCCGCGCATCTTCGATATCTGGATCGTCACCAGTTCACGTTGCCCTCAGGTCAGGAACAGGTCTTTGTGGGGGTGTAATTCCTACAGTCCATGACCAGAGCAGCACACGAAAAAGAAACCCGGGGCGGCGAGCGCCTACCGTATCTCGCGCACGTCGATGATCACACGGTGATGCTGCAAGACAAGCTCCTCATGCAGACCATCGTTCTGAAGGGGCTTTTGTTCGAGACCGCGGACACCAGTGAACTCAATTACCGCAAAGACCTGAGGGACGCCGCGCTCAAGGCCCTCAGCGCCTCGCGCTTCGCGCTCTATCACCATATCGTCCGCCGCCGCGTCGAACCGGCGCTCGAGGCGGGTTATGAGGACGCGTTCAGCCGTACCCTGAACGAACGGTGGCGCAGGCGGCTGGACGCCAAGGCCCTCTACGTCAACGACATCTATGTCACGCTCCTGCGGCGGCCGACCCAGGGGAGCAAGGGCCTGGTCCAGCGTCTCATCGAAGGCGCGTCCGCCGACGCCGGCCGCGCTGACGCCGAGCTGCGCGAGGGCCTGCGCGATCTGAACGAGGCCCGCGAGATCCTGATGGCGTCGCTGGCGGCCTACCGGCCGCGCGCCGTCGGCGTCTACACGCGGGGCGACAAGCACTATTCCGGAATCCTGGAATTCCTGGCGCAAATCTACAACGGCTTCAATCAGACGCGACTGCTGCCAGAGGGCGACCTGGCTTCGCACGTGCCGGCCCGCCGCCTCAGCTTCGGGCGCAACACAGGCGAGTTGGCTCCCTATGCGGAGCAAGACCGCCGCTATTTCGGCATCCTGTCGATCAAGGATTATCCGGGAACGTCGCGTCCGGGCATGGTCGATGAATTGCTGCGGCTGCCCGCCGAATTCGTGCTGACCCAAAGCTTCGCCTTCGTCGACCGCGATCCCGCCCTGCGCCGCGTCGGCCTAGCGTTGCGCCGCATGCGCGCCAGCGACGACGAAGCGGTCACGCTGCGCAACGAGCTGGCCGTGGCCAGCGACGACGTGGCCGCCGGGCGCGCGGTCTTCGGCGAACATCACATGAGCCTCATGCTGAGCGCCGCTGACGAGCGCGAGGTCGCTCAAGGCCTGGCCGACGCCCAGGCGGTGCTGGCGGATCTCGGCATCGTCGGCGTGCGCGAAGACCTGGCGCTCGAACCCGCCTTCTGGGCGCAGTTCCCCGGCAATATGCGCTTCATCACCCGGCGCGCGCTCATCGCCGGACGCAACTTCGCCAGCTTCGCCTCGTTCCACAATTTCGCCATCGGCGAGCCGCGCGGTTACTGGGGTGAGGCGGTCACCGTCCTGGAAACGACGGCCGCGGGGCCCTATTTCTTCAACTTCCACCACGGCGACCTCGGCAATTTCAGCGTCATCGGCCCGTCCGGCTCGGGCAAGACGGTGGTGTTGAACTTCCTGCTGGCCCAGGCGCTGAAGTTCCGGCCGCGGCTGGTCTTCTTCGACAAGGACCGCGGCTCGGAGATATTCATCCGGGCCGTCGGCGGCCGCTATCGCACCCTGCGGCCCGGCGAGCCCTCGGGGCTGAATCCGCTGGCGCTCGAGGCCACGCCGATCAATCGCCGTTTCCTGATTGATTGGGTGTCGCGCCTAGTTTCAGCGGACACCGCGCCAAGCGCCGAGGACTTGGCGGTGATCGAGGCGGCGGTCGAGGCCAATTTCGCGGCGCCGGCCAGCCTGCGTCGCCTGGGCGCCTTCGCGGACCTGCTGCGTGGCGCCGAACGGCCCAACGCCGCCGACCTCTATGCCCGGCTGCGTCCCTGGTTCGCCAATGGAGAGCATGCCTGGCTGTTCGACAACGCTGAGGACCAGGTCGGCCTCGACGCGGCGGTCGTCGGCTTCGACATGACCCAATTGCTGGACGCGCCGGCGACGCGGACCCCGGCCATGATGTACCTGTTCCATCGCGTCGAGGAGCGCCTCGACGGATCGCCGGCGATCATCGTCGTGGATGAGGGCTGGAAGGCGCTCGACGACGATATCTTCGTGGCCCGCATTCGCGACTGGGAAAAGACGATCCGCAAGCGTAACGGCCTGGTGGGTTTCGTCACCCAGAGCGCCCAGGACGCGCTGGCCAGCCGCATATCCTCGGCGATCGTGGAGCAGGCCGCCACGCATATCTTTCTACCCAACGCACGCGCCCAGGCAGTGGATTATGTCGACGGCTTCGGACTGACCCAGCACGAGTTCGACCTGATCCGGTCCCTGCCCGATCACGCGCATTGCTTCCTGATCAAGCATGGGCGCGAGAGCGTGGTGGCGCGCCTGGACCTGACCGGCGAGGCGGAATTGCTGCAGGTCCTGTCCGGCCGCGAGAGCGCCATACGGCTGCTGGACGAGGTGCGCGCCGCCGTCGGCGACGATCCGAGCGACTGGATGCCGCCCTTCCTGGAGAGACTGAGGTGAGCGGGGCCTGTCCTGTCGTCGCCGACAGCGCCGGGGTTGTCGAGCGCCTGGCGGTTTATGTTGAGTGCCAGTCGCGGCAGATCGATCTGGCGGCGTTCCAGGGCGGCCTGTGGCATGGCCTGCCGACGGCGCTCGTCTCCGCGCTGATGGTGCTCACCGTCGTCGGCGTCGGCTATCGGCTGATCCTGCACCGTCACCTCGACATGGCCGACCTGATCTATGCCGTGCTGCGGCTGGGGTTCGTGATCGCCGTGGCGACGACGTTCAGCGCCTATTCCGCGCTGGTCTACACCGTCGCCACCCAGGGGCCGACGGAACTGGCCGCCATGGCGTTGGCTCCTACGGGACTGCGGGCGTCCTCGCTGACCCAGGCCAGCCATGCCGCGGCCGAGACCCTGACATCCCTGGCCGGGCGGACGCCGGTGCACCCCCCCCCCGCACCGGCGCCGCCGACGGCCGGCGGCGACCCGTCCGCCAAACCATCGACTCCGACGCCGGCGCCCTCGCCTGTCGGTCCGAGCGTGGATCTAGGCGGCGCCGTGTTCATGCTCTCGTGCGTCGGGTTCAGTCTGGCCGCGCGGCTGACTCTGGCGATCGTCCTGGCCGTCGGTCCGCTGTTCATCGCCGCCGCCTCGTTCGATCTGTCGGCCGGCCTTTTCGTCGGATGGCTGCGGGCGCTGGTTGCGCTGTTCCTGGCTCAGACGGGCTATGCGGTAAGTACGGCGTTGGAGCTGTCGTTCTTCGCCCAGGACCTGGAGCGCCTGTCGCCGGCGCCCGCCGACGCCGGCGATCCTTTGCTGGTCGGACTGTTCTTCATGGCGGCTGGCCTGGCCATAACCTTGATCTCCGTCCTCGCGGCCGGCGGATTGCTGCGTTTCGCCCTGGCTCGACGCGTGAGCGCGCCCGTGACGGCGCCGTCGGTGACCGAGCCATCGCCGGCGGCGCGATCGTCATGGTCCGCCCCCGAGGTTCGATTCGCCTCCTCGGCGTCGCGCGCCCAGCGCGTCATCGACGCCGTCGGAGCGTCGGCCGTCGTCTCGGAACAGCGTCAGAATGGCGGCCGTGAGGTCGTCGGCGTTTCAAGTGCTGGCGCGGCCTCGGGGACGACCACAGGGTCATCGGACGCCGCCAGCCCGGGCTTGCGACGGCCCGGACACTTGCGGGCGTCGACGGGTGCGGCCAGGCGGGATCTGATTTCATGAAAACAGACAAGAAATCCTATTACGCGGAGGCTTTGAGCTGGGCTCAAAGCGAGGCCGATGGCGCGCGGCGCACGCGCGACCTCACATGGATCATCGCCGGCGCGGCGGTGCTGGTCGCTGTGGTCGAGGCGTTCGCCCTGGCCAGCCTGGCGCCGTTGAAATCGACGAGCGTGGTGCCGGTCCTGGTCGACCGGCAGACCGGATTTGTCCAGGTGCTGAACAAGGACGGCAGCCAGACCTTGCGCGCCGACACGGCCCTGACCCGGTCGATGCTGGCCCAGTATGTCGTGGCCAGGGAAGGCTTCGACATCACGACCCTGAGCGCCGATTACCATCGGGTCATGCTGTGGTCTGGCGGCGCGGCGCGTGGCGAATACGCCGCGGTGATGCCGGCGCAGAATCCGCAAAGCCCGCTGCGGCTCTATCCGCGTTCGGCGCTGGTCGCGGTCAATATCGAGTCGGTCTCGGACCTCGGCCCGCGGACGGCTTTGGTGCGCTTCACCACGACCAGAAAGGACGAAGGCGCCTCGGCGGGGGCGGTCAATTATTATGTCGCGGTGATCACCTATCAGTTTTCCGACGGGCCGTTGCGCGCCGAGGATCGGCTGATCAACCCGCTGGGCTTCCAGGTGACCCGGTATCATCGCAGCGACGAGACCGCGCCTTCGCCGCAACCAACGCCGGCAGCTCCCGCCACGCCGATCAGCCCGATGGATATGTCCGAGACCCCGACAGCGCCCCCGCAAGGCGGCGCTGTCGGTGGGTAGCGTGCTCCCCTGGCGAATATGAGGGAACCGTGACCACACGCCGCCATCTCCTCGCCCTGATCGCCGCTTTGCCAGCCGGCGCCGCCTTGCCGGCCGGCGCGTCGGTCGCGCCCAAGCCGGGCCTGAAGGACCCGCGGATACAGACGATCGATTTCGATCCAGACGAAGTCGTCACGCTCCGCGTGGCGCTGGGCTATGCCTTGACCGTCGAATTCTCTTCGGACGAACGCATTGAAAACGTCGCCCTGGGGAACAGCGCGGTCTGGCAGGCAGTGGCCAATCATCGGGCCGACCACCTCTTCATCAAGCCCATGCAGGGCGCGACCAACACGAACCTCACCGTCGTCACTGACACGCGCGAATATAATTTCGACCTGACCGCCATTCCTGTACCGGACGCCGCCACGGCGATATCGCTGAGATTCGTCTATCCGGTGAGCCTCGACCAGCCGGTCCCTCAGGCCTCGCCGAAAGCGCGCTTCCGCTTCACCGGAGCCGGATCGATCCGGCCGGCGTCCATGTACGACAATGGCTTGGCGACCTTCGTGGAATGGCGCGAGGCCAGCCAGATCCCGGCTATCTTCATGATCAACGACCAGGGGGCGGAGGTTCTGATCAACGGCGCCATGCGCGACGGCAAATACGTCATCGACCTGGTCGCCGACCATTTCGTCTTCCGGCTTGGGAAGCAGAAGGCAACGGCGACACGGGTCCTCGACAAGGGGCAGAAATGACCGGCGACGGCCCGTCCAACCCTGACTCCCCCGGTCCCCGAGTGGTCTTGCCGCAAACGGGGCCTTCACCGGTTGTCGTCGCCATCGCCCTTTGCCTGGCGGGTGGGGGCGTGATCTGGCTCGCCCAGGCGCATCTTGGTGCGCCCAAGCCGGCCAAGACGCGCGCCGCTCCCACCACAGCCCTTCCGCCAAATATCGCGCCGCTGGATATTCCACCGCCGCCGCCGCCCACGCCGCCGGTGCCCCCTCCGCCCCCCGAAGTGCGCTACATCCAGGGTCCGCCGCCGCCGCCGGTCGTTCAGTACGTCAACCAGCCCACGCCGCCGCCGATGGCGGCCGCTCCCGAACCGCGGCTATCCGAGCCGGTCATGACGATCGACCTCCCACCAGCCTCGGCGCCGGCCGAGGGGGCGCCGCCGGAGGATCTGCCGGCGCGCGCCGTCGTCATGCGCAACCGCGCCATGCTGGTGCCTCAGGGCGCGCTCATTCCGGCGGCGATCGAGACTCCCGTCGATTCCAGCGTGGGCGGGGCCGTGCGCGCCATTACGACAGGCGATACACGCGGGTTCGACGGAACACGGGTCCTGATCCCGCGCGGCAGTCACCTGATCGGTGAAATCCGTCCCAACGCCCAGCCGAACCAAAGCCGCGTCACGATCCTGTGGACGCGCCTCGTCCGGCCCGACGGCGTCGCTATCAAGCTGGTGGCGCCTGGAGCGGATTTACAAGGCGGCGCCGGCGTCGCGGGCAAGGTCGATAACCACCTGCTCGCGCGCATGGGTTCGGCCGTTCTGCAGTCGGCCCTGACCATCGGCGTCGCCGTGGCCTCGCGCGGCGACAACAGCGCGGTCATCCTGGGCCTTCCCGCCCAGACCGCCGGCGGCATCGCCCAGGCCGGGGCGGCGCAAGGCAAGAACACGCCCACGGTCACGGTCGAGGCCGGCACGCCGATCATGGTCTTCGTCAACCGGGACATGGACTTCACGGGGGTCTTGCCAAGACGATGACCGCCCGGCCGACAACCGATGGTCCCAGCGACTATCTCAGCTATTATCTCGAGCCGCTGCGGCCGCTGCTCGCTGACGCCGGCACGACCGACATCTATATCAACCGGCCCGGCGAGATTTGGCGGGAGCGGCTGGGCGGCGAGATCGCCTGCCTGCAGATGCCCATGCTCGACAGCGACTACCTGCAGCGCCTCGTCCGACAGGTCGCCGTCTATTCCCACCAGGGGCTGAGCCGGGCTCATCCGTTGCTCAGCGCCAGCCTGCCGGACGGCGCCCGCATCCAGATCGTCATGCCCCCGGCGACACAGCGCCATCTCGCCATCGCCATCCGCCGCCATCGCGCGGCGGCCCTGCCCTTGGCGTCCTATGTGTTGGAGCCGGCGCGGCGGCGCGACGCCATTCCCGCCCCGACCGGCGAACTGGCGACCTATCTCGCCGAGGCGGTCCGGCAAAGACGCAACATCATCATTTCCGGCGGCACGTCGAGCGGCAAGACGACCCTTCTCAATTCGCTGCTGGCCGAAATCCCGCCATCTGAACGGTTGATCACCATCGAGGACGCGGCGGAGCTTCAGCCGAGCCACGCCAACCGGGTCCAGCTGATCGCCGCCCGCGGCGGACATGGCGAGGCGAACGTAACCCCCAACGACCTGCTAGAGGCGGCCCTGCGCATGCGGCCGGACCGCATCCTGCTGGGGGAACTCCGCGGCGCCGAGGCCTATACCTTCCTGCGCGCGATCAATACGGGGCACCCGGGGTCCATCACCACCATCCATGCCGACAGCGCCGAGGGCGCGCTGAGGCAGCTGGCGATCATGATCCTGCAGGGCGCGCACAATCTCGACTACGCCAACGCCTATGGGCTGGTGACATCGATGATTGATATCGTTGTTCAGATCGACCGCGTTGAAAACCGTCGCTGCATCTCCGAAGTGCTGCGCTTGAGCGACCGCTCCGCGCCTTGACGCCTCCCGGCAGGAGCGCCGATACGAGAACGACGATCTATCCGGACGTCGGTGCGGCCTTCAGGCCGAGCGTTGATCACATCGCGAAAGCTCGGCCAACGGCTTGTCCTTCGGATGTCTCGGTCGGGCTGGCTCAATCTCGCCCCCCGAAGCGGTCGGCTAGTCAGATTGAGGTCGTTTCCAATGGCTTCCTAGACCTTTCTGAGCTGTAGCCTGATCGACAAGGACACGTTCAAGGCGGTGGATATCGTCAAGAGATCAGCCCGCGCTCTACAAGAAGATCGCGATACATTCGAAGCGCGAGCGAGCGTTATCGGTCGCCTGTAAAGCGAATCCTTGCTCCGGCCGAGAACAGGCGGAAATCGCCCAGTCGCATTACGGGGCTTTGGGCAGTGGTGCTGAAATGGGAATATATTCCTTTTCTTGGTTGAGGCGGCGACTGCCTTCAGCAACACTATCGGCGGCGGCCATCGCGTAACCCACAGCGGCGTCTAGCTGCGGTTTCCAGGCCGACAGCGGCTGAAATACATGGCGCACGCCCGGCGCGGTCCACAGCCGCGCGCCGGGCACGGCCTTGACGAAGTTCTCCACCGAGCCGCCGGGGCAGCCGTGCTCCCTGCCCCCTTCCACCAGTCCCCAGGGCGCGGCTAGGGCGATCGGGCGGTAGACCCAGCCGTCGACGCCCTTCTTCCGATAGCCGATGGTCCGACCCGCGGCGTCGCCGACCGGCGCGCCGGTGTCCTGGTCAGGACAGAAGCCCGTGGTGACCAGCCCGGCGACCTCGCCGGGACCAGCCTGGGCCGCGGCGGCGTAGGCCAGGGTGGCGCCGGCCGAATAGCCGCCGAAATAGACCGGTCCGGAGGCGTGATAACGCCGCGCGCCGTCGGCGGCCACGGACCGCATCTCGGCGGCCAAATCATAGGGCGCGCCGCCCTCGGTCATCCGAGCCATGATCGGGTTGACGTCCAGGCCGAACGCCAGGACGCCGCGCTGGGCCAGGGCCTCGACCATGCGTCCGCTGGCTTCCCAGGGCTTCCAACCGCCATCGCCCGACAGGATCACGGCCACGCCGCGCGGCGGGCCGCTCGGCGCGAACACATGGACCTCGCCAAGCGTCTCGTAGGGATAATGGGCGGTTTCGACGGGCGTTGCGGCCACGACGGCGGCCGAAGCGGCCAGGGCGACGAACGGCAAGGGCATGAGACGGATTCACCGCGATGAGATAACGGCCGCGACGCTTTGGGGGACGGGAGCGTCGCGGCCTTGGGGCTTCAAGGACTGGGCTTTCGAAGACGGCGGCGATCAGGCCGCCTTGGCGTGACGCGTGGCGTGGGCCTTCTTGGCGTGGACAGACGTCTTGTGGACGGCCGGCTTGGTCGCGGCGGTCTTGGCCGGCGCGGTCCTGCTCTTGACCGCCTTGGCCGGCGTCGCCTTGCTGGCGGGCGTCGAGACCGGGGCGACTGGAGCGGCGTTGGCGGCGGCGGCCAGACCGGCGGTCGACAAGACAGCGACGGCGATGATGGCGCGGATGGACATGATGGTGTCTCCTTCAAGGTCTGTCTGACGGCGGAAGCGCCGATGGAGGTCACCCTGAAGCCGCGCCCTGACGCGCCGCGCTCAGCAATCTTACAACGGCGCCAGAAATCGGCGGCGAACCTTACAAATCTGCAAGGCGGCCGTCTGATCGCCGCAAGCTCGGTAAGGCTCTATGGTGTCGCGCCGGCCCGCGGGCGCGGGTTCTGGAAGGAGCCGCCATGTCCTTTTCTCGTCACCTGACCGTTTTGTCGATCGTTGCGACGGTGAGCCTGGCCGCCGCTTCCGCCCAGGCCGCCGCCGTCAATCATCCCGCGCGCGTCCCTGCCGCCAATCGGGCCGAAACCGCCAAGCGCGCGGCCTGCGAACGGGTCTGGGCCGCCCAGAAGGTGCGTCACGGAACCCACCAAGCCTTCGTCGCCGCCTGCGTGGCCAAGGGCTAGCCGCCCTTCCCCACGCCGGGCATTCTGGCCGAACGCCTAAGGAGCATCGATGAGCAGACGGATCCTGGTGGTCGAGGACGACGCCGATACGGCCGATTATATCCTCAAGGGATTGCGCGAGGCCGGCTTCACGGCCGAACACGTGGCCGACGGGCGTGACGGGCTCTACATGGCCAGCAGCGCCGATTTCGACGCCATCGTCATGGACCGCATGGTGCCGGGCATGGACGGCCTGTCGGTGACCAAGGCGGTTCGCGCGGCCGGCGTGCAGACGCCGATCCTGATTCTCAGCGCCCTGGCCCACCTGGACGAACGGGTCACCGGCCTGAGGGCCGGGGCCGACGACTACCTGACCAAGCCCTTCGGGTTCGCCGAGCTCTCGGCCCGGCTGGAAAACCTGATGCGGCGTGGCGCGGCCAAGGCGGTCGAGACGAGCCTCTTCTGCGGCGACCTGACCCTGGACCTGCTCTCCCGCCGTGTCGTCCGGGCTGGACGGACCCTGGATCTCCTGCCCCGGGAGCTGAAGCTCCTGGAATATTTCCTGCGCCACCGCGACCGGGTGGTCACTCGCACCATGCTGCTGGAGGAGGTCTGGGACTATCGTTTCGATCCGCACACCAGCCTGATCGACACCCACATCAGCCGGCTGCGCAAGAAGGTCGACGAAGGCTTCGACAAACCCCTGCTGCACACCGTGCGCGGTTCGGGCTACCGTCTTTCGGAAGCGCCTTGAAGTCGGCCCGTCCGATCCGCGGCGCCAAGCCCGCCACCCTGGCGCTGGTGGTGGCCGGCGCGGTCGCGGTGGCCCTCGCCCTGGGGCTCCTGGTCGCCGACCTGGCCGGTGAGCGCCTGATCGAACGTCGCCAACACCTGGTGGCCGAGACCGCTCGCGACTACTTCGTCGCCTTCGCCCATCAGGACGGCCTGGCCTCCATGGCCCGGGCCCTGGACCATCGCACCCTCAACGAGGGCGGAGCCTTCGACTATGCGGTGTTCGACGATGACGGAACGCGGCTGGGAGGCGTCGAACTGCTGACCGCCGCCGACCTTCCCGCCCCAGGCTACGCCATCCGCACGATCGCCGGCGCGGACTACGAGATCCTGGTCCAGCCGATGGCGGTGGGCGGCACGCTGGTGATCTACGAGAACCTGGCCGACCGCCGCGCCTTCCACGGGGCCATTCTCGGCGCGGTCGGCGCGGCCTTGCTGGCCAGCCTGATCATCGTCGCCGCGGCGGCCCTCCTCCTAGGGCGGCTTCTGGTTCGTCGCGCCGAAGGCATCGCCCAGGCGGCCGAGACGATCGCCGGCGGCGACCTCTCCGCCCGCGCCCCCATCGCCGGGGTCGGCGACGTGTTCGACGACCTGGCGGAGGCGGTCAACGCCATGCTGGCCCGCATCGAGGAGCTGATGACCGGCATGCGTTCCGTCACCGACAGCCTGTCGCACGACCTGCGCTCGCCGCTGACCCGCCTGCGTGGCGCGCTCAATCGCGCCCAGGACGAGGATCTGGCTCAAGCCGAGCGCCTGGCCCTGATCGCCGAGGCGCAAGCCCGGTGCGAAGAGGTGCTGGCGACCTTCGGGGCCCTGCTCGACATCGCCCGGGCGGAGTCCGGCCTCTCGCGCGACCTGATGGCCCCGCTTGACCTGGCGGATCTGGTCCGCGACCTGGGCGACCTGTTCGAACCGGTGATCGAGGATGCCGGCCAGAGCCTGACGATCGTAGTTCCGCCACGTCCGGCTCCCTACCTCGGTCACGAGCTGATTCTGCGCCAGGCCCTAGGCAACCTGCTGCACAACGCCGCCCGCTATGCCGGCCAGGGCGCGCAAGTCAGTCTGATCTTGTCCCAAGGCGATCAGGGCGGCGTCGATCTGGTCGTCGCCGACACCGGCCCCGGCGTGCCGGCCGCCGATCGCGGCCGGGTGGTCGAGCGGTTCGTGCGCCTCGACGAAACGCGCGCCACGTCCGGCTCGGGCCTGGGCCTGGCCATCGCGGCGGCCTGCGCCAAACTGCACGGCGGGCAGCTGGTCCTGAGGGACAACCATCCAGGCCTGCGGGTGGTGCTGAGCCTGCCGAACGCGTCCTCGCCCTGACCCCAAAACTCAACCTCACAAATTTTCCAGGTTCCCGCCAAGCGCCCGTCAGGCGCGCCGATCATCGTCCCGTCGTTTTCCAGGGAGCCGGGACGATGAACGAAACCATCAAGAAACTCGACGCGGAATCCCGGCGCCTGCTGGGTCACGGTTTTCGCGAGCTGGAAGCCGAGGAGCGCCGGGTGATCCTTCAGATCATTCGCCGCGCGGCCATCGCCCGCAACATCGCCGACGAAACCGACGAGGCCATGACCTTCGGCCAACGCCTGGCCGACCGGGTGGCAGAGATCGGCGGCTCGTGGGGCTTCATCATCGGCTTTGGCATCTTCCTGGCCGCCTGGGCCGTGCTCAACGGCCTGCTGCTGCCCCGGGGCGGGTTCAAGCCTTTTGACCCCTACCCCTTCATCTTCCTCAACCTGATCCTGTCGATGGTCGCGGCCGTTCAGGCGCCGGTGATCATGATGAGCCAGAACCGCCAGGCCTCGAAGGACCGAGCCGCCGCCGAGCACGACTACGAGGTCAATCTGAAGGCCGAACTCGAGATCCTGGCCCTGCATGAAAAGCTCGACGCCCTGCGGACGCGCGAACTAGCCGACATGACCGCCCACCTCATCATCCTGGCCGGCGCGGCCAAAGGCGCGGAACACCGGCCGCTGGACGACCGGGCGGAGGCCGACGCGTGACCGACACGGCCTTTACGCACCAGGCGAACTCGGCTCCAGTTCGGCCTATGCGCGAGCCCCTGCTTTCCAGCCTCAAGACCCTGGCCGCACGGCTAGCGCCGCCGCTGCTGCTGGCCGCCGCGGTCTACGTGCTGTGGCGTGAGTTGCACGGCCTCTCCCCGGCCCAGGTTCGCCGCGAGATCGCTGGCTGGGGCCTGCCTCGCGTCGGTCTCGCCCTGCTGATGGCGGCGGCCAGCTACGGCCTGTTGGCCGCCAACGAGCAGTTGGGCCTGCGCTGGGCCGGGGCGAAGGTTCCCCTGCGCGCGGGCCTCCTGGGCTCGTTCATCGCCTACGCCTTCGCCAACAGCATCGGCTTGACCCCGTTGGTGGCCGGCGCGGTGCGCGCCCGGCTCTATGGCCGCCACGGCGTCGATGTCGGCAAGGTGGCGCGCACCACCCTTTATTGTGCGGTCTCCTTCGCCCTGGGTCTGGCTAGCCTGGCCGGTCTCAGTCTCCTGACAGCGCCCGCCGCGACCTTCCAGGCGCTGCACCTGTATCCCGGGTTCGCCAAGGGCGTCGGCGCCGTTCTGCTTCTGTTCCCGCTCGGCTACCTGGCCGCCTGCGCCCTGGCGCGCCGGACGCTGCGTGTGGGCGGTCGGGTCTTCACCCTGCCGCCACTGAGCTGGGCCCTGGCCCAACTGGCCATCGGCGTGGCTGACAATCTGGTCACCTCCGCCCTGGTCTGGATGCTGGTCGGCGACGCAGCCCCGCCCTTCACCGCCTTCGCCAGCGCCTATGCGGTCAGCACCGCCGCCGGCCTGTTTTCGGGTCTGCCCGGCGGGGTCGGCGTCTTCGAGGGCGCGATGCTTGCCCTGTTGCCAAACCTCGACCGCGCCGCCCTGACCGCCGCGTTTGTCGGTTATCGCCTGTTCTACTATGTCGTTCCGCTGGTCCTGGCGGGCGGTCTCCTGATGGGCCAGGAGACCGGGGCGCGGCGGATCATCCTGACCGCGCGGCGGGCCTGGCGGCTGGTCGGGCCGGCGGCCCTGGCCCTGTCCTCCTTCGTTCTGGGCGGCGCCCTGGTGCTGATCGCCGTGGGCCGCATTCCCACCGAGCGCCTGGGCCTGCTGCGGGCCGCCGTGCCGCTGATCGTGGTCGAGACCAGCCACCTGATCTCCCTGGCGGCGGGCCTGGCCCTGATGGTGGTGTCGCTGGGCCTGCTGCGCCGTCGCGCCAGCGCGCGGCTGGTGGCGCTGCCGGTCACCCTGGTGGCGGCCTCGACCGCCCTGCTGCGCGGCCTCGACATCGCGCCGGCCATCGCCGCCGCCGGCCTGTGCCTGGCCCTTCTGACCTCGCGTCGTCTGTTCACGCGTAGCGGCTCGATCGAGGGCGACGCCTTGATCCCCTGGCTGGTCACGGGCGTGCTGGGCGTGTTCGCCGGCTCAATCGCCCTGGGCGCCTGGATCTACGACACGGCCCCGTTCGAGACCCGCCTGCTCACCCATTTCGGCTATCACGCCGATCATGCGCGCTTCCTGCGCAGCATCGCCCTGCTGGGCGGACTGATCCTGGTCGGCAGCATCTGGAGGCTGGCCCGCCTGCCCCACGCCCGCGCCGTCTCCGCTGATCCGGCGACGCTGGACGCGGTCCGGCCACTGATCGAGGCTTCGCCCGACACCACCGCGCGCCTCGCCCTGACCGGCGACAAGGCCATCCTGCGTTCGACCGAAGGCGACGCCTTCTTGATGTACGGGGCCATGGGCCGCAGCCTGGTCATGCTGGGCGATCCAGTCGGCGATCCCGCCGAAGGCCGCAAGCTGCTTTGGCGCTTTCGTGAACTGGCCGACGGCCAGGACGCGCGGCCGGTGATCTACCACGCCAGCGGGGAGCGGATCACCGACTATCTGGATCTGGGCCTTTCGGCCCTCAAGCTGGGCGAGGAGGCCCGCGTGCCCCTGGCCGCCTTCGATCTGGCCGGCGGGGCGCGCCGCAACCTGCGCCAGAGCCATGCGCGCGGCCAGCGCGACGGCCTGCGCTTCGAAGTCGTCGCGGCGCCCGTCGGCGGGACCCTGATGGCGCGCCTGCGGGAGATTTCCGATACTTGGCTGGCGGCCCACGGCGGTCGTGAAAAGGGCTTTTCCTTGGGCCGCTTCGATCCGGCCGTGCTGGCGCACGACCCCATCGCTCTCGCGTGGCGTGGCCAGGAGATTATCGCCTTCGCCAATATCTGGACGGGCGGCGGCGTCGAGGCTTCGATCGACCTGATGCGCCACGTCGACGACGCGCCACGTGGGACGATGGATTTCCTGTTCGTTGAGCTGATCCTGTGGGCTAAGGCCCAGGGCTACGCTTGGTTCAACCTGGGCATGGCGCCGCTATCCGGCCTGGCCGATCACCGCCTGGCCCCCTTCTGGCACAAGGTCGGCCGCCAGATCGCCCAGCGTGGCGGCGCCTATTACGGCTTCGAGGGCCTGCGGGCCTTCAAGAGCAAGTTCGATCCGGTCTGGACGCCGCGCTACCTGGCCGCCCCGCCCTCCGGCCTGGCCGCCGCCTTGCTGGACGCCACCCGGCTGATCGGCCGCGAACCGCCCGCCCTCACAAATCGGTAAGGCGGACGCCAGGGGGGCGCCAGGCGGCTCTGCGAGAACACGCTGGCAGCCAGGGAGCGCCACGATGTCCATCCGCAAGATTCTACTGGCCACCAGCGCCGCCCTGGTCCTGGCGGCCGGCGGATTTCTGGCGGCGCGCGGCGTCTTGACCGCCCCAGCGGGCGCCACCTCCTCGCCCTCGGCTCTTCAGCCCGTCCCGCCCTTGGGTCCGCTCACCGCGACGCCTTACCGCTACGGCTCCGCCGGGCCGGTGACGATCTTCCGGCGCGGCGCCGAGCCGCGCCGGTTCGTGATCCTGATCTCCGACAAGGCCGGCTGGACCCCGGCCCTCACCGACCTGGCCCGCCAGTTGACCAGCGCTGACGCCACCGTCGTCGGGGTGGATCTACGCCGCTATCTCAACGTCGCTCAGGACGAAGCGGGACCGCATGGGCTCTATCCGGCCGGCGATTTCTCGGAGTTGGCCCAGGCCGCCCAGAGGGCCCTGAAGTTCACGACCTATCATCGGCCGATCCTCGTGGGCCAGGGAGCCGGCGCAGCCCTGGCCTACGGGACTCTGGCCCAGTCGCCGGCCGGCATCTTCCAGGGGGGCGCGGCGCTGGACTTTCAGGCCGACCTGAAGACCGGCCGTCCCCTGCTGGCCGGCGACGGCGGCCTGGCGCACGCCGTCGCGCCGAACGACGGCTTCGCCTACGCCGCCGATTCCAAGCTCGGCGTCCCGTTCGTCATCCTGCAGGCCGGCGACATGGCGACCGCCCAGGCGTTCGCCGCCAAGCTGCCGCAAGGCCGGGTCACGACGCTGGCGACCGGCGCGCCGGTCGCCGCCAGCCTGTCGCGGGCCCTGGAAATGATCGCGCCGGTCGCCGCGTCCGCGCCGCCGGCCCCGGCCGCGCGTCTGGCGGATCTGCCCCTGGTCGAGGCCCCGGTCGTCTCGCGTGGCGACACCCTGGCGGTGTTTTATTCGGGCGACGGCGGCTGGGCCGGCATCGACCAGGGTCTCGCCAAGGGCTTCGTCAAGGCCGGCGTGCCGGTCGTTGGCTACGATTCCCTGCGCTACTTCTGGACCAAGCGGTCGCCGCAGGCGGCCGCAGACGACCTAGCCGCGGTGATCCATCATTATCAGGCGGCCTGGGGCAAGCAGCGCGTGATCCTGGCCGGCTATTCGTTCGGCGCCGACGCCCTGCCGATCATCGTTCAGCACTTGCCGGCCGATCTGCGCGGTCAGGTCCGCATCGTCGCCCTGCTGGGCGCGGACGCCACCGGCGAGCTGGAATTCCATCCCGGTGACTGGCTCGACGTCAGCGACAAGGACACCTACCCGATCGCCCCCGTTCTGGCCTCGTTGAAGGACGTGCCGATGGTCTGCGTCTACGGGTCGGAAGAACATGACGACGCCTGTCCGACTTTCCCGGCCGTGGTGCGCAAGGTCGGCCTGCCCGGCGACCATCACTTCAATGGCGACTACGACGCCGTGGGGCGGGTTCTGAATCAGGCCGCCGGACTATAGCAAAACGCATTCGTTCAAACGGCCGCGCTCGAGGAAAAGAGCGCTCGCTTGCCGACGTCTATAGGGTGGCCTTGCAGATCAGCCGCCCAACCGGCCGCCGATCGGAACCCTCCAGGCCAAGGACGCCGCCATGCCCATTCTCGCCACCCCGACCGCCGGCCCCTCGCTGCTCACCCCGACCGATCACACCCTGATCATGATCGATCACCAATCGCAGATGGCTTTCGCCACCCATTCCATCGACGCCACGCTGCTGCGCACCAACGCCGCCCTCGTCGCCCACGCCGCGGCCGGTTTCGGCGTTTCGACCATCATCACCTCGGTGGCCGAAAAGAGCTTCTCCGGTCCCGTGTTCGACGAGATCAAGGAAGCGTTCCCGGGCGCCGAGGTCACCGACCGCACCTCGATGAACACCTGGGAAGACGCCAATGTCATCAAGCGGGTCAACGCCATCGGCAAGGATCGCTTGGTGCTGGCTGGCCTGTGGACCGGCGTCTGCATCGCCGGCCCAGCCCTGTCGGCCCTGGCCCAGGGCTTCGAAGTCTATTTCATCAGCGACTGCTGCGGCGATGTCTCGGTCGAGGCGCACGAGCGCGCGGTCCAGCGGATGATCCAGGCCGGCGCCCGGCCGATGACCTCGCTGCAATACTTGCTGGAGCTGCAGCGCGACTGGGCGCGCGGCGAGACCTACGACCTGACGACCGGCATCGCCAGGAAGTTCGGCGGGGCCTACGGTCTGGGGATCATCTACGCCAAGACGATGTTCGGCGCGTCGGAAGGCTCGCATGGCTGATCAGACCGCGGCGGGCGTTCGCGCTCGCCGCGTCTTGTCGTCTCGAAGGGAGTCTCGCATGAAGCCCTATCTGCTTTCGCTTGGCGCCGGCCTCTTGGTCGGCGTGCTCTATTCGCTGCTGGGCGTACGCTCGCCCGCCCCGCCGACCATCGCCCTGCTGGGCCTGCTCGGCATGCTGCTGGGTGAGCATGTCGTGCCGATCGCCAAGCACATGGCCGCCGGCGCGCCGGTCGTGGCCTATCTCAAGGCCGATTTCGCTGGGCACGTGCTCGGCCCGCACGCCCCCAAGGCTCTACGCGGCAGGGATGAGACATGAGCGAGCTCACACGCCGTTCCGCTGTCGCGCTGGGCGCGGCGCTCTTGCCCAGTTCCCTGCTCGCCCAACCTGGAAAGCCCGTCATGCCTGCCAAGGACCTGCTGCTCGTCAACGCCAAGATCACGACGCTCGACCGCGGTAATCCGCAAGCCTCCGCGGTGCTGGTGCGCGACGGCCGGTTCGCGGCGGTGGGCGACGAAAAGACCGTCCGCGCCGCCGCCGGGCCGGACGCGACGGTCATCGACGCCGGCGGCCGTCGCGTGATTCCAGGGCTGATCGACAGCCACATGCATGTCATCCGGGGCGGGCTGAACTACAACATGGAGCTGCGCTGGGACGGCGTGCCGACCCTGGCCGACGCCATGGCCATGCTCAAGAAGCAGGCCGCCAACACCCCGCCGCCGCAGTGGGTGCGGGTGGTGGGCGGCTTCACCGAGCACCAGTTCGCCGAGAAGCGCCTGCCGACCCTGGACGAGATCAACGCCGCCGCGCCCGAGACGCCGGTGTTCATCCTGCACCTCTACGACCGCGCCCTGCTCAATCGCGCCGCCCTGCGCGCCGTCGGCTACACCAAGGACACGCCCAACCCGCCGGGCGGCGAGATCCAGCGCGACGCCTCGGGCGAGCCGACCGGCCTGCTGCTGGCCCAGCCCAACGCCACCATCCTCTACGCCACCCTGGCCAAGGGGCCCAAGCTGCCGCCCGAGTACCAGCTCAACTCCACCCGCCACTTCATGCGCGAGATGAACCGGCTGGGCGTGACCGGGGTGATCGACGCTGGCGGCGGCTTCCAGAACTATCCCGACGACTACGCGATCGTCGAAAAGCTGCATGCCGACGACCAGCTGACCCTGCGCATCAGCTACAACCTGTTCACCCAGAAGCCAAAGGCGGAGCTGTCGGACTTCCAGTCGTGGTCCAAGCAGATCAAGCCGGGGCAGGGCGACGACAAGTACCGCCATAACGGTGCGGGCGAGATGCTGGTTTACAGCGCCGCCGACTTCGAGGACTTCCGCGTCGAGCGGCCCGAGATGCCGCCCAACATGGAGAGCGATCTCGAACCGGTGATCCGCCTGCTGGCCGAGCAGCGCTGGCCCTGGCGGCTGCACGCCACCTATGACCAGACCATTGATCGGGCGCTGGACGTCTTCGAGACGGTCAACAAGGACGTCCCGTTCGACGGCCTGCATTGGTTCTTCGACCACGCCGAGACGATCAGCGAGCGCAACATCGACCGCATCGCGGCCCTCGGCGGCGGCATCGCCGTGCAGCACCGCATGGCTTTCCAGGGCGAGTACTTCATCGACCGCTACGGCGCCAAGGCGGCCGAAGCGACGCCGCCGATCAACAGGATGCTGGCGGCCGGAATCCCGGTCGGTGCCGGCACCGACGCCACGCGGGTGGCCAGCTACAACCCTTGGGTTTCCCTGAACTGGCTGGTCACCGGCAAGACCGTGGGCGGCACGCGCCTCTATCCGCCGGCCAACCGCCTGGACCGGGAAGAAGCGCTGCGCCTGTGGACCACGGCCAACACCTGGTTCTCGAATGAGGAAGGCTCGAAGGGCCAGATCGCCGTCGGCCAGCTGGCCGATCTGGCGGTGCTCAGCGCCGATTATCTGCGCGTGCCCGAAGAGGAGATCCCGCACCTGGGCTCGGTCCTGACCCTGCTGGGCGGCAAGGTGGTGCATGGCGAGGGGGACTATTCCAAGCTGGCCCCGTCCCTGCCCCCGCCCATGCCCGATTGGTCGCCGGTGCGCACCTTCGGCGGCTACCAGGATCGTTCGAAGTCTCACGCCAGGGCCCTGGCCTCGGCTTGCGGCTGCGCCAACGGCTGCGGCGTCCACGGCCACGACCACGCCGCCGCCCTGGGGGGCGAGGCGCCGACTTCCGACGCCCGCTCCTTCTGGGGCGCGTTCGGTTGCGGCTGCTGGGCGGTATGAACATGACCACGCCCACGCCGATCGCGGCCCTGCTGAGATCCCCCGGGCTCTCGATCCTGGCCCGGGGGCTGCTCACCCTGCCCTACTGGTGGAGCGGCCTGAGCAAGATCGCCGACCTGCACGGCGCTCTGGCCGAGGCCGCGCACTTCGGACTGCGGCCGGCCTGGCTGACCGTCGTCGCCACCGTGCTGGTCCAACTGGGCGGTTCGGCGGCGGTGATCTTCGGTCGCGCCACCTGGCTTGCGGCCGGCGCCCTGGCGGTGTTCACCGCCATAGCCACCCTGATCGCTCATCCCTTCTGGATCGTCTCGGACCCCATGGAGCGTTTCCATGCGCTCAACACCTTTCTGGAGCACATCGGCCTGATCGGCGGCTTCATGCT
>Ga0209564_1001104_pt1 | contig 31907 bp, 27 predicted proteins | sample AraplaCol_mMF_r2_FD_184272 | JGI IMG/M metagenome (GOLD analysis project Ga0209564, IMG submission 184272) | Arabidopsis root microbial communities from North Carolina, USA - plate scrape MF_Col_mMF_r2 (SPAdes) (version 3) | ecosystem: Host-associated > Plants > Roots > Endosphere | place: USA...
CCGCTGACCTCTTGCATGCCATGCAAGCGCTCTCCCAGCTGAGCTATACCCCCGTTCAAGTCATGCAAGTTTCCCTGCATTTGTCGAGCCTTGAATTATAGCCCGAAAATTCGGGCTTTTTCAAATCCTTCAAACAAGCTTGAGCCGGGACACCACATCTTCGCGTTTCATGAGCTCCAGAATCGCGTCCAGCGACGGCGTTTGAGGCGTGCCCAGAACCAGCACACGCACAGGCATCGCAAGCTGCGGCATCTTGAGGCCGGTGTCGGCCAGCACCTGCTTGATGGCGGCGGAGATCGCGGCTTTGCTCCATTCGGCGCTACCCAACGCATCGGCGAGTTTCGCGAGCGCGGGGCGCACGGCTTCGGTCACATGCGTGGCCAGGTCTTCCGCGCCGGGCTGGCCGCCGGTGACCAGGCGCTGCAACCAGGCGGCCAGTTCCACCAGCGTGCTGCAGCGATCTTTCAGCAGGCCGCATCCGCGCGCGATCCAGGCCGCGTCCTGGCCCGTGATGCCTTGCGTTGCGAGGAAAGGCACAACCGCTTCGGCAAGCTTGTCGTCGGCCATGGCTTTGAGGTGCTGGGCATTGACCCAGCGCAGCTTGGCTTCGTCGAACTGCGCGGCGCTCTTGCCGAGGTGGTCCAGGTTGAACCATTCGATGAACTGCTGGCGGCTGAAGATTTCGTCGTCGCCATGGCTCCAGCCCAGTCGCGCCAGGTAATTGACCATGGCATCGGGCAGAAAGCCTTCGGCGGCGTACTGCGTGACAGGCTTGGCGCCGTTGCGCTTGCTGAGCTTTTCGCCCTGCTCGTTGAGCACGGTCGGCAGGTGGGCATACACCGGCGGCTCCTTGCCCAGGGCCTTGAAGATGTTGATCTGGCGCGGCGTGTTGTTGACATGGTCGTCGCCGCGTATCACATGCGTCATACCCATGTCGATGTCGTCGACCACCACGCAGAAGTTGTAGGTCGGTGTGCCGTCGGGGCGTGCGATGACCAGGTCGTCGAGCTCGTCGTTGCTGATCTCGATGCGGCCCTTGACCTTGTCGTCCCACACGACGCTGCCGCCTTGCGGGTTCATGAAGCGCAGCACGGGCTGCACGCCTTCTGGCACGGGCGGCAGGGTCTTGCCGGGCGCGGGGCGCCAGGTGCCGTCGTAGCGCGGTTTCTCCTTGGCGGCCATCTGCTTTTCGCGCAGGGCGTCAAGCTCGGCCACGCTCATGTAGCAGGGATAGACCAGGCCGTCGGCGCGCATCTGCGCAAGCACGGCCTTGTAGCGGTCCATGCGCTGCATCTGGAAGAAAGGGCCTTCGTCGTGGTTCAGGCCCAGCCAGCGCATGCCTTCGATGATCACGTCGACGGCCTGCTGGCTGGAGCGCTCCACGTCGGTATCTTCGATGCGCAGGATGAAATCGCCGCCGGTGGCGCGGGCAAAAGCCCACGGGTAGAGCGCGGAGCGGATGTTGCCGAGGTGGATGAAGCCGGTCGGCGAAGGGGCGAAACGGGTGCGGGTCTTTTGCGTCATGGGAACTGTCATGCAATGAGGCTGAGGCCGCGGGAAAGATCGGCCTTGATGTCGTCCACGTGGTCCAGCCCGACGGCCACGCGCAGCAGGCCCTGGCCGATGCCGGCGGCCTGGCGCTGCTCTTCAGTCAGGCGCCCGTGCGAGGTGGTGGCCGAGTGGCTGATGATGGTCTTGGTGTCGCCCAGGTTGGTGGCGATGCTGAGCACCTCCGTGCTGTTGATGACCTGGAAGGCATTGGCGCGCGCCGCTTCGGGTGTGTCGCCGCGCACGTCGAAGGACAGCACGGCGCCGCCCAGCCCCGATTGCTGGCGCATGGCCAGTTCGTGCTGCGGGTGCGAGGCCAGGCCGGGGTAGTAGACGCGCTTCACGGCGGGCTGGGTCTCCAGCCATCGTGCGACGGCCAGCGCGTTGGCGCTTTGGGCCTGCATGCGTATGCCCAGCGTCTCCAGTCCCTTGAGCACGACCCAGGCGTTGAAAGGCGCCAGCGTCATGCCGGCGGTGCGCACGATGGGGCCGAACACATCAACGATGAGTTTGGACGGGCCGCACAGTGCGCCGGCCATCACACGGCCCTGGCCGTCCAGGTATTTGGTGCCGGAATGCATGATCAGGTCGGCGCCGAACTCCGCCGGCCGCTGCAGGGCGGGCGAGCAAAAGCAGTTGTCGACCGCGAGCAAGGCGCCCACGCTGTGGGCCAGGTCGGCCAGCGCGCGGATGTCGCACACCTCGGTGAGCGGATTGGTCGGCGTTTCTGCGAACAGCAGCTTGGTGCCGGGGCGCAGGGCGGCCTTCCACTCGCTGATGTCGGTCTGCGACACAAACGTGGTTTCAACGCCGAACTTGCCGAACTCGCGGCCGATCAGCGCGATGGTCGAGCCGAACATGGAGCGCGAGCAGATCACGTGGTCGCCGGCCTTGAGCAGGCCCATGCACATCATGAGGATGGCGCCCATACCGGTCGAGGCGCCTATGGCCGCTTCCGTGCCTTCGAGCGCGGCGAGGCGACGCTCAAAACTCGTGACCGTGGGGTTGGAAGTGCGGCCGTAGGTGTAGCCTTCGGTCGGGTCGGCAAAGCGGCGCGCAGAAGTCTCCGCATCGGGCTGCACAAAGCCGCTGGTCAGGTACAGCGCCTCGGAGTTCTCGCCGTGCTGGCTGGGCTCCAGCGCCACGCGCACGGCCAGCGTGTCGCGGTGCAGGTTGCGGGGCAGTTGTTTTTTGCTCATGGGCTCAGGCTTCCTGCGGGTTGGGCAGCGCCAGGCGGGACACATCGACGTCGCTGTCTTCGCCGATCTTTTCGGCGGTGTCGGCACGCTGCGAGTTCATCGCGGCGATGGTCTCGGCGGTGACGTCGCCCGTGATGTAGACGCCGTCAAAGCAGGAGGCGTCAAAGCCGGCCAGCTTGCCGTTGAGCGAACCCACGGCGCGTTTCATGCTGTCCACGTCCTGGTAAATCAGCGCATCGCAGCCGATCACTTCACGGATTTCCTCCACGCTGCGGCCGTGCGCCACGAGTTCGCCCGGCGTGGGCATGTCGATGCCGTAGACGTTGGGATAGCGCACGGGCGGCGCGGCGCTGGCCAGGTAGACCTTGCGCGCGCCGGCGTCGCGCGCCATCTGCACGATCTCGCGGCTGGTGGTGCCGCGCACGATGGAGTCGTCGACCAGCAGCACGTTGCGGCCCTTGAACTCGCTGGCGATCACGTTGAGCTTCTGGCGCACGGATTTCTTGCGCACGCCCTGCCCCGGCATGATGAAGGTGCGGCCCACGTAGCGGTTCTTGACGAAGCCTTCGCGGTAGGGAATGCCCAGCAGGTGCGCCAGCTGCGTGGCGCTGGGGCGGCTGGATTCCGGGATCGGGATGATCACGTCGATCTCGCTGGGCGGCACGGTGGAGACCACGCGCTTGGCCAGCGTCTCGCCGAGGTTCAGGCGCGCCTGGTAGACCGAGATGCCGTCCAGCACCGAGTCGGGCCGCGCCAGGTAGACGAATTCAAAGATGCAGGGATTGAGCTTGGCATCCGGCGCGCACTGCTCGGCATGCACCACGCCGTCCAGGTCCACATACACGGCTTCACCCGGCGCGATGTCGCGCTCGAACTGGTGCGAGGTGCCTTCCAGCGCCACCGATTCGCTGGCCACCATCACGGTGTCGCCGCCCTCGTTCCGGCCGCGGCCTATGCACAGCGGGCGAATGCCGAAGGGGTCGCGGAAAGCCAGCAGGCCGTGGCCGGCGATCAGCGCGACGACGGCATAGGAGCCCTTCACGCGCTTGTGCACGCCGCGCACCGCGGCGAACACATCGACTGGCTTGAGCGGCAGGCCGCGCGTGGTTTTTTCGAGCTCATGCGCCAGCACGTTGAGCAGCACTTCGGAGTCGCTGTCGGTGTTGATGTGGCGATGGTCGGTGTTGAAGAGTTCGGCCTTGAGCTCGGCCGCGTTGGTCAGGTTGCCGTTGTGCGACAGCACCAGGCCGAAGGGCGCGTTGACGTAAAAAGGCTGGGCTTCGTCCTCGCTGTAGGCATTGCCGGCCGTGGGGTAGCGCACCTGGCCCAGGCCCACCGTGCCCGGCAGCGCGCGCATGTTGCGGGTGCGGAACACGTCGCGCACCATGCCCTTGGCCTTGTGCATGTAGAACTTGCGCCCCTGCTGCGTGACGATGCCGGCCGCATCCTGGCCGCGGTGCTGCAACAGCAGCAGGCCGTCATAGATGAGCTGGTTGACGGGGGCTTTGCTGACGACGCCGACTATCCCGCACATGGTGTTCCGATCATGAAGAGTTGAATGTTCAAAGTTAAGTCAAATATTTGGCAAACTGTTCCGGCAACACCGGCTTGATGGCTTTGAGCGTGGCCGCCAGCACCGGCGCGCCTTTCGATTCCCGCCACCAACCGCTGGACTTCAGCGCCGTCATGTCGATCACCACAGTCGCGGCCAGCAACAACACCACGCCGCGCAGCACGCCGAACGCGGCGCCCAGCATGCGGTCCACGGGCGCCAAGCCAACCGCGGCCACCAGCTTCTTGAGCAAAAACGCCAGCAGCCCCGCCGCGAACACCGAGGCGATAAAAATCAGCACAAAGGCCGCCGCATAACGCACCGGGTCGGCGGCCGACTGCACAGGCAAGCGGGCGGCCAGATCCGGCGCAAACCATTGCGCCACAAAAAACGACACCACCCAGCCCAGCACCGACAACACCTCGTACACCAAGCCGCGCCATGCGCCCAGCAGCATGGAAAAAACCAGCACCCCCAGCAAAATCCAGTCAACAGCCGCCACGGATCATTACAAGGTCAGGATGGCGGCGGGCAAATCAAGGGCCTTGATCTTTCCGGCCGCTTTCTCGGCTTCGGCCTTGGTGGCAAACGGGCCCACACGGACCCGAATACGCTTGCCGTCCTTGGTTTCGGCGACTTGTGTATAGGTTTTGAGCCCGGCTTTTTCGAGCTTCTGGCGTGCCTCGCGCGCCTTGGCGACGTCGGCGAACGCCCCCACCTGCACCACCAGCCGGCCTTCGGCCTCGGCGGCAGCCGGTTTCGCGGCCGGGGGCGTGCTGCCGTTGAGCAGCGCGCTGGCGCGGGCCGCGTCGGCATTGGCCGCCGGCTTGGCTTCGGGTTTGGCGGCCGGTTTGGGCTCAGGCTTGGGCGCGGGCTTTGCCTCGGGTTTGGGTTCAGGCTTGGCTTCGGGCTTGGCGGCCGCCGGCGCGGAGGCCTCAGGAGCCGGCGCCGGTTTGGGCGTCAGGATTTCTTCCTTGGGCGCCAGGCTGGCGGCAGCGGCCACCTTGTCGGCCGGCGCGGCAGCGGGCGCAGGCGTTGCCGCCGGCGCGGGGGCCGCGGCGGTCGGCGCAGCCGGCACGGCCAGCGGCTTGACCGTGCCCTTGCCGGGGATTTCGATGGGGATGTCGACCGGGATGGGCCGGGGCTGGGTGTCGAACAGCAGCGGAAAGCCCACCACACCGATGAGCACCAGCACGGCCGAGCCGATCAGCCGGTGCTTGGCGCGCTTGCGCATCACTTCCACGCTTTCCGGCTGGGCGGCTGGCCCGGCATTGGGGGCAGGGTTGGAGCCGCCGCGGCGGAAGTTGAAAAACGGCATGGTGTGGCTTGAATCCGATTAGGGTGACGTCAGCGCTGAACCCGGGCTCCGGGCCGGTTGTCCGGCCTTAGCTGGCCAGGTGCGGGGCCGAAAGACGCGGCACGCCGTCCTTCAAAATACCGCCCACCGTGTAGAACGAGCCGAACACGACAATTCTATCAGCGGGGGTCGCGGCCTTGACCGCCGCCTGCAGCGCCGCTTCGGGGGATTCATAGGTGCCGGCGCTGGCGTCAGGCCGGGTATTGGCCGCCGCCCACTTCGCCTGCAAATCCTTGGCGGAAGCCGCCCGCGGCGTCGGCAAATCGGTGAAATACCACTTGTCGATCAGCGGCCCCACCCGCGCCAGCATGGGGGCCAGGTCCTTGTCGGCCATGGCGCCGAAGACCGCATGGGTGCAGGGATAAAAACCCATGGCGTCGAGGTTCTCCGCCAACGCGGCCACCGAGTGCGGGTTGTGCGCCACGTCCAGCACCAGCGTGGGCTGGCCGGGCACGATCTGGAAGCGGCCCGGCAGCTCGACCATGGACAGGCCGTTGCGCACCGCTTGGGCCGTCACCGGCAGGCGGTCGCGCAGCGCCGTCAACGCCGCCAGCACGCCCGAGGCATTGACCAGCTGGTTGGCGCCGCGCAGCGCCGGATAAGCCAGCCCGGCGTAACGCCTGCCGCGCCCCGCCCAGCCCCACTGCTGCTTGTCGCCCGAGAAATTGAAATCCGTGCCGAAGCGCCACAAGTCAGCGCCTACTGCGGCGGCGTGGTCAACAATGCTTTGCGGCGGCATGGGGTCGCTCACGATGGCCGGTTTGCCGGCGCGCATGATGCCGGCTTTTTCGCGGCCTATGCTTTCGCGGTCCGGCCCCAGGTATTCCATGTGGTCCAGGTCTATGCTGGTGATCACCGCGCAGTCGGCGTCCAGCATGTTGACGGCATCCAGCCGCCCGCCCAGGCCGACCTCCAGGATGACCACGTCCAGCTTGGCGTCGGCCAGCAGTTGCAGGATGGCCAGGGTGGTGAACTCAAAATAAGTCAGCGAGATCACATCGCCACCTTGCGTGCGGGCTTCCTCGACGCGCGCGAAGTGGCCGACGAGATCAGCCGCTTTCACGATGTCGCCGCGCACCCGGCAGCGCTCTTCAAAATGCACCAGGTGCGGCGAGGTGAAGACACCGGTGCGGTAGCCGGCCTGCAGCAGGATGGCTTCCAGCATCGCGCAGGTCGAGCCCTTGCCGTTGGTGCCGGCCACCGTGATGATGGGGCAGTCGAATGCCAGGCCCATGCGTTGGGCGACAGCGCTGATGCGCGCGAGGCCCATGTCTATGCCCACGGGATGCAGTTTTTCGCAATAGGCCAGCCAGTCGTCGAGGGTTGTCAGGTTTTGCATAGCCCCCGATTGTCGCCCAGGGGTCAAAACCCTTGCGCCGGGCGGACTCAGGTGGCGAAGCGGTCCGTCGCGTCGACCAGCCGGCACAGGATACCGGGCTCGCTAAAAGCATGGCCGGCATCGTTGACCAGCTGGAAATCCGCCTCGGGCCAGGCGCGGTGCAAATCCCAGGCGGTTTTGGCCGGTGTGGCCACGTCGTAGCGACCCTGCACGATCACGCCGGGAATCCCGGCCAGCTTGTGCGCGTCGCGGATCAGCTGGCCGTCCTCCAGCCAGCCGGCGTGCACGAAGTAGTGGTTCTCGATGCGCGCAAAGGCCAGCGCAAAGTCGTCGCCGCCATGCAGTTCGGTGAAAGCCGGGTCCGGCAGCAGCGTGATGGTCTGGCCTTCCCAGAGGCTCCAGGCGCGGGCGGCTTCCAGTTGGGCTGCCCTGTCGCTGCCGGTCAGCCGCTTGCGGTAAGCGGCCATCAGGTCGCCGCGCTCCGCCTCCGGAATGGGCGCGAGAAAGGCCTCCCACAGGTCGGGAAACAGCCAGGAAGCCCCCTCCTGGTAGTACCACAGCACCTCGGCGCGCCGCAGCGCGAAGATGCCGCGCAGTATGAGTTCGGAGACATGGCCGGGATGCGTCTCGGCATAGGCCAGCGCCAGCGTGCTGCCCCAGGAGCCGCCGAAGACCAGCCAGCGCTCCACACCCAGCAGCTTGCGCAGGCGCTCGATGTCGGCCACCAGGTGCCAGGTCGTGTTGTTCTCCAGCGAAGCGGCGGGGCGCGAACGGCCGCAGCCGCGCTGGTCAAACAGCAGCACGCAATAGCGCTCGGGATCGAACAGGCGGCGATGCTCGGGCGAGCAGCCCGCGCCCGGGCCGCCGTGCAGGAACACGGCCGGCTTGCCCTTGGGGTTGCCGCACAGCTCCCAGTAAATCGAATGGCCGTCGCCGGTTTCCAGGATGCCGGTGCGAAAGGGTTCGAGGGGCGGGTACAGCGGGGACGGGTCGGATGCGGATACGGTGGGCTTGGCCGAAGCAGCTGTCATGAATCAGAGGTCCGTGAAATGGTGGGGAGTAACCAGGGCCGTCCGGATGGCCCGGCGTCGTTTGATCGTCGTTTTGATTATTCCAGCCTTGCGGGCTCGCTGCCGCGTCCCGCCGCGCCCCGCCGCATCTGCCAGAATCCGCCCATGATCATTCTTTACGGCATCCCCAATTGCGACACGGTCAAAAAAGCCCGTGCATGGCTCACCGATCACGGCGTCGACTACCAGTTCCACGACTTCAAAAAGCAGGGCGTGCCGCCCGAACAGCTGGCGCGCTGGGCCCAGGCGGCCGGCTGGGAAACCCTGCTCAACCGCAAGGGCACGACCTGGCGCAAGCTGGACGAAGCGACCCAGGCCGGCGCAAAAGACAGCGCCGGCGCCCAGGCCCTGATGCTGGCCAATCCCAGCGTCATCAAGCGCCCCGTGGTGGATTGGGGCAAGGGCATCACGGTCGGCTTTAATGCCCCGGACTGGGAGGCGCGGGTTTAAGGCCGCGCATTGGAGCCCATTGGAGCCCGTTGGAGCCCACGAAACAGGTGTTTTTTCACGTTTTTCGATCCCATTGGGCACGCTTTACCTTCCCAAGAGAGCTTTACAGCCGATTTACCGAACTCCGCGCCCCAAAATGACTCTGACTTACTAAAATTGCAGATGCCGCCAGAGCGCCGCCCGCACCACGGGCGGCCCACCACGCGGCGCAACTTCAGCGATTTGCTGAAAAGGGGTTTAAAACCATGAAAAAAGCACTCATCCTCTCCACCATTGCCGCGGCCGCAGGCCTTGCCGCCGTGCCCGCCTCCGCCACGGACATCCTGGCGCGCGTCATTTCCAGCACGCCGGTGGTGCAGCAGGTCGCCGTGCCGCGCCAGGTGTGCACCAACCAGCCCGTCATCACGCAATCCCCCAACTCAGGCGCCGGCGCGCTCATGGGCGCGTTGGCCGGCGGTGCGGCTGGCAATGCGATTGGCAACGGCAGCGGGCGCGCGGTGGCCACGGTGATAGGCCTGGTCGGCGGCGCCATGGTGGGCGACCGCATCGAGGGCAACAACCAGCAGGTCCAGAACATGCAGCAATGCACGACCCAGACCTACTACGAAAACCGCCCCAGCCACTACAACGTGGTCTATGAATACCAGGGCACGCAGTACACCACCCAGATGGCCAGCGACCCCGGCCAGTACGTGCGCCTGCAGGTCACGCCGGTCGGCGCCATGACGCCCGCCCCCCAGACCTTCCAGTCCGCGCCGCAGCCCCAGACCTATGTGCAGCCGGCGCCGTCGCCCGTCTATGTGCAGCCTGCCGTGGTCGCGCCTGTGGTCTACCCGGCTTACCCCGCTTATTACGGGCCGGCCTACTACCGCCCCTACTACCCGCCCATCGGTCTGTCGCTGAACTTCGGCTACAGCCGTGGCTACGGCCATCATCACTGGCGTTAAAACCCGCCAGGAGTGAAACAAAAAAGGGGCGTTCTCAACGCCCCTTTTTGCTGCCCGCCTGGATCTGAAATGCCGCCTACTTCGGCGCCTCGATGAGTGCGCCCTTGAACAGCACCGGCCCGGTGGGCCCGCTGCCCGGCGGCACACCGCCCCTGGGCTCCAGCGTGATCGCCAGCGTGGGCACCTGCCGCATATCGGTGCCTGCGGCGGTCAGGCGCACCACCGGGTCAGCACCCAGCACACCCAGCGACTTGGGCGCCACGCCGGGCGGCAAGGCCCATAGCTCCAGCGACTTGTCCGGCTGCTCCCGGAAACCGCCCACGCGCTTCAGCACCAGGGTTTTGTTCTTCGGGTCAAAGGTCACCAGCAGCGAGGCCGCGGCCTTGTCGTCGGTCAGCACGGCCACGTATTCAATCTCCGGCGTGGCCTTCAGCCTGGCCGAGAGCTCGCCGACCTGCCCGCTGAGCCGCGAATTCACATTCAGTCCGACAACAACAGCCAGCACGGCCGCCAGGGCGCCCGCGGCGCTGGCGCCGCGCCACAAGCCCAGGCTGGCCCACCAGCCGGCCGCCGCTGGCGCGGTACTGCGCGCGGCCTGCATGGCGCGCGCCTCCTTGTCGGCCCTGACGAGGTTTTCAATGCGCGTCCAGACCGCCGGGCTGGGCGCCGCCTGCGGCTGCAATTCAGCGACGGAAGACAGCCGGCTTTGCCAGACCAGCGCCGCGGCGCGCAAGGTGGCGTTGTCGCGTGCCAGCGTTTCAAATCGGCGGCGTGCGCCGCCGCGCAAGGTGCCCAGCGCGTAGCTGGCGGCAAGTTGCTCCATCAGGGCGGGGTTGTTTTGAATGTTCATGCAAACCTCGCCATGCAACCGCGCAGTTGCTCAAGCCCGCGCCTTATCCAGGTCTTGACCGTGCCCAGCGGCAGCTTCAACTGCTCAGCCAGCTCGCTGTGGCTCAGGTCGCGCAGGTAGGCCAGGCTCACCACCTCACGCTGCTTTTGTTCCAGCCGGCCCAGGCACTGGTGCAGGGCCCAGGCCTGCTCACTGGCCTGGGTGGTGTCCATGGGGTTGGGCGAATCGCCCGCCACGGTGTCGGAAACCACGTCGTCCAGTTCCTGCATCAGGTCGGCCCGGTCGGAGGCGCGGCGGCGTAAAAAATCCAGGCCGCGGCTGCGCACCACCAGCCCCATCCAGGCCATGGGCGGCGAGAGGCTGGCCTTGTAATCACCGGCGATGCGCCAGATGGTCAAAAAAGCTTCCTGCAACACGTCCTCCGCCCATTCCCGCTTGCCCACCACGCGCAGCGCGACGCCGTAGAGCTTGGACGAGCTCAGGTCATAAAGCGCCCGCAAGGCCGTTTCATCGGCCTGGGCCACACGCTCGATCAGCGCAATCAGTTGAAGATCCGGGCTCTCTGCTTTCATGGGCACCATTCTGGGTTATTGAGAGGGGTACGCGATAGAGGGCCAACTGGATTCACGGCAGGCACGGCCAGGGCCCGGGGTGACCTAAAATCAGGGGTTTTTGGCGCGCGGCCACTTCGGCTGATCCCTTCTTCCAGCATCCACCCCAGGACCCCCTCATGGCCACCATACTCCAGAACCTTCCCGCCGGCCAGAAAGTCGGCATCGCCTTTTCGGGCGGACTCGACACCAGCGCCGCCTTGCACTGGATGAAGCTCAAGGGCGCGATCCCCTACGCCTACACCGCCAACCTGGGCCAGCCCGACGAGCCCGACTACGACGAGATCCCGCGCAAGGCCATGCAGTACGGCGCTGAAAAAGCCCGCCTCATCGACTGCCGCAGCCAGCTGGCCGCCGAAGGCATTGCCGCGCTGCAAAGCGGCGCCTTCCACATCACCACCGCCGGCGTCACCTACTTCAACACCACGCCGCTGGGCCGCGCCGTGACCGGCACCATGCTGGTCTCGGCCATGAAGGAAGACGACGTCAACATCTGGGGCGACGGCAGCACCTTCAAGGGCAACGACATCGAGCGCTTTTACCGCTACGGCCTGCTGACCAACCCGGGCCTGAAGATCTACAAACCCTGGCTGGACCAGCTCTTCATCGACGAACTCGGCGGCCGCGCCGAAATGTCGGCCTTCATGACCAAGGCCGGCTTCGGCTACAAGATGTCGGCCGAAAAAGCCTACTCGACCGACTCCAACATGCTGGGCGCCACGCATGAAGCGAAAGACCTGGAAGAACTCTCCACCGGCATGAAGATCGTCAACCCCATCATGGGCGTGGCCTTCTGGAAAGACGACGTCGAAGTCAAGCGCGAAGAAGTCACCGTGCGCTTTGAAGAAGGCCGGCCCGTCGCGCTGAACGGCAAGACCTTCAGCAGCATGGTCGAGCTGATCCTCGAAGCCAACCGCATCGGCGGCCGCCACGGCCTGGGTATGAGCGACCAGATCGAAAACCGCATCATCGAAGCCAAGAGCCGCGGCATCTACGAAGCCCCCGGCCTGGCGCTGCTGTTCATCGCCTACGAGCGCCTGGTCACCGGCATCCACAACGAAGACACCATAGAGCAATACCGCGACAACGGCCGCAAGCTGGGCCGCCTGCTTTACCAGGGCCGCTGGTTCGACCCGCAAGCCATCATGCTGCGCGAAACCGCCCAGCGCTGGGTGGCCAGCGCCATCACCGGCGAAGTCACCGTCGAGCTGCGCCGCGGCAACGACTATTCCATCCTCAACACCGTCTCGAGCAACCTGACCTATGCGCCCGAACGCCTGAGCATGGAAAAAGTGGAAGACGCGCCCTTCTCGCCGGCTGATCGCATCGGCCAGCTGACCATGCGTAATCTGGACATTACGGATACGCGGGCGAAGCTGGGGATTTATTCCAGTGCTGGGTTGCTGGAGTTGGGTAAGGGGGATGATTTCTTGAAGTTGGGTAAGTAAGCCGATTCAAACCCCAAAGAAAAAGCCCACCAAGTGAAAGCTTGGTGGGCTTTTTTTTGCGTAGGTCAATCAGCACCACTAGTCTCGATCGACATTAAAGAACGCCGACTTTCTGGCATGCGTCGAGAAAAGGTTTTTTGAGAAAGTTGCAATCAGTGAATGGACGTTTTTGTGTATTGAATGCCAAAGTCTGGAGATACTCTTGCGGATCCCGACCAAGCTCCCTCCACTCATCCAATACCTGCGCGAGCCAGGCCTTTCCGTCGCTTTCTGTGCAGAGTTTCGCTTTGTAGCGCTCTTCAATGCCATAAACATCTTTCCATGTATCGATTTCTTCAGCGACCGTCGCGGGACCAAATTGCAGCGTGATATCAGCCGGGGTTAGCTTGGCGACATCTGCGTGCTGCAAAACAACTGTTAGCTCAATGGAATGTGCTGCCGTTGTGTAAGGGTAGAAAAAAGTACGGCGATGAACTCCTCTAGCAGGGTCTTTAAGCGGATAGGCTGGGTCCTGACTGGTCTTGTAGCTGCTATTGCAGTGGTGACAGGCGGGAACAAGATTGCGGAAGTTGATAGAGTTGAATGGATAAAGCGCTTTGGGTAAGTAATGGTCGTAGGCCTCGCGGGGAGTGTGATTTGGGCCGAGCAAATCGCTTATGCCACAAAACGGGCACTTCCCGGCTTTATTGGTCTGGACAAATGTCTTGAAGTGATCGTCAATATCACCGATTTTGTCGCGCAGCGCGATTAGGTCCAGCAGTGATTGCGAATACAAGCCTTTGAAAAAAGTGCCGAGCTGGGCGGCAAGGTCTTTGTGATTGACAGCAATGTCAGCGTAACGTGCAATGTCTGCCGCCGGATCATTAGCGCACACTCTCTCCAGCTCGTTATTGCCCTGATACCACTGCCGAAACTGGTTGATTTGCGTGGCGGTCAGCGCCGAAAATAGACCGTGTATTCGCTCCACATGGCCGTAGAAGAAATCGGCACCTTTTGTGTCGGAGTAATAGAACGCTTCCATCACTTCGCGCAACTCTGCGTTGGCGTCGAACAGACTCAGGTCAAAAGCCCCATTTGTCGGCGCTTGGCACCATACGTTATGAAAAATGAAGTCGATGAACGCTTGCATCTTCTCCATTTTGTGTGGCACATAGGTGTACGGAAACAGCATTAGCCCTGCACCTCCCCATTGCCTAGCTGATCACCATCGAGGATGGCTTTGATCAGCAGCACCTTTTCCACAGAGTCACCAAGTTGCTCGTGAATCTCAGAGATCAGGGCCTCCTTGTCTTCGACGCCCATTTCAAAACGGTCCCGCCACACCTCTAGCAATGCCTGGGCATGACCACCAATGGTTTCCCGCTTGCCAAAGGTGCTCATAGTGATCTTGTTGATTGATGCACCTAGCGTGTTGTAGTCCGGATGACTGATGCTGACCGCGCCACTCTCTTTGTCCTTCTTGAAGATCAGCACCCTGTCCGGCTTGCTGTCCGAGATTAAGAAGGGCGTGTGGGTAGTGACCAGCATTTCCTGTGAGAACTCGCCCTTGCCGGGGAGGCATTGACGCAGACGGCTGATGAAGTTAGCGCGCCAGTCGGGGTTGAAATGAGTCTCGGGTTCGTCGAGCAGGAAAAGGCTATTGGTATTGCGGAATAAGAGGCACAAGCCAAGACTGTGCAGCAACTGGTGCTCTCCGTCGGACAGCTCTTTGAGAAGCATCGGCTTCTCCACCCCTTGCTTCGTGAAGTAGAAATGCTTTATGCGCATGACGCGCTCATCGGACGCCAAGATCGGCACAGTCTCGCTGACATAGTGGCTGGTCGAGGTGTAGAGATCCGACTTCTGTACCTCGCTGACCGGGTATAAATTCAGTGTCAGCAGAACCTGCAGCGCCTGAAAGAGCACCAGGGGCGAATTATCGAAGTTGGCGGAAAAAGCTCTTCGCGTCGCGTCATTGACCTTGTAGTCCAGAAACAAGGTGTCGGACGCCTCATCGTGAAAGTGCAACGTGGCGCAGCGCTTGAGTTTTTCGATGATCGATGTACGCTCGTCGCCTTCCAGACCTTGAAGCAGGTTGAGCCGATAGTCTCCGGTGTCCCGATCAAGATAGATCGCATTGGTATCCGCAAAGTGGCCATCCTCTGTTTCAGTGGGCAAGATGTAATCTCCCGAAGTGATGGTCGCAATCTGGTGACGAGTTACGGGAACACTCCGCCGCAAGATAATGCGAAATTGCTTCAGCGCCTCAATGCCCATGTCCTCACGGAAGGGTTGCAAGGTGGCTTCGTTCTCAAATAGGAGATTGCACAGCAGGATGGCTTGGCTGAAACCATTGTCGAGGTAGGCCATCCGCGTCTCTGGGCGTCCTGGGTAAGGCAATTGCCGGGTCAGCGCATTCAAGTATTCGTCGAACTGAACAAAACGTAGCTTGAAAAACGGGAGGCTGAGGATTTCATTTTCGCCGGACGAATATCCCAGCACGTACTGAGGCAAGAGTATGTCGGCGTGGCCGCCTTTGAAGCCTTCATAGGCATCAGTATTGAAAGCGCTTTGGTTCAACCACTGGAAGTCTATTGATTTACCAGGTTCCTTCCGGGCGCTCACACCGGCCCACACGGGGCCATTCAAGCGTCGATATTCTGGCGGCACTTGGACGAGATAGTCCAGTTCAAAGGCTACGGGCGAGAAATCCAGTGCGTCGCTTTGCAACACCTCTGGCAGAAAACTACGGCGCACGCGTAGCACTTCTAGCTGAAAGAAAATAGCCGCCAGCGCTTCGAGCAAATTGGATTTTCCGCTGCCGTTCGGGCCGGCACAAATGAAAGGCGCGAAGCCCTCAGGCTTGGCCATCTCTTCCTGAAACGACCACTTTGTGCGGAAGCGATGCTCAAAACCACAAGGCAAGCTTCGGAAACCCGCCGGGTCCGTTATTTTCAGGCGCACTAGTTTCATGATTTACCAACTGCCCCAACTCACGGAACGCTTTTCAAGTGCTACCCGATTGTTGTCCCCAATAAAGATTTGGTTCAACTCTCCGGATTCCAAAGCCTTGAAAACCAAGTCCTTGAGTGCATCGTAATCGTCCAGGGTCAACGCCGGTGTTTCTCCATCGGTTTCGAGTTGCGCTTGTTGCAGCGTCTGCCATGCTGATTCGAGAAGTTGAGCCGACCCCAGGCGGGCATTCGGCGACGTGTTCGTGAGGTATTGCTTGAGCCAGCGTGCGAGCAATTCGCTGCGCCCTTCTGGCCGCGCAGCCTGCACCACATGGTTGACGGCCTCAATTGGCGGTATCCCTTCCACTTTCAGGGAGGATTGCTCGGCTTCTCCGGCTTCGCCTCGGATTGCTTGAACTTGTTGGTCGGACAGCGGCACTCGCGACAAATCCAACTCGCCCTTGAATGCTTGTTGGCTCAGCGCGCCGTACAGAGCATCAAGAATAGTGAGGCTTTGCTGGTAGCGGGATTTAATGACTTCGATTTTTCCAACTATGGCGGCAAATTGGTTTTGGAGGTCAATTGGCGGGACAACAGTCGGAAAGTTCTTCAGTTGAGTTGAATTTATCGAAGCAATTCCAGTTGTTTGCTTTGCTGACTTTAGAAAATAGGCTTTCCCATAACGCGACCCAACGAGAGCACTCAGATAGTAGGGATTAATTCCTGCTTGCTCGTGGATTCGCACGCGGAAGATATGGTTTTGATGGATGCAGTTTGGTACTTGCTCCTCCCAAACAGACCCCCGGCCAAGCTTGTCAGGGTCTCCCCCCTCAGTTAGCAAAAGGTCACCTCGACGAAGTTGGTACTGATCTATCTCTTTCTGAGTCACTGCGATCGTTTTCACTTCATCAAGAACAAAGTGACCATCTTGAACATTCGCAACCCGCATATAAGGGACTTCTACTAATTCCTCGGCCGTATACTTTTTCCCTTTTGTGACGCCAGAAACAACTTCAGTGTATGAGGACAGTCTTTCGATTGGCCATTGAGTGAATGTTCCATCCCGAAAGCCAAACATCTCCAGAAACGTACTCTTGAGCAAATCGTCGAGCTGTTGCAAATCTCGCTTGCGCTGGGTGATCAGCGCTTCCACTTTGCCGAGCAGATGGGCAATGCGCATCTGGTCGTCGAGCTTGATCTGAGGCAGCGAGATGCCTTCCAGTGCGCTTCTGCTGATATGCGGAATCGTCGCGCCAGTTGCGGTTTGGCGCAAATAATCGAACTTTGACCTTAGATACAGTCCGAGATACGGCGTAAACAGACGCTCGTTAGTCTTGATGCGGAGTCGTGCAATGGTGCTGCCAATATAGCCCGCCTTTCCAAAACCGATAGTGCCGGCATTGGCCCCGTCCCAAGCAATTAATACGTCCTCGGGGATTGCATCCGTGCCATTGGCATCATCGGTATAACGGACCAGGATATCGTTTCGGAGATCATCAATACCAATTAGGCGTCTTGCGTTGGCCGATGGTAACTCGGAAACCTCATGTTTCTTGCCTTTGGTGATCGAGATAACCGAGCCAAGTGTTTGATACAAGACTTCGCTCATCCCACCATCCCCTTCAACTCCAGCAACTCACGCACAATGCCGCTTTGTACGTTGGCGAGTTCAGCCTCGTCCACATTGCCTATCTCGGCCCGAATCAGCCGATCCAAAATTACATTCGGCGGATCGTAGTGCACTTCTTCAAACACGTCTTCTTTGTAGCGGGAGAGTGAAAGGTTATAGCCTTCGGCTTCAATCTTGGCACGCGGCACCGCAAAGCACATGGCAGTACGGTCAGTATCGGTGGCGGCATTGCGGGCGTGGAAGCGGGCAATGATGTCCTGCAGATCACCGTGGCCTTCCTGCTTGCTGCGCTTGTCGTCCAGGCTGTAGCCATCCGCCTGCATCTCGTAGAACCAGACGTGTTCGGTGGCAGGTTTGCTGACCTTGTCCTTCGGCCCCCACACCTTGGTGAACAAGAGGATGGCAGTGCTCACTCCGGCGTAAGGTTTGAACACCCCGCTGGGCAAGGTGATGACGGCTTTGAGATCGCAACGCTCCACCAGCAACTGCCGCAGCGTCTTGAAAGCGCCGCCGGAGCCGAATAGCACGCCCTGCGGGACGATCACGCCGGCGGTGCCGCCTTTCTTGAGCAGGCGGTAGATGTTTTCGACGAACAGTAGTTCGGTCTTGGTGGTGGCGAGACTTAGGTTTTCGTTGATGTCGCCCTTGTCGATGCTGCCGGTGAAGGGCGGATTGGCCATCACGATGTCGTATTCGCCTTCCTGGGTGTAGCCCTTGGAAAGGGTGTCCTTGTAGTCGATATTCGGCTCGTCGATACCGTGCATCATCAGGTTCATCAGCCCCAGACGCACCATGGTGCTGTCGATGTCGTAGCCCCATAGCGAGCTGCTCAGAATTGCCTTGGCTTTTTCGGTGAGGGCCGCCGCTACCGAGGTACGGACAAAGCCATCTTCGTCTTCGGTGATGGTGAACTCTGTCTTGTTCTTCTTTGCTTCGGCAACCGCCAATTGCGTGACGATGTACTGGTAGGCACCAAGCAAAAAGCCGCCAGAGCCGCAGGCCGGATCGGCAATCTTGTGGCCGAGCTGCGGCTGCACCAGCTCGGCCATCAGCTTGATGATGTGTCGTGGGGTGCGGAACTGGCCGTTCTTGCCAGCGGTGGCGATCTCAGACAGCAACATTTCATAGACATCACCCTGAATGTCTTGAAAGGCTTGGCCGTTCTCGCGCGAGTCGCGTTCCATCACCTCGAAGATGTCGTCGATGGTTCCCATGGCCTCTACAAGGAGCGACTCTTTGGGGATGATGAACACCGCATTGCGCATGTGATGCGTAAAATTGGACTCCGCACCGTTCAGGTCTTTGAGGAACGGGAATACTTTATTCGCCACATGAGACAGCCGCTCTGTAGCGTTCATATGCTTGAACTCGCTCCACCGCAGGCTACGCTTGTCGATCGGTCGTTGCTCTGCCACCGGTCGGTTGCGTTCTTCAGGCGGAATCCAGCTGCCATCGAAACGGGAGATGTACTTCTCGCCAGTCCACTCGGCATCGGTCTGCCGCTTGATATCCAACTCATCTAATCGTTTCATGAAAAGCAAATAGGTGATCTGCTCGATTGCTGTAAGTGGATTACTGATACCGCCGCTCCAGAATTTGTTCCAGAGTTGATCGATCTTGCTTTTGAGTTCAGGGTTGTTTTGCAGCATGTGTTTGTCTATGTATTAAGCGGCCAACCGTTCGGTCAGCTGCAGGATTTCATTTATTTCTGCCGGACTAAAGACGCCACGGATGCCTTGCGGATGAATGACTGTGAAGGGCGCGTTAATCAGGTCCCTCTTTTCAACTTTCTCTCGCTCGATGATGAAATTTTTCAGTAGGTTGAGAAATTCCAGCTGGCGACTGCTAAGGGTGGTATGGACGCGAATAAAGCGAGCAAAAGCTTCGCTGACAGTGTCAGGGAAGCTTTGCAATACTTCCAACCCCAGGATGTGACGAATGAATTGAATGAAGCGAGCTTTCCGGTTCTTATAGACCTGCCGCAACAGGTCTTCCGTGATGTGTGGGTGTTCTTCGTGCAATAGCTCCGCCAGTTGATTGGCTTCGTCTTCTGTCACAGCCTCACCATTCTTGATTTTTTTCAGTACTGGGTTGTCCTCAGTCAAGTCACTAATCAGTGTCTCGACCATTTCACGATAACGCGTGATGCTGACGGCCTCATGCTGGGGGCCGAACTCTACCCACTCTTTCTTGTGCATTTCGTCGACCAGATCAAGGTGGGTTTGGTTCTGTTCAGTGATTTGCTCACGAAATTTCATCAATGGACTAAGCTTGACCACCAAGTCGTCGAAGGCGTCTTCATCCGCCTTGGCCCAGTAATGGGCAGTCTGAGCAGCGCGAATCAAAACTTCTTCCAATTTGACGAAGCTGACCGAAAGCGGCAACTCGCTTATTTGCTCGACGATGCCTTCCTTTATGGTTTCCGCTTGCTCCTTGTTTTCATTCAATACCGCCAGGGAGTATTCGAGCACGTCACGCTCGAAACGCATCGCTTTGAAATCAGCCTCGGAGACGGTGCGGAACAGAGACTTGATCTCAGCGCGCAGGAATTCGAGCTTCTGATGGGTAAGACTGACCCAGAAGTTTTCCTCCTCCAAGCGCGCCAGCGCTGTGGCGGCCTCTCTGATCACAACCGAATCTTTGGGCAGCGCAGCAATTTGTAAGCGCAGCTTGGCGACTTCTCGTTCTGCGATGTCGGCATGACCCCTGTCGCTGGCCTTTTCGATCTTATCCAACCGCAGACCTACCAATCTCACAGGTAGTGGCAATTGAGATTTCAACTCTTTACCTTTGGGATTGAGCTTGAAGTACTCGAAGTTGTCCCAGCAGTCGAGGATCAGGAACACATCTTTATCAAGGCACCAGGGCTTGGGCTTGTTGGTTTCAAGCAAGCGTGTTCCACGCCCCACCATTTGCCAGAACTTTGTATAGGAGTAAACGGGTTTGGCAAACACGAGATTGACGGTCTCGCGCACGTCGATGCCGGTGTCGAGCATGTCTACGCTGATGGCAATGCGTGGCATATCGTTGCTAGTGAACTGGTCTAGCAAGCCTCCTTTGCCGTACACGCGTGGGTCGTCGGATACAAGTACTTTGGCTAAATCACCGTGGTACTGGGGATAGAGCTTATCGAAGATCTCTTCCATGCGCCGGGCGTGTGCCTTAGTGGCACAGAAGAAGATGGTCTTGCCAGGTAGCACGCCGTTGGCGTCCTTGATGCATTCCTCCATAAACTCCCTGACGATCAAGGTGTTGGTGCCTTTGTTGATTACCTGTTTCTCCAACTGCGAGCCTTCGAAGTTGATTTCTTCAACCTCTTTGCCCTGAAGAATCAACTTCTTCTGGTCTTCCAAAGAAATGGTCCGCTTGCTGATGCCTTCAATCTGAAACTTGGTCTGAATCTTCATGACCTGAAAGTTGCAGAGGTAGGGAGGCACGTTGTTTACCGCCTCCTCAAAGGTGTACGCAAAGGTCGGCAGGCCGTCTTCGCAGTGGAATAGCTGAAAAGTGTTGTGATCGATGATGTCGGTCGGTGTGGCGGTTAAGCCTAGTGTGATGGTCTTGAAATAGTCAAGCACCTCGCCAAAAGTGTTGTAGATGGAGCGGTGGCTTTCATCAACCACAATGAGGTCAAAGAAATGTGGCGATAGATGCTGTGTTTGGTCCCGAATGATATTGAGCATCGTGGGATAGGTTGCGACATAGACACGGCGGTCTTTGGCAATGAGCTTTTCGCCAACATTGGGCCAGCGCGGCTCGTTGGGCATGTGTTCCTTGAACGCGGCTAAGGCTTGCTCGCGCAGTGCGATGCGGTCGACCAAAAACAGTACCTTCTCGGCATGTCCGGCGCGCATCAGGGCATCAACCATGGCAATACAGGTGCGCGTCTTACCAGTGCCAGTAGCCATAACCAGCAAGAACTCTCGCTTCTTCTGCTCAATTCCTTCGAGCACTGACCGAATGGCTCGGATTTGGTAGTCGCGACCGGCAATCGAGGTGTTAATGAACTCAAGTGCCAGCGACTTGCGATTTCGGCGGATGTGAGCGAAGCGTTCCAGATCATCGCGCGTAGGAAAACCCACTACCTTGCGCGGCGGAGCGTTCTCCAAATCCCAGAAGTAGGTTTCCAGGCCATTGGTATAGAAGCAAAAGGGTAACTCACCGCCCAGTTGCTTCTGGATGTTGTAACAGTACTGCTTGGCTTGTTCCCGGCCTATGGCCGCGTCCCGGCTGGACTTCTTGACCTCGATCACGGCCAAGGGCTTGCGGTCTTTGCCCAACAGGACGTAGTCGCTAAATTGGTGGCCTTCATAGGGGGTGCGTGGTTCGGCCACCCCCAATGGCAGGCTGGTGAGGATGTCGAACTCTTCGATTACCTGCGTAAGGTCTTTGACGTCCCAACCCGCCACGGCCAGTTGGGAGTCAATAAGCTCACTTCGCGTTTGGCTTTCGGAAGCCGACAAGTTCGTCAATTACGTTCCCCCCACCAATTTGTCCGATTTGACCAAACAACCCCTAATGCCGACGGTCAGGTTGATAAAGTACACCGCTTTGCCTGTCTCCGGCCTCTTCATGTTAAACATTTGAATTATTTTTAACGCGAAAAAAGCTTGTGTTAAATAAACCTCTCTTTTTGGCCCTTGGAAAAGCGCCGCAGGGGTCAAAGAGCACTCACACGCCCTGAAGGCCCAAAAAACCGGAGTTTTTGGCATCGAGAGTGCTCAAAGCCTCCGTCTGACGGGCTCAAGCAGCTATCAGAAACATAGCGAAAATCAAAAACCGCCTTTGGGCGGCTTTTCGATGGCCTTTGGTCCCTCGGCACCCTCAGTCCCCACCCCCACCGCACCCCGATCCACAACCCGAACTACACCCGCTGCTGCTGTCCGAACTCCCGCTGCTGCTGGAACTGTCGCTGCTTGAGGACGAAGACTCGCTGCCGCCAAACCCGTCCGCATCGCCGCTGTAGCTGCCGTCTGAAAAGCTTTCGCCGCAATAGGCACCGCCGCCCTGGTCGCCCTCGCGCCGCACGCCCTTGCAGTCAGCCATGTAGACAAACCCGCCGGGAATCGCGAACTTGGCATCGAGCGCGAACAGCAGCGGCAGGCGGCTGGGCTGCCGGGGGTTGATGGATTCGTCGCGGCAGGCCCAGAACCAGGCGCGGCGCAGGCCGTCATTGGTGGAGGCCTTGCGGCCCAGTACTTCGGCGGGCACGTGGTCGATGAAACGGCCTATCACCAGGTCGCACCACTCGCGGTAGGCCGAGGTGTGCAAAATGAATTCATGCCACATGCTGTCGACCACCTGCGAGGGCATGGCGACAAAGCGCTTGTTGCTGCGCTGGCAGGCGATGAAGAACTGGCGCAGCCCGCGCTCGACCAGTTCGGCGTCCCTGAGGCTCAGGTGCGGATAGCTGTCCATCAGCTTGCGCCTGAGGAAGCGGGGCAGCGGCGCTTCGCGGACCAGCCGGCTGCGCTCACGGGCCGCCCAGATATGGCCGGCCAGCATGGCCATGAACAGCACGGAGATCGTGGTCATGGTCCAGCCTGGTGGCCGCCAGCCGGCGAAAATGGCGACCAGCAACAGGCTGACCCAGGCGAATGCCAGCATGGCGGCGGTGGAGCGCGAATGCCGCAGCAGCAGCCTGCGCCAGGTCGATACCTCCGGCCCCCGATAAACCTTGCCCAGACGCGCCATGCTCAGACCACCACCGGCTCAGGCTCCAGCCGGATGCCGAAGCGTTCATACACACTGGTCTGGATGGCTTTGGCCAGCGTCATGACCTCGCCGCCCGTCACCGGGTCGGCCGTGCCGCCGCGGTTGACCAGCACCAGGGCCTGCTTGTCATAAACGCCGGCATTGCCGATGGACTTGCCCTTCCAGCCGCAGGCATCGATGAGCCAGCCCGCGGCCAGCTTCACCGAGCCGTCGGCCAGGTGGTAATGAACGATTTTGGGCTCGCGCTGGATGATGTCGGCGCATTGCTCGGCCGAGACGGTCGGGTTCTTGAAAAAACTGCCGGCGTTGCCGATCACCTTTGGGTCGGGCAGCTTGGCCCTGCGGATGTCGCAAATCCAGTCGTAAATCTGCCGGGCATCCGGCGCCTGGATGGCGGACTGCGCCATTTTTTTCTCGATGTCGGCATAGCCCAGCACCGGCTTCCATGCCTTGGGCAGCGAGAACCGCACCCGCGTGATGAAGGCCTTGCCTTCCAGCCCGAAGCCGTGGCCACCCGGGGCGGGCGCCGAACTGCTGTGCTTGAACACCGAATCACGGTAGCCAAACGCGCATTGCGCGGCATTGAGGGTGAATGGCTGGCCTGTGGTGAGGTCTATGGCGTCGAGCGACTCAAAGCGGTCCTGCAGCTCCACGCCGTAAGCGCCTATGTTTTGCACCGGCGATGCGCCGACCGTGCCGGGGATGAGCGCCAGGTTTTCCAGGCCCGGGTAGCCCTTGTCCAGCGTCCAGGTGACGAGCTCGTGCCAGTTCTCGCCGGCGCCGGCCTCGATGACCCAGGCCTTGGCATCTTCCCTGAGCAGCCGTTTGCCCATGATTTCGGCCTTGAGCACCAGGGGCTTGACGTCGCCGGTCAGCACGATGTTGCTGCCGCCGCCCAGCACGAACTTGGGCGCGGCCTTCAGGGCCGGGTCCGCCAGCACGGCGCTGATATCGGCTTCATCGGCCACGCGGACCAGAGCCAGGGCCTTGGCCACGATGCCAAAGCTGTTGGAATGCTGGAGCGGAACGTTTTTCTCGACTAACATCCGGGGGATTGTCTCACCCCGAGACCCACCCGCATCCTTACAAAGACCCGCACCATGCCCTCTTTCGACACCGTTCTTGAAGCCGATCTGGTCAAGGTCAAAAACGCCGTGGAAAACACCGGCAAGGAAATCGCCACGCGCTTTGACTTCAAGGGAACTTCCGCCTCCATCGAACTCAAGGACAAGGACATCACCCTGATTGGCGACAGCGACTTCCAGCTCGACCAGATCAACGACATCCTGCGCAACAAGCTGACCAAGGCCGGCGTCGACATCCGCTTCCTGGACATCGGCAAGGCCGAAAAAATCGGTGGCGACAAGGTCAAGCAGGTCTCCAAGGTGCGCAACGGCATCGAGGCCGAGCAGGCCAAGAAGATCCAGCAGCTCATCAAGGGCAGCAAGGTCAAGGTGCAGGCCTCCATCCAGGGCGACGCCGTGCGCGTGACGGGCGCCAAGCGCGACGACCTGCAGACGGCCATGGCCATGATCCGCGCCGAGATCAGCGACTTTCCGCTGAGCTTTAACAACTTCCGAGATTGATATGAAATCCCCCGCACAGCGACTGGGAGGCGCGGCCGCCCTGCTGCTCGCGCTGGCCCTGCCTCATGGCGCAGCACAAGCCCAGACCGTGGGCCTGGCCGGCATGCTGGGCAACAAGGCCTTGCTGATCGTGGACGGCGGGCCGCCCAAGACGGTGGCCCCGGGGGAAACACACCAGGGCGTCAAGGTCGTCTCCACCGCGGGCGACCAGGCGGTGGTGGAGCTCTCCGGCAAGCGCCACTCGCTGCGCATCGGTGATGCCCCCATGAGCGTGGGCGCCGGCGGCGGCCCAGGCACCCAGGCCGGGCAAGGCAGCCGCATCGTGCTGACGGCGGGCAGCGGCGGGCATTTCATGACGCAGGGCCAGATCAACGGCAAGATGGCCCAGTTCCTGGTGGACACCGGGGCCAGCGCCGTGTCCATGTCGCTGGCCGATGCCGAGCGCATGGGGGTGGACTACAAATCGGGCCGGCCCGTGCAGCTGCAGACGGCCAACGGCGCCATCATGGGCTGGCAGACCTCGCTCGCCTCGGTGCGCGTGGGGGATGTGGAAGTCTTCAATGTGCCGGCCGTGGTGGCCGCGCGCGAAATGCCATTTGTCCTGCTGGGCAACAGCTTTCTCACGCGCTTCCAGATGAACCGCACCAATGAAGAGATGGTGCTGACCCGGCGCTTCTAACGCGCGCGGGCCGAGAGCCGCTCAGGCCTTCTTGCCGCTGCCTAGTTTCGACTCTGTCCCCTTGAGCAGCTTGCTGATGTTCTCGCGGTGGCGGTAGACCAGCAGCGCGCTGATGGCGAACATCACCAGCAAAATGGCCTTGTCGACATACCAGGCTTCGCGGTCCCCGAACAGGTAATACAGCGGCGCGAAGGCGGCCGAAACCAGGGACGCCAGCGAAGAGTAGCGCGAGAAAAAGGCAATGATGACCCAGGTGGCCAGCGTCGCCAGGCCCAGCACCCAGCTCACGCCCATCAGCACACCGGCCGCCGTCGCCACGCCCTTGCCGCCCTTGAACTGGAAGAACACCGGGTACAAATGCCCGAGGAAAGCCGCGAAGCCCACGGCCGCCACCGTGCCGTCGCCCAGGCCGTAGTCGGCGCCAAACCATTTCACCAGCACCACCGGCAGCCAGCCCTTGAGGGCGTCCAGCAGCAGGGTGGCGATGGCCGCCGGCTTGCTGCCCGAGCGCAGCACGTTGGTGGCGCCGGGGTTCTTGCTGCCGTAGCTTCGGGGGTCGCTCAGGCCCATGAGCCTGCTGACGATCACCGCGAAGGACAGCGAGCCCAGCAGGTAGGCCAGCAGCGTGGCGACGATTGAATATGCGTAAACCATGGGTCCCTCTTTATGTATGGTGGCGGCCGGCCTTCCCGGGCCGGCGTTCAACCGTAGCCGGCAGCGTTGTCCAAACTCAGCGCACAGTTCACCGATTTTGCACCGAGCAATGTGACACAGACCTGCGGGTCAATCCCGACCAGGTAACCGCGCCGCCCGCCGTTGATGGCGATTCTAGGCAAAGCGAGGATGCTTTCCTCGATATAGACCGGCATGGCCTTGCGCGTGCCGAAGGGCGAGGTGCCGCCCACCAGGTAGCCGCTGTGCCGGTTGGCGACTTCGGGCTTGCAGGGCTCGACCGACTTGGCGCCTATCTGCCGCGCCAGGTTTTTGGTCGAGACCTTGCGGTTGCCGTGCATCAGCACCAGCAGCGGCTTGGCGTCCTGGTCCTGCATGACCAGGGTCTTGACCACGGTGAAAGGGTCAAAGCCCAGCACCTCGGCGCTGTGCTGGGCGCCGCCGTGCTCCAGGTACTCGTAGGGGTGCTCGGTGAATGCGACTTTGTTGGCCTTCAACAGCTGCGTCGCGGGCGTTTCACTGACGTGGTCCTTCTTTCCCATCAGCTCAGTTCCCTACCGCTGCGCCTTGCGCAATGCCCCGCATCCACACTCATACTCAGAGGGCCGGGTCGCGGTTTTCCCAGCGGATTTTGTCGATCTCGGCGAGTACCTCCGGTGTGAGCTTGGTGCCCCAGGCGTCGATATCCTCATCGAGCTGCGCGATGGAGGTCACGCCGATGATGGTGCTGGCCACCTGCCATTTGGTGTAGCAAAAAGCCAGCGCCATCTGCGTGGGCGTGAGGCCGTTGGCGCGTGCCAGCGCGTTGTAGCGCCGCGCGGCGGCCAGGGCCTCGGGGCGGCCCCAGCGCTGCTTGCGCGTGGATTCGAACTTGGCGATGCGCGCCTCCTTGGGTGCGTTTGCGCCTTCGAAACCCGATTCGTCGTACTTGCCGGTCAGCAGGCCGAAGCCCAGGGGCGAATAGGCCAGCAGCGAAACGCCGAGGCGGTGCATGGTTTCGTCCAGGCCGTTTTCCACCGTGCGGTTGACCAGGCAATACGGGTTCTGCACCGAGGCCACGCGCGGCAGGCCGTGCTGCTCGGCCAGGCGGACGAACTCGTGCACGCCGTAAGGCGTTTCGTTGGACAGGCCGATGGCGCGCACCTTGCCCGCCTTGACCAGGCCGGCCAACGTCTCCAGCTGTTCATGGAGGGAGGTGGCGGAACGCTCCTGCGCGGGGTTGTAGTACAGCGCGCCGAAGGCCGGCACGTGGCGCTCGGGCCAGTGGATCTGGTAGAGGTCGATCACATCCGTTTGCAGGCGCTTGAGGCTGGCCTCGCAGGACGCCACGATGTCCTTGGCCGTCATGCCGCTGCCTTCGCGCACCCAGGGCATGCCGCGCGAGGGGCCGGCCACCTTGCTGGCCAGCACCACCTTGCTGCGCACCGAGGGGTTTTTGGCGAACCAGTTGCCGATGATGGTTTCGGTGGAGCCGCAGGTTTCGGCGCGCGCCGGCACCGAATACATCTCGGCCGTGTCCAGGAAGTTGACGCCGCGCGCCAGCGAGCGGTCCAGGATGGCATGCGAGGTTTTTTCATCGACCTGTTCGCCAAAGGTCATGGTGCCCAGGCAAATAGGGGTCACCTGCAGGTCGCTGGAGCCGAGTTGGACTTTATTCATGGGAGTTGCTTGGTGCGGTTGAAGATGAGGAAGGGAAAGGCACTGTTGCGCCAATGAGAAGCGGGTGTGACGAAGTTCACGAGTCGGCTAGTTTAAGGTTTTGGCCTGTTGCCTGCTGGCGCTCCCCAATTCGGGCCCTTGTCTTACAACTGCTCACCAATTGCCTGCCTAGGATTCACAGACCGACGATCTAATCCCCCCCGTGGCTGAAATCCTTGAGTCCATCAAGCCAGCTTCATAACGATATCAATCCATTTTTCCCGAGGAGAATTTCCATGAACCGACTGACCATCACCTCCATCACCAGCGCGACGCTTGTCGCACTGGCCCTCTCCGGCTGCGCCAACATGACGGAAACCCAGTCCGACACGGCCAAGGGCGCCGGCATTGGCGCGGTGGCGGGCGCGCTGCTGGGCGCGGCCACCGGCGGCTCCAAGGGCGCGGCCACGGGCGCGGTGCTGGGCGGCGCGGTCGGCGCGGGCGGCGGCTACATCTGGTCCAAGAAAATGCAGGAACAAAAAGCCGCGATGGAACGCGCCACCGCCGGCACCGGCGTGGCCGTGAGCCAGACCCCCGATAACCGCCTGAAGCTGGACATCCCCAGCGACGTGTCGTTTGACGTGGGCCGCTCGGCCATCAAGCCCAACTTCGCCCCCATCCTGAACCAGTTCGCCACCAGCCTGAACCAGAACCCGGTCACGACGGTGACCATCATCGGCCACACCGACAACACCGGCTCCGACGCCATCAACAACCCGCTGTCGGTGGACCGCGCCGACTCGGCCCGCGACTACCTGGTCAGCCGCGGCGTGGCCCGCACCCGCATCATGACGGAAGGCCGCGGCTCGCGCGAGCCTGTGGCCGACAACAGCACGCAGCAAGGGCGGGATAAAAATCGCCGTGTGGAAATCTACGTGGCCGAGCACGTCGCATCAAGGTAGTTGGCACACCCCTGCTAAATAAAAAAGCACTCCTCGGAGTGCTTTTTTGATGTTTGGGTCAGCTTGCCGACTGCGCCTTGAAGCGCTCCTCTTCCTGCAATCGCAGCACACGCCTTTGCACTTTTCCCGTAGTCGTCATGGGCAGGGCGTCGATGAACTCAATCTCCTTGGGGTACTCATAGGGCGCCAGCATGGTCTTCACATGGGCCTGCAGTTTCGCCGTGAGCTCTTCCTCAAACCCGGCCGCCCCGCCCGGATGCGCTGCGCGTACCGCCGCCTGGTCAGGCGCGATCACCACATAGGCCTTGACGACGGCGCCGCGCTCGCGGTCGGGCTTGGGCACCACGGCCGCGTTGGCGACGGCCGCGTGCTTGACCAGGCAGTTCTCGATCTCGCCGGGGCCTATGCGGTAGCCGGCGGCCTTGAACACATCATCGGCCCGGCCTTCGTACCAGAGGTAGCCGTCGGCATCGCGGCGCGCCAGGTCGCCGGTGCGGCACCAGTCGCCGGTGAATTTGTTGCGGGTCGCGGCCTCTTTCTTCCAGTAGCCCAGAAAGAAAATCGGGTCGGGATCGCCGTGGATGTCGTAGCGGTTCACCGAGACATCGCCGGGCACGTCGACCGGGCATTCATTGCCTTCATCGTCGATCACCGCCACGCGATGGCCCGGGTAGGCCTTGCCCATGCTGCCGGCACGCGCGGGCCACAGGCGGCTGCAATTGCCGACCACGTAATTCATCTCGGTCTGTCCGAACATCTCGTTGACGGTCACGCCCAGCTGCTCACGGCAGTAGGCGAACACCGCATCGCCCACCGCCTCGCCGGCGCTCATCATGGCCTGCAGCTTGAGCCTGAAATGCTGCGCCGGCTTGGGATAGGCCTTCATCATGGCCTTGAGCGCCGTGGGGAACAAAAAGGTGTGCGTCACTCCCTGCTCGGCCATCAGGCTGAAGGCCAGCTCGGGGCTGAAACGGCCGTTGAAGGCGACGATGGGGCGACCGAAGTACAGGCTGGGCAGCAAGGCATCCATCAGTCCGCCCGTCCACGCCCAGTCCGCCGGAGACCAGAACACGGCCTCCGACTTTTTATTCGCCTTGCCGTCAAAGCCAAACCAGTTGTGGCTGCAGACAAAGCCCGGCAGGTTGCCGATGAGCGCGCGGTGCGGCAGCAAAGCCCCCTTGGGCGGGCCGGTAGTGCCGCTGGTGTAGATCAGGATGGCGCCTTCCTCGGCCTTGGTCTTCACGGCCGTGAAAGTACCCTTTTGCGCCGCCAGCGCGCTGTCATAGTCAAGGTCGCCCTGGCCGCGGGCGGTGCCGGCGGCAATGACCGTGCGCAGCGCCGGGCAATGGCCGCGAATGGCCTTGAGGCTGCCGATGGAGCTTTCGTCACAAATCGCCACCACGGCATCGCTGTCCTGCAGCCGGTATTCGAGCGCATCGGGGCCGAACAGCATGGACAGCGGCATGGCTACCGCCCCCATCTGGAACACCGCCATATAGGCCACGGCGGTTTCCAGGCGCTGCGGCATCACGATGGCGACGCGGTCGCCGCGCTGCACGCCCAGCCCCGCCAGCACCTGGCTCAGCGCGTCGGCGGCTTTTTGCAGTTCCTGGAAGCTGTGCGAGACGGTTTTGGCGCCCGGTTTGTGGATGCGTATGGCGCTTCGCGGCTCGGCCCGCGCCCAGCGGCCGCAGCAGGCTTCGGCGATGTTGAAGTGTTCATCCACCTGCCAGCGAAAGCCGGCGTGCAGCGCCGCGTAATGGTCGGGCTGGCTGGCCGCCGGCTTGTCCCTGTGTTGACTGCGCTTCAATCTCTGTCTCCTTATGATGGGGAACCAAGGTTCAGAACCTGCTCAAGCCCAATGTACAAAGAAAAACGATCCTCCCGCAGCGAGTTTGTCCCTATTCGTGGCCTCAACTACCACGTGCGCCTCTGGGAAAGCCCCTCGGGCGCCGATCCCGCGCTGCCGCCGCTGGTCTTGGTCCATGGCTGGATGGATGTGGCCGCTTCCTATCAGTTCATGGTGGATGCCTTTTCCGACGCCTTTGCGCAGGGCCGCACCATCATCGCGCCTGACTGGCGCGGCTTCGGGCTCACCAGCTCGGGGCCTGAGGGCAGCCCTGCCGACAATTACTGGTTTGCCGATTACCTCGCCGACCTGGATTTTTTGCTCGACCATTACGTGGGCGACAAAGCCGTGGACCTGGTCGGCCACAGCATGGGCGGCAATGTCGCCATGCTGTATGCCGGCGTGCGGCCCGCGCGCATACGGCGGCTGGTCAACCTCGAAGGCTTCGGCCTGCCGCCCACAAAGCCCGAGCAGGCGGCGGGCCGCTATGCCAAATGGATGGACGAGCTCAAAAGCCTGCAGCGCGGCGAACTCGCGCTCAAGGCCTATGACAGCGTGGACGGCGTGGCGCGCCGCCTCATGAAAACCAACCCGCGCCTCTCCGCCAACAAGGCCGGCTGGCTGGCCGGCCACTGGGCCCGCCAGGATGAGGCCGGCCAATGGCAGATCCTGGGTGAGCCCGCGCACAAGATCACCAGCGCGCAGCTCTACCGCGTCGACGAGGCACTGGCGATCTACCGCCGCATCAGCGCCCCCACGCTGGCCGTCGAGGCTTCCGACGATTCCCTGGCCACCTGGTGGCAGGGCAAATACAGCCTGGCCGAGTACCACGAGCGGCTCAAACAGGTGCCCCAGGCCAGTGTCGCCGTGATCCAGGATGCAGGCCACATGCTGCACCACGACCAGCCGGAACAGCTGGCAACACTGATTGAGGGCTTTCTGGAGCAATAGCCCCCACGCTTGTCGCTTCGCGTACTACGCTGCCCCCCGACGGGGCTGTTTCACCTTGGGGCGGCCCGGCGGTGAAACGCGTCGCTACGTTTTAGAGCGCCACACACGCTGCGTCCCCTCAAGAGGGCTGTTTCAACTTGCGACGGCTCAGCGCTGAAATGGTCGGCTGATCATGAGAAAATGGCAGGTTCAGCCGCCACTTCCCTTTCCCTTTTGCGGCTACCACTCATTCAGGACAGAACAACCATGGAAGCAGAACGCATCAACCTCATCAGCAACCAGCTCGTGGACCTCAGCAACCGGGTCAACGAGCTTCGGGGGTATCTTTGACTACCCTGCCAAAGAACGAAAGCTGAACGAAGTCAACGCCGCGCTTGAAGACCCCAAGGTCTGGGACAACCCCAAGCGCGCGCAGGAACTCGGCAAGGAAAAGAAATCGCTGGAAGACGTGGTCCATGTGCTGGACCGCCTGAGCTCGGAGCTCTCCGACAACACCGAGCTCTTCGAGATGTCCAGGGGCGAAGGCGACGACGCCGGCATGGTGACGATTGAAGGCGAAGCCGCCAAGATCGCCGCCGAGGTCGAAAAAATGGAATTCCGCCGGATGTTCAACAACCCGGCCGACCCCCTGCCCTGCTTCCTGGACATCCAGGCCGGCGCCGGCGGCACCGAAGCCTGCGACTGGGCCAGCATGCTGCTGCGCCAGTACCTGAAGTATTCCGAGCGCAAGGGCTTCAAGGCCACGGTGGAGGACGAATCCCCCGGCGACACTGCCGGCATCAAGAGCGCGACCATCAAGATCGACGGCGAATACGCCTTCGGCCTGCTGCGCACCGAAACCGGCGTGCACCGCCTGGTGCGCAAGTCGCCCTTCGATTCCTCGGGCGGGCGCCATACCTCTTTCGCCTCGGTCTTCGTCTA
>Ga0209564_1001120_pt1 | contig 31548 bp, 29 predicted proteins | sample AraplaCol_mMF_r2_FD_184272 | JGI IMG/M metagenome (GOLD analysis project Ga0209564, IMG submission 184272) | Arabidopsis root microbial communities from North Carolina, USA - plate scrape MF_Col_mMF_r2 (SPAdes) (version 3) | ecosystem: Host-associated > Plants > Roots > Endosphere | place: USA...
GCCGAAATCAATAACAAATGACATCAACCAGGCGAACGAAGGTCGACCCCGCGAGACTGTCCGCGATTTAGTGAAACGACTGTCCGGGATTTACCGGAATCGCTGTCCCGTTAATCCGAAATCCGCAGACCACCCATTTGCTGTAACGACCTAAGTCCCAGCCGGTCCGCCAATGGTCTGAGGTCAATTGTCGCGTATTTCGATTACGGCATATTCTGATTCAACCAGGGCGTCTTCGCCTCAGCGCCAAGGTCTCTTAACCGGCTCCAGAGCCGCCCGCCCGTCCGGGCCGCTGTGGGCCACTGGAAAATCAATGAGGCTGCTTGGGTGAAGCAATGAAGAACGTAACTCTACCGATAATCGCCCCTCCAACCCGCCGAACCAAATACGAACAGAGCAGCGATGAATGCCAAGAAGCCCTCAGAGAGGCGTTCGGGGTGTTCGTCGATTATTGTACGGCAGCGGGCTGGCTGATGATGACGTCGCCATAGCGTTGATCCAAATCGCTGACGAGCACCTCTGCTCTCTTGCTATCTTGGCTGACTTTTCCGCCGTTGTGGACCAGACCACAGGAGCTGAACTGGCAAAATTCTAGCAAGTCCCCGTCCCAATCAACTCCGCGCTCCAGGGTCCATCCCACACGTGGCCCATGCCCCGAAATCTTGCTGGCACTTTTGCGCCCAGCGACCACTCGGCGCCTCGGCCTACCTCACTTCAGATCCCACATCGGGAGGAAACCAGCATGAGCAAAGCCCTCTGACGCGCCTGATGAGCGAGGGCGAAATTCCTGCATTCGTCGGACGTGATCGAGGCTGGGTGTGACACCAGCGCTGTGAGGCACGATAAGTATGTGATTGGCGATGACGACGAACAGGACGTCGCGATCGAAGAGCTCAACTGCATTGGAGAGAAGTACGGCAACCGCAATCCACAGAAACTGGAGATTGACGCTCATTTGCGGTCGATCGGGAGGTTTGTGGATACCACTTGGCCGAAAACGCGACACTCGCGCGTACTCGAGCAGCCCCGCCGTCGAGTAACTGACGCGCCACAATAACGACCGCTCCGATCCGTTATGAGCGGCCTCAATCACCCTTTTTGGCTATCTTGTCGGATTGATTAGCCGATATTATTTTTTCTTCACACTCGATTTTCGAAACTACGGGGCTCCGGCGAAGGGAACCTCGCGCCGCCCCTGGGAAAGGAGGTCGCGCATGCATTCCCTGCCTAGATCGATGGCGCTTCTCCCTCACGAAATGAACGAGATCGATCGGATCTTCCAAGACATCCTGCGCGAACGCGGGCTGTCGCGAGATTGTGAGACGGCAGAAGTGATCGCAAGACGCATTCTCAGTTGTTACCAGAGAGGCATTCGAGAGAGCGGCGCCCTGAAATACATGACCGGTTTCGACAAAAGATCGGTGGCGCCAGCGAACGCTGAAGCGCTCATCCACGGTAATCCGGAAGTCTCGATGCAGGAGATCGCAGGAGAGCCATCCGTCCAGATAAGTCCGGACGATGTTGATATGCTTCAACGAACATTCGATCGGGTGTGCATCTGGTGCAGCATTCCACGCTACGGAAAGCGCGCTCAAATGTTGGGCCGGAATATCATCGAGCAATTCCGCAACGGGGTGAGCGATGAGGCTGCGCTGTTCGAGAGCGCCATGTGGCAGGAGCAGCACTCCGACGTTGCTCAGTATCGGCCGGACGCATAGGGAACATTCCGCATCGGTGACCGTTCTTTGCTTTGCCGATGATCCACGACGCCGGATGATCGACCGGGCTCCGAGGAGCAGCCTATGTCCACGGAGCCTGCCAGGTACACGCTTGCCCTTTCGGGGCCATTCTTTTTGGCTCGCTCCCTGCCGGCAGGAACCTTTCCGCCGTATGCGCGTTTCTCGCGTGTCTTGGTCCCGACACCCCCGCTCGGGATCACATGGCAGGCTTCACCAAATCCCGGGAGTGAAGTCCGAAGGTAGCCTCTGGCCTCGTCACCCCGACGGGGCCATTTCTTTTAAGGAACCATTCCGAGAACACGCGCGTTGTTAGGCTCGCCAATGATCCAAAATCCCTCCGGATCAAGGTAGAGCTCCATCGACGTTCGGGCGGAGGTGGGGCTCTTCTATTGCAACTTGCGGGAACACATTCCAGCGGCGCTCCGAATAACTACAACTTCTGAAATATGCGCGAACGGTTGTGGAACGCTCGCGGCACGAAAGAGGTCCACGCAGCTTTCCCTAACCCAAGTGGATGAGGAACATAGGCGAACGCCCAGCTCATCCATGCTGGGTAAAAAAACGCCCCGCCGAAGCGGTACCGGTGAGGTGAACAGCGCCCGGCTTTCGCTAGCCGGTCGAGAATTGCGAGCATCAGGGACCTCGGTAGGCCCACCTCTAGCGGGGACACTGATGGCAGGTGGGCCCTACAGGCGTCTCGATCACGGGGACCGAGCACCTATTCTCAACATAGGGCCGACAAAATGTTCCTCCATGGGGACTTAGGTCCCGTCAGCTCGGCGTCACGGCCTCGAAACGTCAGGGCGGTCCTTCCCGCGCTGGGCTCCAGCGGTTTGTCGGCAGAACCGGAAGGCACTTGAGCTATCTGGGTCCCCGGGGGGCTTGGGTCTGGCCCACGCGGTTCCCGACGATACGTTATGCGATCCTAGAGGCATACAACGAGAACAGGAATCCCCTTACCGCACCGCGGAACACAGGACGATCACAGGGCGCCGCTCGGATTCGTAGAGGGTTTCCTCGACCCGCCCTTCAATGCGGCGGCAAACTTCCAGCACTTTGTGCGCATCCCCCGACCCTCCTCCAATGCCATGAATTGGAACCGTCGATTGCTGGGCTCGGGCTGTAGCGACGCGGGCGTATCTTTGGCCTGCTCACGCCTTCATCCCTCCACCGCCGCTCGACCCTCATTTTGGAATTGACTAATTAGTCATTGTGATTTTATAGTCAATATTGAGGAATGGGAGTTGGAGGAGAGCGATCAATGGACGTGCAAGCCTCGCGCGATGTCGCGATCAGGCCGTTTTTCCATGCCGTCGAAACCGAACATTTCGACTGGCGGACCGCATCGATATGGTAGCCATAAGATCCAGAGTGAACCGGCAGGTTCTCCGAACTATCCTCTTTGCCCTGCCGAAGGTGCTCAACCACACGGCGTCCCGGGCTCCCGCATTTGCGGAGCGGCTGAAGCAGCACGATGTCACCGCGTGGATCGGCCTGCAGGACGGCAGCATCGGCCGCATCGTGGAAATCCGAGGCGGCAAATTCCGCTCCCGTCCGGGCACGGCGGCCGAGGGCGAAGTGGTCATGTCCTTCAAGGACGTGGCGACCGCCTTGAAACTCTTGCTACCCAATCGCGATCAGGGTGAGATCATCCACGCGGCCAAGAACTTTAAGGTGGTGACCACCGGGCCCGATGAACTGATTGTCTGGTTCACGCAGACTCTCAACATGAGCGAGACCGCCGGCGTGGCCATGGGGATGCCCATGCCCGATGGCAGCCATCGCTTCACCACCTGCACCAACGGCGGTCCCCTGTTCGTCTATGTCAAGGATGGACGCATTCTGCGGGTTACGCCGATCGAGTTCGACGATACCGACCCGGCCACCTGGGTGATCGAGGCTCGCGGCCGCAAATTCAGTCCGCCTCGGCGGGCGCTGGTAGCGCCGCACGCCTTGACGATGAAATCCCTCGTCTATTCGGACAAGCGTATCCTCTACCCGATGAAGCGGGTGGATTTCGATCCCAATGGCGAACGCAATCCCCAGAACCGCGGCAAATCCGGCTACGTGCGGATCAGTTGGGATGAGGCGCTGGACATCGTTGCCACGGAGATCAATCGGCAGAAGCGCGTCCACGGGCCCGGTTCCATCACGTTCCCGATGTCGTCCCACCACCAGTGGGGCAATGTGGGCTATTACCTGAGCTCGCTGATGCGCTTCGCCAACTTGATCGGATTCACCCGGGTCGCGGCCAATCCGGACAGTTGGGAAGGCTGGTACTGGGGCGCAATGCATCATTTCGGCAATTCAATGCGGGTCGGCGTGCCTGCGGGCTATGGCGGGGTCGAGGATTGCCTGAAGGAAGCCGAGATGATCGTCTTCTGGTCCTGCGATCCCGAAAGCACCAATGGAGCCTATGCGGGGTTTGAGGGCACGACACGTCGTCTATGGGCCAAGGAACTCGGCATTGAGTTCGTGCATATCGACCCGCATTGCAATCCGACAGCCCAGTTGCTGGGCGGACGCTGGTTTCCCGTCCGGCCGCAGACCGACGCGGCCCTGGCCCAGGCCATCATGTATGTTTGGGTCACGGAACGCCTCTATGACGAGGAATACGTCGCGACCCGCACCACCGGCTTCGACGAATGGAAGGCGTACCTGCTGGGCGAAACCGATGGCGTTCCGAAGACTCCTGAATGGCAGGAGGCCGAGACCGGCATACCTGCCAGGGACGTGCGCGCCCTGGCCCGCAAGTGGGGCGGCAGGAAGGTCTATCTAGCTGTTGGCATGACCGGCACGGGGTTCGGCGGCGCAGGCCGCGGCGCGACCGGAGCCCAGTGGGCTCGCTGCATGATCATGACGATGGCCATGCAGGGCTGGGGCAAGCCGGGCGTCAATTTCGGCGGTCTCCAGATCGGGGTCCCGCACGACCTGCATTTCTATTTTCCGGGCTATGCGGATGGAGGGATTTCCGGCGACCTGGCGTGGACCGGCAATGCGGTCAACAATTATCAGCGCATGCCCCACATCCTGACGATGAATCCCGTCAAGCAGATGGTGCCGCGCCAGCAACTGCCCGACGCGATCATCACCGGTCACGCCACCGGCTATCTCTGGGACGGCATGGCCCAAGAGGCCCAGTTTGCGCCTTTCAGCTATCCTATGCCGGGCTACTCGCCGATACACATGATCTACCGCTACGGCGGATCGTCCCTCAGCACCGTAACTCGATCGGGACGCTGGGTGGACGCCTATCGGCACGAGAGCATCGAGTTTGTGGTGAACCAGTCCATCTGGATGGAGGGCGAGGCCCAGTTTGCCGATGTCATCCTGCCGGCCTGCACTTCGCTGGAGCGCTGGGACATCGGCGAATGGGCGAATTCCGGAGGCTACGCCCATCACGGCGTCAACGTGGTCAACCATCGCGTCATCACCCTCCAGCATAAGTGCATCGAGCCCTTGGGCGAGTCGAAGTCCGACTACGACATATTCACAGCCATCCTGACCCGGCTGGGCCTGGGCGCCGTCTTCAGCGAAGGCTGCAGCGAACTCGACTGGGTCAAGCGGGTGTTCGATTCGTCAGATCTGCCCGGCGAAATTTCCTGGAAGAAATTCTGTCGCAAAGGTTACTACGTCGTGCCGCCCGAAAAGCCGGAACTGCGCCAGCCCGTCGACATGCGCTGGTTCGCCGAGGGCAGGCGCAAGGATCTGCCGGAACCACTTCCGATGCCGTCCCAGTATGCCGAAGAGTTCGGCATGGGCCTGCAAACGCCGAGCGGCAAACTCGAATTCGTGCCCGAGATCCTCAAGCGGAACACGGCGGACAATCCGGATCGGCCACCGATCAATCACTACATTCCCTCCTGGGAAGGGCGGAGCACCACCGAGCTGACGGAGCGCTATCCGCTGCAGATGATCGCCACACATAGCCGCTACAGCTTCCACACCAGCATGGATGGCAAGAACAGCGCGGTTAATCAGGTGGAGGACCATCGTGCCTTGGTTGCAGGCCATCGCTTCTGGTTGCTGCGGATCAACCCGGCCGATGCCGCCACCCGCGGCATTGGTCATCGTGACCTGGTGAAAATCTTCAACGATCGCGGAGCCGTGATCTGCGCCGCCGACATTTCGGCCCTGGTGACCCCGGGCGTCGTCAAGTCCTATGAGGCCAGCGCCGAGTTCCAGCTTATCGAAGTTGAAGGAGAGACCGTAGAGGTCGGCGGCTGCTTGAACATCCTTACCCCGGACCGGTCGCAGACCCGCGGAACCAGCAGCATGGCTCCCAATTCCTGCCTTGTGCAAATCGAGAAGTGGCAGAACGCGGACGCCTTCAAGATGGCTGCGCGGCGTAGGAGGAAGTCTTGAGCAAATGGAATCTGATCATCAACGTCGGCCGCTGCGAGAACTGCCACAATTGCGTGATCGCGGACCGGGACGAACATGTCGGCAACGACTTTCCGGGCTACGCGGCGCCGGCTGCTGCAGTGGGAGAGAGTCCGATCCGCATCCTGCGCCGCGTACAGGGCAGTGCGCCGATGGTGGAGACCACCTATTTGCCAGTGATGTGCAACCACTGCGATGACGCGCCCTGCATGCGATATGCGGGCGACGCCATCCGCAAACGCGACGACGGTATCGTTATCATTGATCCAGAGAAGGCTAAGGGCCGCAAGGACATTCTCGGCTCGTGCCCGTACCGGGCAATCGTCTGGAACGAGGAGCAGCAGGTGCCGCAGACCTGGATCTTTGATGCCCACCTGCTCGATCAGGGCTGGCAGCGGCCTCGCTGCCAGCAGAGTTGTCCGACGGACGTCTTCGAGGCGGTGAAACTAGATGACGCCGCTATGGAGCTAAAGGCGGCCACCGAGGGGCTCAAGGTGCAAAAGCCCGAGCTCGGAACCAAACCCCGCATCTGGTACCGGGGTCTGGAACGGTGGGAGACATGCTTCATAGGCGGCAGCGTCAGCGCCGACATCGCCGGGGCGGTGGAATGTCTCGAAGGGGCGGAGGTAACCCTATCCCAGGCAGGCAAGTGTCTCGCGAGAGCCACGACGAACAGCTTCGGCGATTTTGGCTTCGACGGTTTGCGGGGTGACGGAAGCACATATCGTGTCGAAGTGTCCCATGCCCATGGCAGCGTCTGGCGCGACTGCGTCCTGTCCGAGAGCGTCTATCTGGGCGAACTGAGGTTGGCCCGTCCCGGCGCCGCAGATTCGCGGGGGGGCGCCGATGCTTGAGAGTGATAACTGCCGCTCGGGCATGCCCCACCGGCGAACAAGCCGGCAGGAGAACCGGGAAACGAATGTTGCCCGTATTCTAAGCGCGGCAGAGAAATTGTGCGCTCTCTATGGTTCCAGGAAAACGAACGTGTGCGACATCGCCAGCTACCTCAAGATGTCGCCAGCAAACGTCTATCGTTTTTTCTCTTCCAAAGTGGCGATATATGACAGGCTTGTTACGCGGGTGCTCGAAGACAATTTTCCCGTCATCCAACTCGGCTCCGGAACCCTTACGAGTGCCGAAACGCTCCGAGAGTTCATTCTGGGGCTGCATGGAGGGGCCCTTGCTCTCATGCGGGATGAGGACAAAATATTCGAGCTGCTCACGATCGCCGATGATGAGCGCTGGCCCGCTTTCGAGGCACACGCACAACGCGTTAAGGGCATCGTCGCTGAACTTGTCGAACAGGGTGTTGATGCACAGGAATTTCGACAACAGGACAGTGTTCGGGCCGCTGAATGCCTTTGCGCGTCAACTGCGGCACTCTGGGAGCCCAAAGCGATAAAGAATTTCAATCTCAGGCACCCGCTCATCACGCCCGAAGTCCTGATTTCCTTCAGTGTTGCGGCCCTCCGGAAGGGTCCTTCTTAAGGCTGGCGATGATTGCCGGCACCAGTCTCGCTGCAGTGCCATTGGTGCTGCAGGGCCATAGGACCTGGGCGGATGGCGGCTCCGACGCTGCGGAGTTCGTGCTCCAGGCACTTGAGATCGAGCCGGAGGAAGCTCGTCGCATCGCTAATTGGGAGTTGCCGCCGGTGTCCAAGTGAGCCGGCGCAGACCTACAGGGAGGAAGATCACTATGCTCGCAAAAACCCATGGCGGCGTCAGTCGCCCCATTGCCACATTGCCCGATGTTGAGGCATTCGAGCAAATCCCTTTGCCGGAGCGTAACCTCCCGGCAAGCACCTATGAGATGCTTGCGCACGGCGCCGCTGTCGCGCCGGATCAGCTTGCCCTGTCCTTCTTTCTGCGCTCTGAAAACTTCCGTGATCCCGTCGTCTGGACGCACGCCGAGCTCCTCGCTGACATCACGAGGACAGCCAATGCCCTGCGGCGGCTGGGCATCGGTCGCGACGACGTCGTGGCCTTCGTGCTGCCCAATCTGCCCGAAGCGCATTTCGTGATCTGGGGTGGCGAGGCGGCGGGCATCACCTTCGCGATCAATCCGCTGCTTGAATCGGGACAGATCTGCGAGCTCCTCATTGCCGGGAAAGCAAAATGGCTCGTCACACTGGCCCCCTTTCCGGGAACAGACATCTGGCAGAAGGCGATCAAGGCCGCGGCGAATGTACCGGATTTGCAGGGAATTCTGACCGTCAGTTTTGAACCGTATTTCCGCGGCACCACCGAGGAAGCCACGGAGGTACGCTCACAGGCTCGGGATGTCGGCGGCCTTTCTATCCCCGTTCTCAGCCTGCGTCAGGAAATTGCCGGGGAACGCGGCGACGGGTTGACCTTCGAGATGCCCAATCCCGGAGATATCTCTTCATACTTCTGCACGGGCGGCACAACCGGACTGCCCAAGATCGCCGCGCGCACCCATTTGTCGGAGGTGTTCGACGCCTGGTCCACCCAAGCCTTTATCGGGAGTGTGTTCGCACCGGGCAAGGCGATCTTCTGCGGCCTGCCGCTCTTCCACGTCAATGGACAGTTGGTGACAGGCCTCATCCCGTGGTCGCAAGGCGGGCATGTCGTCATGGGCACGCCGCACGGCTATCGCGGAGAGGGAGTTATTCCGTCCTTTTGGGAGATCGTCGAACACTATCGTGTCGTGGCCTTCTCGGGCGTTCCGACTGTATACTCGGCACTGATGCAGGTGCCGGTCGGCGGCCGCGACATTTCGAGCGTCGGCTACGGTTTTTGCGGCGCGGCTCCGATGCCCGTGGAACTGTTCCGCACTTTCGAAGAGACGATTGGAATCCGCATTCTGGAGGCCTACGGCCTGACGGAAGGCGCCTGTGTTTCCAGCGTCAACCCGCCGGAAGGCGAGCGGCGTGTCGGTTCGATCGGCCTACGCCTCCCCTACCAGCAAATGGCAGTGGTCAGACTCGACGATTCGGGCTTCACCGGGTTCGCCGGGACGGACGAGGTCGGCGTGCTCGCGATCCGCGGGCCGAATGTCTTTGCCGGTTACATCAATGCCGAACACAACAAGGGCCTCTGGCTTGAGATTGACGGCGAGCGCTGGCTGAACACCGGCGATCTCGCCCGCCAGGACACTGACGGCTACTTCTGGCTGACCGGTCGCAAGAAGGAGCTCATTATCCGGGGCGGGCATAACATCGATCCGAAGCTGATCGAAAATGCCGTGCAAGATCACCCGGCGGTACAGCTTGCCGCAGCGGTGGGAAGACCCGATGAGCGCGCGGGAGAACTGCCGGTGCTCTACGTCCAATTGAAGCCCGGGACGACCGCAACGGAGGCGGATCTGCTTGCCCATGCCGTCGGCCGTATTCCCGAGCGCGCTGCGCACCCCAAATCCGTCCGGATTCTGCCCACGCTCCCCGTCACACCCGTCGGCAAGCTCTTCAAGCCAGCGTTGTCGATGCTGGAGATCGAGGATGTCGTCCTTCAGGAGGCGGCGTCGTCCGGCGTGAAGCTCGAATCGCTTTCGGTCATTCAAGACGCCCGGCTCGGGCTGCTTGCAAGAATTACAGCAGAGGGCGATCCACGCCTATTGCGCGAAAAACTGGGCCACTACGCCTTTAAGGCGCAATTCCTCTGAACACTCGCGAGAAGAAAAGGAAGCCAGTCATGGCGATCAATTTTGCCCTTTCCGAGATCGGGGCGCCAGCACTCTCATGGGCAAACCAGCAGTCAGGAAACCAGTCATGAACGCTCCAACTCGAATCCTCGTCACCCACCTTCAACACCACGTCTTCTACGTTACCGACCTGGAACGCTCAAAGGCTTTCTATATCAAGGTCTTCGACCTGCAGTTCTCCGCTCTCAACCATCCCGACAGCAGCGCCGCGATGCGTTTGTCGCAGCAGGAAATGCATTTCTTCTCATTCGGCTTCCACCATCACGACATCTGCCTGGTGAAGCATCACAAGCTGAAGATGGACAACAATTCCATGCTCCACTTCACGCTAGCCGTGAAGGACGCAGAGGCATTCGACGAGATCAGACGCCGCGCACGAGACATGGACTTACCGATCCGCGAGGGGCGCATGCTCGCCTCCGCGCGCCCTGTATCGCGTGCTTTTTGCCTCCAGGACCCAGACAGGCACTGGATCGAGATCATTGAGGAGCCCAGCAGATGAGCAATACCGCATTCGTTCCCCCGAACGTCCTGCCCCCATTCAAGCTACGCTTCGCAGGCCTCCTGAAGCGGAAATGGTTTCGCGAAATGGTGCTGTTGTGGCCGACGCTGACGAAGCGGCGGTTCTCCAACAAGACTGAGGACTACGGCGTCTTCAAGCCTTCGCTCGTTTCTCATATCGGACAGCTCTCCATCTATGTGCGCGACATCGCGCGAAGCCGGGCCTGGTACGAGAAAGTTGCCGGCATGATCCATAGCCGCACCTGCGAGCTGGAGCCGCATCCGTTCAAGGAAGGGTGGCGCATTCGCTGCTGCTACATGAGTGCAACTGACCACGAGGAATGCCTCGTGCTCGTCGAGGAATACGATCCTTCAGGCAGGATTACCGTACCTTCGGGCATGAGCTTCTTCCATTTCGCGCTCGAGGTGAAAGGAAACCAACTGGAGGATGTCCTGGCCTTTGCCAAGCAACAGCAGGCCGACGGATTCCAGTTGAACTACGGTCCAGTCCGCCACAACAGCGAACCGCCTTTGGGCGACGGCGAGACCGGCGGAAACGTGGCCTGCTATCTCTACGACCCCGACTGGCACAATGTCGAATTCTGCGGGGCAATGGACACGATCGAGAACTATCGCGAGCGATACGGGGAGCTCAAGGGCAAGGACCGCGCCTAACGCCGCGCCGACCTTCAAAGTGCTGTGAGCGGAGATTCGAGCCGCTTTCCAAGCGGCCCCCTCAAAAAAGGAAATGAAATGGTTGTTAAAGTGACCCGATTTGCGATCGGTGGAGAACCCTTGTGGGGAATTTTGGATGGAGAAGAGATCGCACCCCTCGAAGGCACCTTCGTCTCGACTGCCGACATCCTGCGCCTTCCTCCCACTGAGCTCAAGGCGCGGGCAGGCGCTGAACGTTTCCCGATCAACTCGGCAACCATTCTGAGCCCCGTCACAGCGCCGGCGCAGATCGTTTGCCAGGGTCTGAATTATGCAGATCACGCGGATCAATCGGGGCATGCGTCACGCCAGAAGAACCTGCTCTTCATGAAGGCCGCCTCCTCGCTATCCGGAGCGTTCGATCCCGTCATCCGGCCGACAGGATGTCAGATGCTCGACTACGAAGTGGAACTTGGGCTTGTCCTGAAGCGACCACTAACTGCGGGCGACCACGTCACCCGAGAGACCCTCGGCGATTTCATCGGCGGACTCGTCTTGTGCAACGACATATCAGCCCGCGACGTCATGTTCGGTGAAGCCTTCTTGCAGTGGTTCCGCGGCAAAAGCGCCCGGACCTTCTGCCCTTGTGGTCCGTGGCTGGTCATTCCCGAAGCGGACGAGGTGGCGGATCTGCTCGACAGGATTGAGATCCGTCTCTGGCTGAACGACGAACTGCGGCAGTCGGCCCATTCCCGGGACTTCGTCTTTCGCCCGGAAACCTGCCTCAACGACATTGCGTCTCTAATGGACCTGGCTGCGGGCGATCTGGTCCTGACCGGGACGCCGGGCGGCGTGATCCTGCAAGCGAGCGCCCCCCTCGCCCAAATCCTGACGACCAAGCTCTTCAAGGATTCGGAGCGGAAGGAAGCGATCATCCAGGAGGCGACCGCGCACGCACGTTACCTCGCACCGGGCGACATAATGCGTGCCGAAATGCGCACCGATGACAGCGCGGTCGATTTTGGCGGGCAATTGCTCGCAATCGTGGACGCGTGATCTCGGCGAGACCAGGACGCGCACGCCGTGGCCGCCCGCACCACAGTCTAATCGGCGGAGGTGTGAAGGGCTCGGGTGTCACCTTCTGGTCTAGCCCCTTGACCTGGAGCAGCCGGCAACGCGCAGGGCTGCAGGCAAAGAGAGCAATGCGCATTTCCTTGGGCTTTGCGGAAAAGCGACACGTCTCGGAGGAGGGAGACCCGCATGAAAGCTATTAATTTGTCGACCGGATTGTTCAGCTGTCTTTTGGTCACACCGGCGATGGGAGGAGGCTTCGATCTCCTGGGGCAGCCGAATGAAGCCCTTTTCGAGACGGGACGCTACGTCGAATTCGGGATCGGCTTTGGCAGTCCGAACGTGGGGGGACAAATCATTGCCGTCGGGCCCCCGTTTGCTTCCGGCGATACGGCGCCCTCGGTCCCATTCTACAATGGCGCCTTCAAGGCCGATATCAACGAACAATTCTCAGGAGCGGTCATCGTAGACAATCCGTATGGGCGCAGAGTCGAGTACGATAGCGGGCCGCTGTCCGGCCTGTCGGGAAAAGTCGAGTCGATCGCAGTCACAGGTTTGCTGCGTTACAAGCTCACGGATCGTTTCAGCGTCTTCGGCGGACCCAGACTGCAACGTATGGGTGGCGACACCGATATCTCAGTTTTCGCAGGCGGCGTGCCCGCCGGTATTGGCAACGTCACCTTTGACGACACCTGGGCGGCGGGCTACGTGGTTGGGGCGGCCTTTGAAATCCCGGAAAGCCATGTCCGGATCGCAGTCACGTACAATTCCGCGATCGACTACGATTTCGACACGTCCGGTGCCTATCAAGGGACCACGGATGTCGAGACCCCGCAATCGGTCAACGTCCATCTCCAGGCGCCGATCAGCCTTTCCACGTTGCTCTTCGCGACAGTTCGCTGGGCCGATTGGAGCGAACACACGATCAATCCGCCGGGCTACCCTTTGGGATCACTCGTCCACTTCAACGACACGACGACCTACACGCTCGGCGTGGCACAGATGTTCAGTGAACAATGGTCGGGTTTCACAACTCTGACATATGAACCCTCGACCGACGTATCGGCTGAAGGGCCGCTCGACGCAACCGACGGTTTGTGGGGCGCCACGCTTGGGGCGATCTATACGAAGGACGGGATGAAAATAACCACCGCTATCAGCTACCACCAGTTCGGTGATGCGTCGGGTTCATTCGGAAATTTTACGGACAACGATCTCGTCAGCGCCGCCGTCAAAGTGGGGTATTCGTTTTGATCCTCGCCGCCGGAAACGGCGTCGCAGATCGACGTCACCTTCTGCTGGGAGCGAGTTTCTGCAGGCTTCTATGCCGCAGATCGACTGGATGATCTCGACGGTGCGCGCTAAGGGGCGCCAAACATGAATGGAGGCAGCTAGGCAGAAAACAGGTCTGCCAGGCAGACCTGTCGTCAATACGCGATCCTTCCATCCACGATCTGCCCGCTCGAGGAAGAAAGTTCGCGTTTCAAGACTTCGCGCGCATCGCCGCTGATGACCGATACCGGAGCCGCAACGGCCACGCGGGCTGCCGACCCGGCGAAATTGGCGGCGGCTACTCCCACGCGATCCGCGAACGTCTCCTCGCCGCCCGAAATCGATTGGCCGGCCAGACGCCGGCCGAGCAGACGCACGATCTCGGGACTGTCAGCAAAGGCATTGTGGCCAAGCGGGTCGTTTGACGCAATGGCGCTTGTGTCGATGACTGACACGCCCAACTCCTCGAGCGCAGCGGCATAGGGTCTGAGATCGGATCCTCCGACGCGGTCAACTCCGCCCGACAGAAAGCCCGAAACCTCGAGCGCCTTGTCACGTGTGGATGTCAGAATCGCAAAATGCGGCCGCTTTGGTCCCATTTCGATAAACTGCCGGCGAAACACATCGATGTCGATGTCCGGCGATGCAAGGATGACATTCTTGATTTTGGCCGGGATCGATTTTTCGCGCATGGCAACACCGCGCAGTGCCTCCGCCGCGAGCCAGGTCCCCATCGAATGCGCGAGAATCGTCACTTCGTCGACATCGGGGCTTCGGGTGGCCTGAAGGATCAGGTCCTCCAAGGCTCGCCGCGAGTAGTTGGCACTCTCCTTGTCATAGAGGTAGTCGAAAACGCGAGCCCGCGATGGCCAGGCGAAGAGTATAGGTGCCGCATCGGTGCCCGAGTCGTGTACGATCTGGGCGAAGCGAAAGACGGCGTCGGCATAAGTGTTGTTAAAGCCATGAACAAAGATGAGCACCTGCCGCTTGGCGTTCCGATTCTTGCGAAACCATGCGAGAGCCTGCCCTTCCGTCGCAACCTTGCCGACTTCAAGGACTGCAAACTCCTTTTCCGGATTCGGCGGAACGCGTGAGGGCCACTGCACCTCGCCGATCTTGCGGTTTCGATCCGGAGGAATGGAGACGGTGAGGTTATTCAGCGAGATCGCCGTTCCACGCTCGCCCGAATAGAGGCGGCCGGGATCGTCGGATGGCCTTCGCGTCGTTGCCACCAGCATGCTCACCCGGCTGGCGTCGTTGGCTGCCACCTGATGAGGCTGAAGGACGTTCTCCACCCGGGTCGCGCAGCCGGTTATGACGACGGACACTATCACTAGCGCGGGGAGCACCTGTCGAGGCTTTGTTCGATGTGTCGTGAGGATCGGCCGCTTGCGGCCGATCCATTGCAAAGCGCAAATGCTGCGCGGGCGGTCGGGAGGCGTTGAACCGGTCATGTCAGCCCTCCTCGATCTCACGCGGTATCCGGAACCAGGCGACATAGAGCGCCGGCAGGAAGAGGAGCGTTAGTGCCGTGCCCACGACGATACCGCCCATCATTGCATAGGCCATGGGTCCCCAGAATATCTCGTGCGAGATCGGGATCAGCGCCAGGGTCGCGGCTGCGGCCGTCAGCATAATTGGTCGCATTCGGTGTTCGGTCGCCTCCACCACCGCCGTCCAGGGCGACTTTCCCGCGGCTCGCAATTCCTCGATCTCCACGATCAGGATCACCGAGTTGCGGATGAGAATGCCAACGAGTGCGAGCACCCCCAGAAGAGCGACGAAGCCGAGCGGGGCATTGCTCATGAACAGCGCCGCGACGACACCAATCAGCGCCAAAGGGGCAACCGAGAAGACCAGGAAGAGCCTGTGGAAGCTCTGGAGCTGGATCATCAGCAGGGTCGCCATGATAAGGAGCATGGCCGGCGCCACCGTGGCGATTGGCCCCTGCGACTTGGCGCTTTCTTCGACCGCGCCGCCGACTGCAACGGAATAGCCAACCGGCAGCGTCTTTTCGAACGCCGCAACCTTGTCGGCGAGCGCCTTCACGATGGTCGCCGGCTGCGTCGTACCACTGATCCCGGCCTTGATCGTGATGGTCGGGACCCTGTCGCGCCGCCAGATCGTCGGCTGTTCGAGCTCGTAACGGAACGTTGCGACCGATGAGAGCGGAACCGACTGACCGCTGCTGCTCTGCAGTTGCAGGTCGAGCAGCGTGTCGATCGAGCCGCGCTCCTTTTCCGAGGCACGACCGACGACATTGACCAGATAGATGTCGTCCCGGACCTGCGTTGCGGCGTCACCTTGTACGACGGTGTTGAGCGCCATCGCGATGTCTTGGGACGAGACACCGAGCTGCCGCGCCTTGTCCTGCAGCACGTCGATCTTTACGACACGTGCCGGTTCATTCCAGTTGAAGGCGAGATTCTTGAGGGAAGGATGGGCACCGATGACAGACCCCAGTTTCTGTGCCAGGTCGCGCACCGTCTGGAGGTCTTCGCCGGACACGCGGTACTGAATCGGCTTGCCGACCGGCGGTCCGATTTCCAGCAGCTTCACATAGGCGTCAGTGCCGGGAAAGGTCTTCTGGAGGTAAGCTTCCGCTTCTTGCTTCAGCTTGTCGCGGGCGTCGAGCTCCTTGGCGACGATAACGGTCTGACCGAAGGAAACGTCTGCCGGCTGCACGTCGAAGGAAAGGATGAAGCGCGGCGCGCCCCTTCCGACATATGTCGACCAGTGATCGACCGCAGGGTTTCCGGCCAGCATCTCGCGCTCGAACTGAGCCATTTGACGGCTCGTTTCGGCAATCGAGCTGTTCTGCGGCAGGTTCCAGTCAACGATCAGTTCCGGCCTGTCAGAGCTTGGGAAGAACTGCTGCGGCACCAATGTCAGCCCCGCGAGCGAACCTGCGAAGAGGAGAACGGTCGCGAGGATCGTCATCCAGCGCCAGCGCAAGCAGAACTGCAGCATGCTCGAGAATGCCCTCGCGAACCGGCCCTTGTGTTCAGCATGCTTCTTCATAGTCTTCGGCAGCAAGGTAACGCCGATGAGAGGCGTGAACAGGACGGCAACGATCCAGGAGACGACGAGCGATACGGCGATCACGACGAAGAGGGTGAAAGTGAATTCGCCGGCGCTGCTCTTGTTGAAGGCGACCGGGATGAAGCCCGCGACGGTCACGAGCGTGCCGGTCAGCATCGGAAAGGCCGTGGACGTGTAGACGTAGGTGGCGGCCTTCCTGAGACTGTCACCCATTTCCAGCCGTGCCACCATCATTTCGACCGCGATCATTGCGTCGTCGACGAGAAGACCGAGTGCGATAATGAGCGCACCGAGCGAGATTCGCTGCAGTGAAATGCCCGAATAGAGCATCACCATAAAGGTGATAGCGAGAACCAACGGGATCGCGATCGCCACGACCAGGCCTGCCCGGAAACCGAGACTGATAAAACTGATCGCGAGCACGATGGCCACCGCCTCGAACAGGGCCTTCGTGAAGCCTCCCACGGCCTCGTGAACGACTTTCGGTTGGTCGGATACCTGTTCGACCGAGACGCCGACGGGAAGATCCTGAACGATCCCGGCCATCGTCTTTTCGAGCGCTTCGCCAAAGGCAAGCAGGTTACCGCCGGTCTTCATGCCAATTGCGAGCCCGATGGCCGGTTTTCCCTTGAATCGGAAGAGCGAGGTCGGCGGGTCGACATAGCCACGCGTGATGTTGGCAACGTCTGTCAGCGGGAAGAATCGGTCGTTTACCCGTAGGTTGATCCCACGCAAGGTGTCTTCGGAGATAAAGCGTCCTCCGACCCGCAATGCGACGCGTTCTGGTCCCGTCTGAATGAAACCCGACTGGGTGACGGCGTTCTGCGCCTGCAGCGTGGAAATAATGTCGGCGCGGTTAAGGCCGAGGGCCGCGATCTTGCGGGTGGAGAACTCAAGATAGATGACCTCGTCCTGCGCGCCGACGATGTCGACCTTGCCGACGTCCGCAATCTTGAGGATCTGGGTACGGGCATCTTCCGCGAAGTCCCGCAGTTCCCGGTGACTTAGCCCGTCGCTGGTTAAGGCAAATATATTGCCGTAGACATCGCCGAACTGGTCATCGAACAACGGACCGATGACGCCCTGAGGGAACTCGTGTTTGATGTCGTCGATCAGGTTGCGCACCCGCGACCAGGTGGGCTTTACATCCTGCGCATTCGTATCCGGCAACAGATCGACGAAGACGATCGTCTGGCCGGCGGTTGTGATACTGCGGGTGTGTTCGAGATTGTTGAGTTCCTGCAGCTTCTTTTCGATGCGGTCGGTAACCTGCTGCGTCACTTCCTGGGCAGAGGCGCCGGGCCATTGGGCCTGGATCACCATCGTCTTGATCGTGAAGGATGGATCCTCTTCACGGCCAAGGCTTAGATAGGCAAACGCTCCCGCCACTGCGAAGATGATCATGAAATACCAGACGAGCGAGCGGTGCTCGAGCGCCCAGTCTGAAAGATTGAATTTGTTCACGGGCGATTATCCTGTTCAGTTCTCACACTCTGCCCCTCGGCAAGTTCATTCACGCCGGCGACGACGATCTCTTCGCCATCCTTGAGCCCGGAGAGGACTTGGACAGAACGGATGTCCGTGGAGGAGCCGTCGAGCCGCACGGCTTTGAGCGAGACGGTGTGTGTCTCCGGGTCAACCACCCAGACACGGTCGGCGCCGTCCTTCTTGACGACGGCCGTTGCCGGTACGTCGATCGCCGCCCCTTGCCGAACGCCGGCTGGTGCCGCGGTCACTACCGATCCCAGCCGGAAGACCTCCGGCGCCTCATCGATGGCGATTTTCAGCCGATGAGTACGAGTACCGGCATCCGCCTGCGGGCCAATTTCGCGCAGGACGCCGGAGGTCTGCAGCGCGTCATCGAGTTGGAGGGCAATGTCCGCTCGGTCCCCCAGACGCAACGATCGTAGATACGTTTCGGGAACGTCGACGACTACGTCGCGCTGATCAAGACGCGCAAGCTTCAGGACAGGCTGCCCGGCAGTTACCGTCTGTCCGACTTCGACCCAGGTCGCAGTCACAACACCATCGAACTCGGCCTTCAACACAGCATAGCCAAGCTGCTCGCGTACCTTCTCCAGGCTGGCATTTGCCTTGCCGACGCCCGCCCAGGCCGATTTCAGCGCCTGATCGGCGAGGTCCAGATCCGCGGTGCTCGCGGCGCTCGTCGAGGCAAGCCTCCGCTTGCGGTCCTGCGTCAACAAGGCATTCTCGAACTGCGCTTCAGCGTTGCGCAGATCGGCTTCGGCGCTGCGGACCGCAAGCTGAAGAGCAAACGGATCGATTTCAGCCACGACATCGCCGGCACGCACGAGGTCGCCAACATTTACCTTGCGCGACACGACGCGTCCCAAGGTTCGGAATGCAAGATCGGTCTCAACCCTGGCCTGGACGATCCCGGGGAGGCGCACTAGCTGCACGTGCGCTGCACTCACCGCAACGGACTTGACCGGCCGCGGCCTGGCGGTCTCACCTGCGCCGGCATCCTGACTACAGCCGGCAAGAATCGCCAGCGCTGCCAGGAGTGAAAACGAGACTTGGGGACGATAAGCAACCATCTTACTTGCCCTCCCAGGCCACCACTTGGCCTTGCTTGAGGAACTTTCCGCCCTCTGTGACGATCAGGTCTTGCGGAGCGATCCCGCCCTCCACGATCAGATCGCTTTGCCGGTACTTAGCGACTGCGATCTTTTGCAGCGAGACGGAGTTCTTCACGGGGTTGATGCGCCACACGGCGGGCTCGCCCATCGCGGAGGCGATCGCGCCGGCGGGCAGGACAATCCCCTTGCGTGACGGCGAACGGAATTCACCGACAACCGGCGTGCCAAGCGGCCATTGCGCATCTTCCGCAAGCGCCACCTTGATGCGGATCGTTCCGGTTCTCGTGTCGATGAAAGGAGCGATCTCCCTGACGGTCGCTTGAGTTTCGAGCGCGCGATCCCCGACCGGTGCGACACCGACCTGCGCCAATGGCCGTCCTTCGAGAAAGAAAGCCTCGAAGACGTCGAAAACGGCGTCGCGGGGGCCGTCATGGGCGAGAGTGAAGGCAGGCTGCGCCGCGGAAACCACCTGGCCGACTTCGATCTCGCGCGCGGTGATGATCCCTCCCGAGCCGGCCTTCAACTCGGTATGCGACAATGCGTCCTTCGCCGTTGCCAACGCCGCTTCCGCAGCATCCAGTGACGCTCGTGCCGTTCGCAGTTCCTTGTCAGCCTGATCGAAGGTCGCCTGAGCAATCGAGCGTGAGCGCAATAGCGCGTCATACCGTTCGAACGTCAGGGCCTTTTGCTTGACGATCGCCTGTGCCGATTCGAGCCCAGCGCGGGCTACCTCCACATCGGCCCGTTGTTCGGTATCGTTGAGACGAGCGAGGACGTCGCCGGCGTCCACATGCGATCCAACGTCGACGAGACGCTCGATAACCCTGCCGCTGACGCGGAAGGACAGATCGGATTGGATCCGTGCCTTGACTTCGCCGGTAATCTCTGCGGCCGGTTGATACTCGGCCGCAGACGCGCGAACCGCCCGAACCTGCTGTGGTGGCGCGGCCACTTCGGCTTTGTCTTCGCAAGCGGCGAGATAGGCGCAGGCGAGACCAATTCCAATCAAACGAAAGGGCTTCATGTTTTTCTCCACAGCGGTTTGCAATCAAAAGGGTGGTGCGCTAGTATCACTGACTAACGAGTTAGTCAATTAGTTGAGCAAGGCGCCGGGATGATCACAGTTGCCAAAGCGGCGAACCGTCTGTACCCGGGCTAACCTGCTAGGATTGCTTGCAACCAGGCGACCCGAACAACCGGTCCAATCCAGCAGGAAATGGAAGTGTGATGACAAAGACCGAAAAGAAGACCTCTCGGGCGGAACAAAAAGCCAGGCGCCCTCAGGAGATCCTCGAGGCCGCGTTCGAAGAATTTACCGTCAAGGGATACGCGGCGACGCGGGTGGAAGACGTTGCTGCCCGCCTCGGGGTGACGAAGGGCACCGTCTATCTCTATTTTCCGACGAAGGACGTTCTCTTCGAGGAAATGTTCCGCCATATGTCGACCCCGTTCGCGGACCTGCTGGCGTCTGTCGGCACACTCGAAGGTTCGACGGCGGACCAGCTACGGGCCCTTCTGCTCCTGGCATACGAAAAGATCGCCGACGACCGGAAAACAAGAGAACTCCTGCGCTTGTCATTGTCCGAGGGGACGCGCTTCCCCGACATTGTGGACCGACACCATGACGAGTTCATCGCTCCGTTGATCGCTGCCGTCCGTACGCTCGTCGATGAAGGCGTGGCATCGGGAGAATTCCGCGAGGGGGCCGCGTCAAAGTTTCCCGACGTCGTCGCCAGTTCGATCCTTCACGTTGCCGTGTGGCGCCTGATGTTTGCGGATCGAAAGCCGATTGATGGGCCTGCCTTCATCGAGGCGCATTTCGACCTGGCCCTAAACGGACTGTTACCGCGTTCATAGCCCCAGGTGGATCTTGCCGATCTCTGTGCACCTCTAAAGTCGCATAGAATCTCCTATCTTTTCCGGTGTGGAACTCGAACCGGGCCGGATCGTCCCCGCCTACCGAATGTTCCTTATCAGGGGATGGCGAGACTTCGAATAAACTGCTCGCCTCCGAGCACGATGAAAGACACGACGGCCATCATAAGGCCCCGCCGGAAGCGCACCTGTTTGATGATCCTGACGCGAGACGTCTTGAGCAGCTCGGCGCCGAGCACCGAGGTCCAGTCGGATCTCAGCGCCTCTCGGACGAAGTCTTTGAGATCGGCAAATGTGTCGGGTTCGACATAGTAGACGCGCTGATCGGAAGCAGCGGACGTTTTCCCGAGCAGGTCCTTTTCTGCGCGGGTTCGGCTCGGATAGAGCACTTGCCCGAACTGCAGGATCGGCAGGATGACAACGCCCCAGACCACGGCGAAGAACAGCGGGCCAAGCGGTGCACGCGTCGGCAGGAGATCGCCGAAATGCAGCACCAGATTGAGTGCCAGGATGTAGCCGGCGCCAACGATCTGCGCCTTGGTGTCATAGGAGCGCGCCGTCACTTGCGTTTCCTGCAACGCGGCAAGGAGCATCCTGTCTACATAATCCTGCTTGTTCTCACTCGGCGAGACGTACATCGGGGTATCCGATCGAAGAGAGCGCTCAAGGAGCGAGGCTGGGGTCTCCGGCATGGCTGTTCCGCCTCAGTGCAGCCGTACGGCAGCAGGCGCCGCGAGTGCACGCGGATCTATCGCCGGCTCGTCCGTCTCCCGAAATTGGTTGACGGCGATATAGGAGACCAGCGTCAGCATGGTCGCGACTGCGAGTCCGAGGACTTCGCAACTGCCAGAGAGATAAAGGCTAGCAACACAGACACAAAGAAACTGACCGGACGACGGGCGCATGAAAGCCTCCGCTCGAAAGGTTCGAGGTTGTAAGGGTTTGACGATGAGAAGGCCTACGCATGATCAAATTTGACCTTCGGCTTGACTAATATGTCAATTCGACCTTAACGTCAATATGAGAATTACGCTTTTGTACGATGCAGGAGTTCTCTCCTCGCCGAGCCTAGCGCCGGGAATACGGGGGCGCGATGATAGTACTTCTTGCGCACTGGGTTTGCCGGTAGCTTTACGACGGCTGCAGCGGCACGATCGCACAGAACTAGCCGGTGCTGCCCCTCCGCGACTTAGAAAGGTCGTCGCATCTGGTTAGGGCTGATAACTGGACATTCTGGTCAATATGACCTATTTGCATGAAAAGTTTTCAGGTTGTCTGTACGTGGCCAAAATCGATCCGATCCGACGCGCCGAAATCGGGCGTGAAAAGCGCGCGAGAACTCGAGCGCAGCTTGTTGCTGCCGCCAATTCGCTGTTTGCTAGGCAGGCGGTGGAATCTGTCACAGTGGATGACGTGGTCAAGGAGGCCGGCGTCGCCAAGGGAACCTTCTACGTTCATTTCGACAGCCTGGAGGCAGTGACCGCAGCGGTCGCGGAGGAGCTGGTGCGGTCCTTCGACGAACTGCTGCAGCCGGGCCGAGGCTCCCTCACCGACCCTGCTCTAAAGATTGCCTTCGGGTGCTACTCATTCATCGACAAGGCTCTCAAAGACCCTCTATGGGCCAGCGTTGTCGCAAGACTGGCGGCAGCGGCGCCGAAGGGCGGCGAGATTGCCCGCCGCCGCCTCTTCGAAGACCTACAGCAGTTCTCAAAGGCATTGCCGGACGACGGGGTGTCTGCAGAGCTGAAACTGGAGATTGTCGTCGGAATCATGCTCCAGATCTTACGCGCGCTCGGCGAAGGAAGGTTGTCCTCGATCGACCGTGACGCTGCCATCAGCGCGATTCTGCGCGCGATCGGCCTCAATGCCCAGGAGGCCAAGTCTGTCCTTATGCGCTTACCGGCAACTCCCATGTCGGACAATTCCTCGCGAAGCGCGACCAAGTAGCGAACATGCGGGGCGGAGCAAGCTTCGCGATTTCGGACTGCTTTGCGAGCGGCACACCCCGGGGGCATGGTACATGCTCTATAATGCCGACACGGAAGCTTCGCCAGAACCCATCAAGGACTCGGGCTCTTGGGTCGGGCGCTCCCGATGGCCCGAAGTGCCGCTTCCAGGGCCTGGCTGGACAATTCAGGGGGGGCGACTCGTTGGAGAATGCCACGGGTCACCTGCAGCCAAATTCCAACGAGGATGTCGACAGCCAGTTCCGGGTCCCTCACTGTCATATGCCCTTGGGCAATCGCCTCAGCAATCTCGGTTTTGAGATTGTCGCGAACACTGCGGGCGAACTCGCCGCGGGTTTGCGCGCTCTGAACGACCAACCGCGCCCAGCCAGTGTCTGAAATCGCTTTTTCCAGTGATTGCGTGAAGGCGAAAGAAATACGGGCGATAGGGTCGCTCATCTCGAACCGATCAGGCGACAGCACGTCGTCGAAACTCCGGCCGAGTTGCCCGGTTACCTCAGAAACCAACTCCTCGATATTCTGGAAGTGATAGTAGAAGGTGCCCTTGGCGAGGCCCGCTGCCTCTGCAACAGCTTCCACTGTGAGGGCCTTGGCGGGCCCTTGCGCGAGCAACATCGTCCCCGCTTCGACGATTTGCGCGTGCGTCCTGGCCCGCCTTTCGCGCCCGATCTTCGCCCGGCGCTCCATATTTATCTTTGCCATTCGTCAACCTGCTCCGCAAATCCCGTGGCTCGCTATGAGCATATAGTCGTTTTGACTATTGCGTTCAATTGTATTGGAGCTTTCGCTTCCCGGCGCCGCGCCCGATCGACGGATGCAGCAGGCCAAGCCATCCTGAAAGGGCAACCGCAAAATCGCGACAGAGGCGATCGAAAGCTGGCGTGACCCATTTCTAATTTCCAGATGATCAGTGAATTTTCATATTGACTATATCGTCGAAATGACTTTATAATCATTTCTGTTGATCGAGACTTCCATCTTGCTCAGCCCCATCCCCGCTCAATTCCGTGTGTGAGGTTCATCGATGCCATCCCTCCTGCATCTCGATTCCAGCATTCTCGGCGGAAACTCCGTCAGCCGAGCGCTTTCGGCGGCTGTGGTCACACGCCTTAAGGATCTCAATCCTGGCTTTGACGTGGTGTATCGCGACCTTGCAGCCCAGCCGATCCCACACCTCTCAGGCAACTACGTAGCCGTGGTCAGGGGAGGCTTGGAAGCGAGCCATGATGCCGCGCTTCAGGCCGACCTTGCGCTTGGCCAAGCTGTTCTGGAAGAGTTCCTGGCAGCCGACACCGTCGTTCTCGGCGCAGCCCAGTATAATTTCAGCGTGCCCAGCCAACTGAAAGCGTGGATTGATCGAATCGCCGTCCCGGGCAAGACGTTTCGGTACACCGAAAAGGGACCCGAAGGCTTGGTGTTCAACAAGCGCGTCATCATAGCGTTGGCGCGCGGCGGCTTCTACGGACCGGGTTCACCAGCAGAGAAATTGGAGCACACGCTGAGCTATCTGAAGAGCGTGCTGACTTTCATCGGAATCGCCAGTCCTGAGGTTATCACTGCAGATGGGGTCAACGTAAGTTCCGAGCAGAGAAAGTCGTCGCTGAAGGAGGCAGCGGCAAAAGTTGCCGAGCTAGAAGATAGCAAAAGCATGTTGGAGAGTCCGTCCGCGCGGGCCTTAATCGCTTAAAAGTGCCGTCTGCCAAGAGAATTAGGAGAGCCAAGCCATCAGCCGGGGACCGGGGCCGACTACCCGGCACGCCGCGCCGCGGGAAGGCCAGGGAAGTCGATGCCCCTCACCTCCATGGGCTCGAACTTGCTGTTGGGCAGATCGATGCCAAGACCTGCGGAGACCAACGACACCAGCGAGAAGGTGTCGTCGCAGTATAGGCGAAACTCTTCGACAGATCGTGCTCCTCGAACTTTTTAGTGAAATATCGCTCAGTGTCAGAGAGGTTCTGCCGTGAGAACGAGATGATCTTCTCGCCCTTCAGATCCTCCACGCCGATCTCGCTTCGGGCAAGGCGACGACACGCGACGTGCTGACGAGGCTCTCGCGCGCAGCTGGTCGGGGCCCCAATCGACTGTGCCCCGGCATCGCCCTCCCCCACGCAGTTAAAGCCAGCGCACCATTTTGCCTGAGGCAATGCCGGCCGGACAGATTCACGCGTTTGACACCAAGCACCCCTTTGGTGGACCTCACCGCGGCACAATCCGCGTTAGATACGCTGTGCAGTCAGGGCCGGTGCTATGCCGCACAGTGTTTGACAAAGACCCGCGTGCCCGCTTTGAAACCTACTACTCTCCTTATGATTGTGATCGCCCACAAGGAGGGGCTTACACGAGACTAGGCGCGTCGCCGCCTACCCAAAAAACAGGGTCCATGCTATTTTAGAAACCTAGAAAGGCCAGCCATGCGCGGGTTATTGGCATTGGAAACGCTGATCTTCACGGCGACAATCGCCGCCGCGGGGAATTCCGTGTTCGATGCCGTAACAGCCCGAGATTCCGCCGCTGTCGAGAAGGCTCTGGCCTCGGGCGCCGATGTCAACAGCCGGGCGCACGATCAAGCGACGCCTCTGATAAACGCTGCTTTGGCCGACCAGCTCGCAATCGCCGAGTTGCTGATACATAAAGGTGCCGACGTTATGGCGCGAAACTCTGGCGGCTTTACCCCGCTTCATGCCGCGGCCTTTTCTGGCAGCCTGCCGATCACCAAACTACTGCTCGCCCACGGCGCGACGCTCGACGATGCGGCCAATAAGGCGGGTGTGACGCCGCTGATGGTTGCCGGGGAGGAAAACCACGTCGCTCTCGCTACGTTTCTTCTCGCCAGGGGAGCCGATGTCGGCCGTGTGGAGGTTCACGGCTACACGCCCATCACACGGGCGTTTTGGAAAGGCAATACCGACATTGTCCGGCTGTTGAAGCGGCATGGCGCGACCTGTCCTCCGGCCAGCGTTTTGGGCGACGACGATTACATGAAGTGTTTGGGAATCCACGATTGAGCAGGAGGGAACGATGCATGCGATGAGCAAACGCGCTCCGACTCGGGGGCTTCGCGGATCTGTGGCGATGGTTATCCTTGCGATCGCAGCCAATGTTGGTGGACCATCAGCTTTCGCCGATGACTCGGTGAACACAGGCTACTTCGGCGGCGTAGCGATCATGGGATACGACCCGGTCGCCTACTTCACCCGCGGCAAGGCAATGAAAGGTTCCGAAAAATTCTCCTACGAATGGCTGGGGACGCCCTGGCATTTCGCCAATGCCAAACACCGCGAAATGTTTATCAGCGAGCCGATGAAGTATGCGCCGCAGTATGGCGGCTACTGCGCGGGCGAGGTCGCATTCGGGTCAGTCACGGTAAACATCGATCCAGAAGCGTTCAAGATTATCGACGGCAAGCTTTACTTGACCTACGATCAGGGCGGTGCGAACTGGTTTGCGACCCACGCGGTGGAAGCAGTGGCCAAAGCCGATGACAATTGGCCGAAGATCGCGGCCGACCTCAAGCTGGATCAATATCACTGAACCGCCACGGATGCGCGTATCTATTTGACTGGCGAGAAGTAGAAGACCTTGCTCGAGTTCACGTAAGCATAGCCGCCTTCATCGGGCGAACTTGCACGTTTGTAGACCGGGCCGCAATCGGCTTGACCAAATGCGTTTTCACTCTGCTCACAGAGCAAGTCCCCCTTGACGAAAACCGTTTCGGTCATCATCTGCGTTGCTGAGCGGAATGCCGCCTTGCCATCGCGGTTAACCTGCAGGAGTGCCGGGCTTCCGGAGGGGCCGATCTTACCCCGCAGAAGTTTCCCCATGACCGTGCTCGCTATTTCGTCACTGTTCAACCGGTCGTGCGCGTCGCCTTGGAATCCGAATGGCCACTCCGGCATACCGGCCTCGCGCAGGGCATCGAGGATAAACGCCAAGTCCTGCTCGTTTCGAAAGTGGGCATGACTCATCCGCCAGCCCGCCAGGGACTCCGCAGATTTGCTACCGCCGAGCAGCCGGATTCCTTCGGCGACAGCCGCACGGGCATCCTCAAGCCGGGCGACCTGGACGTAGGCCATAGCGAGAGGGGTAACGAAATAGCCGTTTCCGGGCGAACCATCGCGCGCAAGCGCAAAATTTTCGATGGCCTTCACGTAGTCGCGTTGTAGATAGAAAATCAGCCCAGCGGTATACCGGTCGATGGCCGACAGGTTCGGATCGAGCTTGAGCGCCGTCTCGACGGCCGCAGCGGCTTCGGCAAGGTTTCCGGAGAACAGTTGAACGTATGCGACGGCCATCTGCGCTTCGGCATCGGCGGACCCGAGGGCTATCGCCTGCCGTGCTGAGGCGATGGCCTCTTCATAGCGTCGCTCCACAACCTGAATGACGGCAAGGACCGCGTACGGCGATGAAAGGGCGGGGTCGAGCGCCAAGGCACGGCTTGCCTTGTCGTAGGCCCTTTTTCGCGCCAATGCGCTCTGGAGAACGTCGTCAAATGCGTTTCGCCAGACGTAAGCGGTGGCGCGCGCGTCGGCCGCGAAGGCCTCAGCAAAACCGGGGTCGAGCGCCTCCGCCTTGTCAAACAGGGCTAGGGCCTCCAGCAACTCGGAAGGGCGTCCGGTCCTCGTCGCCTGCTCGGCCCGCAGATAATTGTCATATGCTTCAAGGTTCGCGGTCGGCGGTCGGGCAATCCGTTCGGTCTGCGACCGGGTCAACTCTAACCCGAGTGCCTTAGCGATCTGCCTGCTCATCTCGTCTTGCAGCACGAATACCTCCGCTTCGTCGCGGTCGAACCTCTTGGCCCAAACATGGTCGCCGCTTGCGATATCGATCAGTTGGGCATTGATGCGGATTTGATCCCCCGTTCGACGAACGCTGCCCTCGACGACAAAATGCACGCCGAGTTTGCGTCCGATGTCCGCCGCAGCTTCGGCTTTGCCTTTGTAAGCGAACACCGAATTCCGGGCGGTGACCTCCACGTCCGATAGACTTGCGAGATCGGTAATCAGATCGTCGGTGATGCCATCGGTGAAATAATCCTCGGCCGGGTCGCCGCTCAGATTGGCGAATGGCAGCACCGCAACCGATGTATGCTGCGGGGCAAACGACCATTGCCATGCGAAGACGATCGCCAAGGTTCCGATCAGCATCGCGGCGAGGCCCACTACCAAGATAATAGCCCGACGGCCGTGCCTGCGGCCGACCGTCAAGACCTTTCCCCCCTCGGATGGGTCGAGCAGAACGCGATAGACACGGACCGGGTCGGCTATATTTTTCAGGTGCTGCTCACCGAGGGCCGAAAAGCCGACATTGGCCTTGTGCACGGCGTGATCGAACGCGGTTCCGGATATACATATCCCGCCAGGCTGGGCCACACTTTGCAGTCGCGCGGCTATGTTCACGCCGTCGCCGTAGATGTCATCGCCTTCGACGATGACGTCACCGAGATTGATGCCAATACGGAACTGAATTCGCTGTGCCGCGGTAACAGCCTCGCAGCGGCCGGCCATTCTCCGCTGGATCACGGCGGCACATTGAACCGCGTCCACAACGCTCGCGAATTCAACGAGCGCACCATCGCCCATGAGCTTGATGATGCGGCCATGGAAGTCGGCTATGGCGGGATCAACCAACTCCCGGCGGCAGGCCTTCAGCCGCTCTAGGGTGCCAACCTCGTCCTCTCCCATCAGGCGGCTATAGCCGACAACATCAGCAGAGAGTATTGCGGTGAGCCGCCTCTCCATTTTCCCGCCCACACTCCAATGGCCAACTTTATCCTACCACTTCGAGGGCGCGCAGGCATCGCAATGTTCTAGTGAAGCCATCACGAAGCTTACATCGCATAGCCCTGATTTTGGCGGGCGTGCTGTGCTGTGTGCTCCACTCCATTGTCGCCCGCATGCTGCCGCTCCGGTGACACTCGCAACGTTTCGCCCGGCTTCAGATCAAGGAATGCCGTCAGGCCAGTACGACCACGCCAAGCCAGCCAGCAAGAGCGTTACCTCCTCGCCTTCCGCCAGCCAGCCGGCCTCGCCTCAGATTCGGAGCCGGCGCCGCTGCCTCGATCGCCTATGTAACGGGGCCGTCGAAGAGCAGGGAGACGCGGAGCCCCTGCCATTCCTTCAGCCTTAGCGGACTTTCACGTTGGCGTGCTGGTTGGCGGCATCGGTATCAGTAGCGGGCGTCTGGGTGTCATGGCCGGTGAAGGGACTGCCCTGACCGGGCGCCAAGGTACCACTATGGCCTGCACTGTTTGTCGTGAAAGCGTGTGTGTTGGAAGATGCTGTGCCGCCAGCCGCCAATCCGTTCTGTTGCGCTTGGAATAGATGGTCGTCCGCTTGGGCGATCGCACCGGAGGAGATCAGCAAGGCCGCCGAGGCGGTAATCAAGGTAACGATCCTCATTGCAATAACTCCATCTTTTTTGTTGTCGAAGCGTATGACACGCCTGCTGGCGTCGTTATTCCTTTCGATGCGGTTGGCCACGATAGAATATGGGCTATCGCACAAGCCTTGGCGGTTGATCTACCGCGTCGTGGGATCGGACAGTATGGTCTATTGCGTCGCCGATGGGTCGCGAGACATGCAGTCATTCTCGAAAGGCGCCTATTCTGAGCAACAAGCTGAGGCTGTGCTGATACTGCGCTTAGGCTCGCCGTCAGGCGCTTTGTCGGCTTTCGGAGACGAACTCACGCCCCTCCCCTTCGCCAAAATGAGTTCTATACCTGCGCTCGGTTCTCAATTGCGTCGGCTTACGCGCCAAATGACGTTGCCGACGTCATCTGCCACAAGCAATGCGCCGCTTTTGTCGATCGCTACGCCGACCGGACGACCCATTGCCTTGTTGTCGGGGCCGATAAAGCCCGTGAGAATATCCTGTGGCCGGCCACTGGGTTTGCCATTTCGGAAAGGCACGAAGACAACCTTGTAGCCGCTGTAGACGCTCCGGTTCCAGGAGCCGTGCTGACCAACGAAAGCTCCGTTGCGATAGAGTGGGCCGATTGAAGCGCCCTTTGAGAACGTAAGACCCAGCGAGGCGGTGTGCGAGCCCAGCGCATAGTCCGGCTTGATAGCCTTGGCGACGAGATCGGGACGCTGTGGCTTGACGCGGGCGTCGACGTTCCCGCCGAAATAGCTGTAGGGCCAGCCGTAGAAGCCTCCATCGCGGACGGAGGTCATGTAGTCGGGGACGAGATCGTTACCGATCTCATCCCGTTCGTTGACGGCGACCCAGAGTTCGCCGCTCTGCGGATTCCAGGAGAGGCCGTTCGGGTTGCGCAGGCCCGAGGCGAAGACGCGCGTGCGGCGGCTTGCGCGGTCGATCTCGAGAACAGCGGCCCGGTTCGCCTCCGCTGCCATGCCGTTTTCCCCGACATTGCTGTTCGAGCCGACTGTAACGTACAGTTTGCGCCCGTCAGGGCTGGCGGTGACGTCCTTGGTCCAATGGTGGTTGAGATCGCCCGCCGGCAGATCGACAATCTTTTGCGCCGGAGCAGTTATACGGGTGCGGCCGCTCCTGTAGGGGAAGGCGACGAGGGCATCGGTATTGGCGACGTAGATCGTGCCGTTCGAAAGAGTCATGCCGAAGGGCGAATTCAGTCCCTCCAGAAACCTCCGGCGCATGTCGGCGGCGCCATCTCCATCGGTGTCGCGCAGGAGCGTGATCCGATTGGCGCTTTTGGTTGCCGCGCCGGCACGCTTCATTGCGGCGCCCATGACCAGCTTGCGGAGGCTGAAGCCGCCGCCCTTCTTTTCCGGCGCGTTACTTTCAGCAACCAGCACATCGCCATTGGGCAGGACGTGCAGCCAACGGGGGTGGTCGAGACCTGTGGCGAAGGCATTGACCCTTAAGCCTTTTGCGGGCGTCGGCGCCGTGCCGTCCCGCCAACCTTTCGCTTCGGCGATCCGGATCGTGGGGATAAGCGTCGGTCGCGGCTTTGGCAGCGTCGGGTTCGGCCCATAGCCGCCGTTGGAGGCAATTGCCCCCGTCTTCTGATCCGAAACGGCGACACAACCGGTGGCGAGGACACCTATGATGGAGACAATGATCGAGAGTCGCGGGATCCCGGTATTCATCGGATGTCCTCCGAACGGAATGCATTTTTCGCCGCTTGTAACTTAGACACGAACCTCGCCGTTATTATTCCGTGGTTTTTGTGATCCGAGGTTCGCGCCCTGCGCGGCCAATCCACCCTACCCTTGCGGAGCAAGGCTCGTTCTGATGCCAGCCGCGGCAAAGCGGGTGAGCTGAATCTGGGTTGCATCCTCGGTGTAAAGGACGTGAACCGCGCGGCCGCTCGCCGTGAGCTTTTCAGCTTCCTTGAAGGCGTCTTCAAAACTGACAGGTATTGCATCACTGGGCGTAGGGGGATCGTCCTGTTCCAACACGTAGAATGTGGCGTTTCGGATGTCTGTCATCGGTGCGCTCCTTTCGCGCAACAATAGCTGGCGAGCGCGATAGTTCCGCTGCATCATCGTTTCGCTTGCGCCCGACGTCACCGGGCTCGTCGATCGCGTTGCGGTCGCCGACAATGCCGTGGTTCGCAAGGGCGACGTTCTCTTCACCGTCGACAGGAGCCGGCGGCCTTCTCGCAGCCGGATTCGGGCCGCGTGCTTGGAACTAATGACGGGCAAGACTGTTTCAGCTGTGACTTTGGCATGACGCTGACGCGCCCTCCTGGCTGGGTAAGCCTCGATTATGAGGAGACTCGCATCATGAAGATTTCGTCCAGATTTCGTTCAGTCGCGGCTGCGGTTATCGCTGCAGCAGGAATCAGCTTTGCCGGCTCC
>Ga0209564_1001123_pt1 | contig 31480 bp, 30 predicted proteins | sample AraplaCol_mMF_r2_FD_184272 | JGI IMG/M metagenome (GOLD analysis project Ga0209564, IMG submission 184272) | Arabidopsis root microbial communities from North Carolina, USA - plate scrape MF_Col_mMF_r2 (SPAdes) (version 3) | ecosystem: Host-associated > Plants > Roots > Endosphere | place: USA...
GCGCTCGCGATCCCGTCGCTCACGTATTTGACCAATGGATAATTCGCGACGGATGGCCAGGGCGGCCTGTGACTGGGTACGAAGATCGCGACACCGTGATTGTCACCGCCCCAGTGATCGACCTGCTCCACGGTTCGCCGACCCGCCAGAATCGCACCTGGCGCGTTCCATTCGTCCCACAATTGTCCGACCGGTCCGGTCGGTCGGGAAAAATCCCCGTACCACTCGTGCAGCCGCATAAAGTCGTCGCCGCCGGGATTGCCCACTTCATCGTTGGACCCCGCGATATACCCGTCCAGTGACATGGACATGAAGAGCACTGATGTAGACACTTTTATCTCCTGTGGTCGTTTTCCAAACTGGGGCGGCGGTCTTGATGTCCTCAAGGACGCTCGAGCGACGCTGACGCCGACATCCCGAATACGGATTTTGGGTGCTGCCCTATCTCACAAGGGGCCGAACCATGCTCGAGCCGACGAGGCGCGAGCTCGTTTAGTTCGTGGCGATCCCTGCTTCCTTTCGGCTCTTGCGCCCGCCACCCCCCCGCAGCTCCTGTCAACCCCACCGCCAAACAACCCTGTGGAAAACAATTCATCACGGTGGAAAACAAAGAAAAAAACACTTTAAACTTGCGCGGATTTGATTCCATTATGCGCCCGTTGTCTCGTGTGATTGAGGGGTTGCGATGGGCACGACATACTGGCCGAAAGATCCGCTTGATGGAAATGACATGACGCTGCTGACGTCGATCCTTCGGCGATGGTGCACGCGCTATGGGATCGAATTCACAGCCGAAGAGAGCAAGCGGAAAGCCAGGGAACTCGTCGAATGGTTCGAGTTCGGCGTCAAGGATCCGGTCGAGCTCGAAGAGCTGATCGACGGCAAGTACTGGCTCGTCAGTCAGATCTGAGCGCCCGCAGGCGCGCATGAATGAGCGCCTGCGGGCGCTCATGAAAAAGCCGGCGAACCATGGCGCCGGCTTCATCGATCTGTCTCTGAACGAGACCTTTAGTCGTCGTCCCGCCAACGGCGTTCGCGATCCCAACGCCGCCCCTCGCGCCAGCCTGGACCATCCCAATCCCGGCGGTGATGCCGTTCCCAGCCACCGCCCCAGCCCCAGCGCGGCGGACCGCCGTAGAAGACCACCGCCGGCGGGCGGCGCCAGTTCGGCCTGCACTCACCCCAGCCCGTCATGTGCCAGCCGCGGCCGCACTCATAGTCGGCCTTGACGATATTGCTCTGAACGTTGATTGACCCGACCGGCATCGCTTCAGCTGTGCCAATCGAGAGGCTGCCAGCGAGCAAGGCAGCCGCGATAGAAAGTGCCTTCATAACGAACTCCAATTCAATCCAGCCAGGCGCACCTTAGGGCTGCCAAATTGAACCGGGGATGAATTGCATGTTCATGTTTGCGGGCGAAAAAGCGCCTGTCCGGACCGCCGGGCGGCACGCCGCCCGGCTGCTTTTTTGCGCAATAACAGTCGGTTGCGGACGCGGTGACACCCTCGGAAAACCGTTCATTTCCTGCCGCCAAAGACATCCGGACCGGGATCGCGCCCGGCGGCGACCTCGGAAAGCCGCCCGAGATAATGCACCCAGCCTTCTGTATGGCCGGCGCATTGCTCAGCACTCGGCAGGCCGCTATGGGTGAGCCGCAGCAGCGTTCCGTCCGGCTGCTCGATCAGGTCGATTTCGACCAGGCTCGAGCCCGGCGGCACCACCTCGCTGCCGTCCCAGCCGAAGCTGTAGGCCAGGCGATGAACCGGCACCACCTCGCGAAACGAGCCGCGCGCGAAGCGGGCGCCGGTGACGTTGACAAGATAGAGCCCGCCCGGCTCAGGCTCCATCTGCGCCTCCGTTCCCATCCAGCGCAGGATTTTCTCCGGATCGGTCATCAGCGCAAACACCGCAGCAGGCGGCGCCGCGATATGCGCCTCGCGGCGCACGACAAAGGGGTCTTGCATCACATTCTCCCATGGTTGCTGCTCTGCCTACTATGACGCGGCACGACATGCTTTTTCGACATGGATCTCCCCACGGGAAGCATTTAGGCGCAAGGAGACGCTCAGCAAGGGCGTGCACCCGCCTCGCCCTTCGAGGCCCCTGCGGGGCACCTCAGGATGAGGCTCTCGTGAGCGTCGGCGCAGCATCCTCCAACCGACCTCACCTGGGCGCGGCACCCTCCAACGCTCCTCATCCTGAGGTGCGTAGGCCGAAGGCCGGAGCCTCGAAGGACGCGCGCCAACATCACTTCTTGCATCCCTCAACACCATCTCCTCTCGCCGCCCACAAGGCATTTCCCACCTCTTGCCAGCCCGCCGCCCTGCCCCTATGTTCGCGCCGTTCTCAGGGCGGGGTGAAAGTCCCTACCGGCGGTATGCGATTTCGATTGCGAGCCCGCGAGCGCCTTCCTTGGAAGGGTCAGCAGATCAGGTGCGATGCCTGAGCCGACGGTCATAGTCCGGATGAAAGAGAACGCGCGTTCCTGCTGCCCTTGCCGGCAGCCGGTGAACGTTCGTGATCGCCTTGGGTGACGTGTCTGTACGCCAAAGGAGATGACCATGACACCCACCCGCTATGCCTTCATCAAAGCCGGCTGGCACGCCGATATCGTCGACCGTGCCCTCGAAGGTTTCCAACAGCTTGTTCCCGCAGAGCAGATCGACGTGTTCGACGTTCCCGGCGCTTTCGAAATGCCGCTGCTGTCGCGCGATCTTGCGGCGAGCGGCCGCTACGGCGCCGTCATCGCCGCCGCCTTCGTCGTCGACGGCGGAATCTATCGCCACGAATTCGTCGCCCAGGCCGTCGTCGACGGGCTGATGCGCGCCGGCATGGATACCGGCGTGCCGGTGCTGTCGGTCTCGCTGACGCCGCACCACTATCAGGAAACTGAGCACCACCAGCAGATCTACCGCGCTCACTTCGTCGAGAAGGGCCGCGAGGCCGCCCGCGCGGCTCTGATGATCGGAAAAACGCGTGCCGCTCTTGCCGCATAATGACGACGCGACGACGGGAGGCGGCGGGAACAGCTCCCGCCGCCTCTACGCCTCGCCCGATGCCGGCCGCATCGGACAGAATAATTGATTCGACGCCCTCGCCGCGCTGTGGTCCACTCACCCTCGACATGTATCGCCATTCTTAATGCGTCCAACCCTCAAGGGAGCTGAAGATGAGCAATGCTATGCGCAGTGAAACCCCCATCGAAACCCCGAGAACGCGGCCCGTCGACACCAAGCTCGAAGTGGTCGTCATCCCCGTTTCCGACGTCGACCGCGCCAAACGTTTTTACGACGGCCTGGGCTGGCGACTCGACGCCGACTTCGCCAATGACGCCGATTTCCGGGTGATCCAGTTTACGCCGCCCGGCTCCGGCTGTGCGATTATCTTCGGGAAAAACATCACCGCCGCCGCCCCCGGTTCCGCCCAGGGCCTTTACCTCGTCGTCTCCGACATCGAGGCCGCCCGCCGCGATCTCATCGCCCGCGGTGTCGAGGTGAGCGACGTCTTCCACGACGCCGCAGGCGTCTATGCCGGCAAGGACGAGCCCTATCTCTTCGGACGGCTGCGCATCGTCGGCCGCGATCCCGACCACCGCAGCTACCGCTCCTTCGCCTCGTTCAAGGATCCGGACGGCAACGGCTGGCTGTTCCAGGAAGTCACCACCCGCCTGCCCGGCCGCATCGACGCCGACGAGACGGCCTTCTCGACCTCAAGCGACCTGGCCGCCGCCCTGCGCCGCGCCGCCACCGCCCACGGCGAACACGAGAAACGAAACGGCGGCAAACACGACGACAACTGGCCGGACTGGTACGCCGAATACATGGTCAGCGAACGCGCGGGCCGGGAGTTGCCATTGTAGGTGACGGCAGACGTAGAGAGCACTCGCCTCACCCTTCCTCAGGGTGAGGCCGTCGTGTGCCGTGGCCACCCCCCTCTGCCCTGCCGGGCATCTCCCCCACAGGTGGGGAGATTGGCTGGGCGCGCTGGCTTCCCCAAACAACTGGCCGTCACATGAACCGTAAATTCAGGGCGAGGCATTGCCTCCTGCCGATCTCCCCACCTGTGGGGGAGATGCCCGGCAGGGCAGAGGGGGGTGTCCCACGGCATACCCTCTCCTCTCGTCCCAAGACGCGCAGGCCCACCTGCAAACCACCAGCTCACCGTTCGAAAAAATCCCGCCATTGCTTCTCGCCAACCAGACAATCGGCCGCGGGCGCGGCCCCCGCCGTCTCCTGCACCGTCGCCGGAGGGGAAAGGCCGCTGATTTCGAGCACCAGCTTGCGGCGCACGGCGATCGCGAAATCCTCGACCTTGTGGACCGGCAGCACGAAGGCGCCGGGGCCGCCGATGACGCAATCGGCGTAGTATTTGTCGAGCCCGTCCGGCGCATCGGAAGGCCGCAGCATGATGGCGAGGCCGTTGATGACCATGCCTGATGCCACCGCCTTGTCACGGGTGGGCGTCACGGGATTGCCGGAATTGTTCGGGCCGTCGCCGGAGACGTCGATCACCTCCCGCCTGCCCTGATAGGGCGCTGCGATGATCATGCTGGCGCCCTGGGCGATGGCGGTGGAGATCGAGGTGCGCCGCTGCGTGGCGATCGGCCGGGCGTCCAGCTTGTCGGCAAAGGCGATCGCATCCGCCTCCGTCTCGATCACCTGCCAGTCGATCACGGAATCCTGGACGACATAGCCCGCCCATTCGAAATAGCTGATGGCGATGCGGCCGGTCAGCCCGCCCTTGACCGCATCGATGAATTCCTTGTGCTTGAGCGCCTCGACATAACCCTGGCGCTGGATGCCGATCTCCTCGAAATCCATCGACCGCGAGGTATCGACGGCAAGCACCAGCGCCACGTCGACCTCGCCTGCACCAGCCGCAGCGACCGGGGCGACGCCGGAAAGACCCATCAGCACCGCAAGTGTCGTCAGCATTGGCAATCCAATCCCTGCGCCATCGAGGCGAGAAACTGTAACACAGCTTGGCCGGCGCAGGACGCCCGGCTGGGCGCGGGGCTTCAATTTTCGGTGATACCAGGAGCGCCCGCCTCGCCCTTCGAGGCCCCTGCGGGGCACCTCAGGATGAGGCTCTCTCAAGCGTTTGTGCTCCCGACAGCGGGACCGCAAGCAAAACTGGCACATCCTCGACCGTCAGGGGACGGCATCCTCCAACGGACCTCATGCTGAGGTGCGCAGCCCGAGAGGGCGGAGCCTCGAAGCACGCGCCGCAACACCGCTTCTTGCATCCGTCTGACGCAGGCTCGCTCGTGGCGCCGCCCCCCGGAATTTCAATGCAGCGGCAGCCACAATGGGCTTTTCCACGCCTTCAGCGCTTCCAGAAAAACCTGCAGCCGCAAGGGCAGGAAGCGGCGGGTGGGATAGACGGCGTGCACGAAAATCTCCGGCGACGACCAGTCCGGCAGCAGGCGGACGAGCTCGCCTCTTTTGATCTCTTCCTCGCAATAGGTCGAAGGCAGGAGCCCGATGCCGTGGCCGCGATAGGTAAAGGCGCTGACCGCATCGAAATCCCGGCTCGACACTGGCCCCGACACGCGCACGTCGATCGATTTGCGGCCGCTGACGAGATGCCATTCCGCCTCGCCGTTGCGGCCGTTCAGGAGGACGCATTGATGGTCCTTCAGATCCTCGGGCTTTGCGGGAAGCGCCCTGCCCTTAAAATAGTCGGGCGCGGCAACCAGATAGCGCACGCTCTTGCCGAGCCGCTGCGCGACGATGGAGGAATCCTTGAGTTCGCCGAAACGGATGCCGAGATCGATATTCTCGGCGATCAGATCAAGAAACAGGTTGGTGACGAAGAGATCGACCTGAATCTCGGGATAGGCCTTCAGGAAGGACGAGACGAATTCGTAAAACACCTCCTGTCCGAAAATGACCGGCACGGAGATCTTCAACAGGCCCTCCGGCTTTCTCTGGGTTTCAGTCAGCGCCTGCTCGGCGTCGATGAGATGAGCGAGCGGCTCGCTGCATCTGTCGTAATAGGCCCGCCCCTGCGCGGTGAGGCTGAGCTTGCGCGTCGTCCTCTGCAGCAGCGTCACGCCGAGCTGCTCTTCCAGCGAGGTCACCTTCCGGCTGACGGTGGAGACCGGCATGCCGAGGGAATGGGCCGCCCGGCTGAAGCTGCCATACTGCGCCACCTTCACGAAAACGGCGATGTCGTTGAGATCGGGCATGCCTTCACTTTTGCACTGATGCAAAAGAGAATCCAGATATTTCCATCTAATCGGGGAATGGAGTTTTCGCCATATTCACCTTGCGAAAACAAATCACAACCCGATGGGGCGCGATCGCGGCGCCCCATCTCGAGCGACCCGGCCGATCAGGCTCGACGTTGCCCGAACCAGATCATGGAGTTCAACATGACTACCGGAAAGACTGTCATCGTTACGGGCGCCTCCCAGGGTATCGGCGCAGGCCTCGTCAACGCCTTCATCGCACGCGGCCATAATGTCGTCGCCACCTCGCGCCAGGTCAGCGCCTCGGACGCCTTTCAGGCCTCCGACCGGCTGACCCTCGTCGACGGCGACATCGGTGACGCCGAAACCGCGGCACGGGTCGCAAAGACCGCGATCGACCGTTTCGGCTCGATCGACGGCCTCGTCAACAATGCCGGCATTTTCCTGGCCAAGCCGTTTGTCGATTTCACGATGGCCGACTTTGCGGCGTTGTCCTCAACCAATCTCGAAGGCTTCATCCATCTGACCCAGCTGGTCGTCAGGCAGATGGTCGCGCAGAAGTCAGGCGGCAGCGTCGTCAGCATCACCACGCCATTGACCGATCATCCGATCGCCGGCTTCTCCGCTTCGGTGTCGATGATGACAAAGGGCGGCATCAACGCCATCTCCAAGAATTTGGCGATGGAATATGCGAACGAGAAAATTCGCTTCAATATCGTCGCTCCCGGTGTGGTGGACACGCCGCTGCACAAGGACAATCCGAAGGATTTCCTGAGCACGCTGTCGCCGATGGCAGGCATATCGAATGTCGACGAAATCGTTGATGCGGTCCTCTTCCTGACGGAAGCTCCGCGTGTCACCGGGGAGGTGCTGCACGTCGACGGCGGCGCACATCTGGGCAGATGGTAAACCATGGCAACGCGCAGGCAGCCGGTGCGGAACAGCGGCTGCAGGAGCTCGGCATCACCCTTCCCCCGCCGCCGACGCCCTTCGGGGCCTATGTCGAGGCGGTCAGATCAGGCAAGCTGGTCTTCTTCAGCGGCATGCTGCCGGTCGTCGGCCACGAGCCTCGCTATATCGGCCGCGTCGGCGGCACGCTGACATCAGAGGACGGCAGGAAGGCCGCCGAAACGGCAACCTTGAGCGGCCTTGCCGCCGCCAAGGACTATCTCGGCTCGCTGGACAAGGTGGTGAAGGTCGTCAAGCTCGGCGTCTACATCGCCACCGAAGGCGATTTCCGCGACCACCCAAAAGTCGCCGACGGAGCATCCGAAATGCTGCTCCAGGTCTTCGGCGAGGAAAAACTCTCCGGCCGCGTCGTCCTCGGCGTCGCCAGCCTGCCGCTCGGCATGCCGGTCGAGGTTGAGCTGGTTCTTGAGGTCGAGGATTGAGTGGAGAATGTGTGGGCGGCGGCATCCTCCGACGCCCCTCATTCTGAGGCGCGTAGCCCGCAGGGCGAAGCCTCGAAGGACGCGCCGCAGCGCTACGTCTTGCATGCATCAACCGTCGATGCACCCGCCCCGCCCTTCGAGGCCCCTACGGGGCGCCTCAGGGTGAGGCTCTCTTGAGGGTTTCTCACACCGCCGCTAACAACAGCACATAAGCAATCACGCTCACCATCAACCCGCGAAACGCAAAGGTGACGCAGCGGTATTTGTTGCGGGCGATGGTCGAGAGGATGTTGGCGTTTTCGAGATACTGGTCGAAAAGGTAGCGCTCGTCGCGCCTCAGCGCCGCGTCGAAGAACAGGTCGCGATGATCGGGCCAGGCGCCCCAGAAGAGCGAGGTCGAGGTGCTGAGACGCCGCGGCAGCACGACGAGGATCGCCGAGAGGATCGAAAAGACCGAGGCTGCGGCAAGCAGGCCGGAGAACAGCATGCTCCCCGGCGCGCTTGCGATGTAGCGCGCCGGATTGAAGACCGCCCTCACCTCACTGGAACTCACCAAAAAGGCGAGCATGAAAGTAAAGATATAGGCGGCCTTTTGATCGGATATCTTGATCTGATCGTAGAATATGTCGTTGATTTTCTTGATGTGGTCGAAATACTCGGCGCCTATGTCCTCGCTCGACGGCTCGCTCAGCATAACCTCAGTCGTATTTTCGAAATCGCTCACATGAATACTCCACCCCAGAAGTGTTTCCCTGATAGTACACTTTGAAATGAAATCAAGAACACGTGTGCAGCGCGCTTGACTTTTTCACTCTACATGGACAAAGGGGAAGTGGGGTATGGGGTTGAGATCATGTGGGGTTGGTCGAAATACATCAGTCGCGCCGGGGTTGCGCTCGCGCTCGCGTTGCCGTGCTTTTCGTCGCCGGCGACGGCCGATCCGGTGCAGCGTGCAACGCCGGTCGCGGGCTCCGTCATTGCCCGCAAGACCGGCGAGGAGGTCCGCTTCATCGACGTGTCCGATTGGCGTGTCGTCGACCTGCACCAGGATCTTTTGACCGGCGACGTGCTACGCACCAATGCCAACGGCCAGCTCGCCATCGTCTTTTCCGACCACACGCAGGTCCGCCTCGGCCGCAATTCATCGCTGCAGGTGAAGAGGATGGCCACGAGCGGCGATACGATCCTCAATCTCCAATCCGGCACCATCTGGGCGCGCGCCGAGCGCGGCGGCCAGGGCCTGACTGTGGAGACACCTGCCGCCGCAGCCGCCATCCGCGGCACCGACTGGACGATGACCGTCAAGGGCGACCAGACCTCGATGATCGTGCTCGAGGGCCGCGTCGCGCTCAGCAACCCGCAGGGCAGCGTCGAGGTGAACCAGGGCGAAGGGGCCGTTGCCACCATCGGCCAGGCGCCGCACAAGCTCATCGACGTCAATCCTGACGACCGCGAACAGATGCTCTTCTATCTGGACCTGCGCGACGGCTTCGGCCTGATGCCGACCTCGCCGCTCAGGGCCGACCGTATGGCGACCGAACGCCGCCGTCTCCTGGCCCTGCCGCCCGAACGCCGCACGACCGAAGACTGGCTGGAACTTGCCGAAGTGCAGAGCGCCTTCGATGGCCGCCAGACTGCCGCCGCAACATTGCAGAATATCCGCGGCCGCAAGCTGACGGTGGCCCAGCAGGCCCGCGTCGACCTGCTCGACGCCACCATCGCCGGTTCGGAAAAGCGCTATGGAGATGCCGCGAAGCTCTTCCAGAAGGCGCTGCCTCATCTCGACCCGACACGCCGCAACATGGCGCAGTATGGCGGCTATTTCGCCCGGTCGCTGGCCGATCCCGCCCATGCCGAACATCCGCCGGCAAATACCGCCGGCCCCTATGGCGCGATCATGCAGGCCTATACAGCGGGCTTCCTGGAAAACCCGCGCGCAGCACTCGAAATCATCAGGAAGGCGGAACAGCGCTATCCCGATGACCCGACGCTGCCGGCGATCCGCGCCCAGCTGGCGCAGCTCATCGATGACCGTGAGCAGATGAAGGAAGCGATAGAACGCTCGCTGGCGCTCGACCCCGATCATCCGATGGCGCTCTCCGCCCGCGCCAGTTACAGGGCAGTCTATGAGAGCGACATCAACGGCGCGCTTGCGGATCTGAACCGCGCCATCGAGCTTGCCCCCGGCGCGTCAGGCACGCTGAATTCGCTCGGCCTGCTGCAGGGTTCGCGCGATGCCAATGACGAAGCGGAAAAAGCCTTCAAGAAGGCGATCGAACTCGATCCGCAGGACCCGGTGCCGCACGCGAACCTCGCGATCCTCTATCTCGACCAGGCGCGTATGAAAGAGGCCAAGCGCGAGATCGACACGGCTATCGCGCTCGACCCCTCCTTCGATATCGCTCTGCTTGCCCGCGGCCGCTACTACCTGCAAAGCGGCGAGAAGGACAAGGCGCTGGAAGATCTGCTCGCCGCCAGCACCGCCAATCCCGCCCATTCGCAATCGCAGCTGATGCTTGCCGCGGCCCACTACGAAAAGGGCGACCGGATTCCGTCAGAGCAGGCGCTCGACAACGCCAACCGCATCGATGATGACGATCCGGTCATCTCCGCCTTCCGCACGGCTGTCGATATCGACGATTACGATGCCGACAGCGCGATCCGCAACGCGCAGGACTTCCTGCGCCGTTCGCGCGCCCGCGGCGGCGATTACAGTGGGCTCGGTGCCAATGCAAGCGCCGGCTCGACCCTGAACGACGCCTTCCGCCTGCAGGGTCTGGATGCCTGGGGCCGCTATTACGGCGACGCGGTTTTCGATCCCTTCGAAGGCAGCGGTTACATCGACCAGTCGATCAAAGGCAGCATCTTTCCTTTCGTGAATGCGACGAGCTTCAGCGATGACAATGTCATTCAGAACCGTGGCAACGCGTCGAGCTACTCGTCCTTCATCCAGGGCCTGCTACTCTCTCCGCACATGCTGTCTGGCCGTTCGCGCTCGGCATCGCTGTTCGATGTACCCTTCATCGAAGGCTCGCTCGGCGGCGGCATTAACAGCGTCGACGGCCACACGCGCCGCATCGGCGAGGCTGAAATCCAGGGCTATTCGAATGCAACCATCCCGATCAGCTTCTTCGGCAACCTGACCTGGGAGGAGCTGGCCCTCGACGGCAACTACCGCGACTTCGGCGGATATGCGACGGATAATAAGCTACTCGGCGGCAACGGCTATATAACGGCAACGGTGACGCCGGATGATCGCGTTGTGGCCTATTTCAATCACGCCAAGAATGACGGAACGCTGAATGCGCTGTCGACCGACCCCACGCTCTCGACCATTCTGAATGTAAACGTATTCGACCCCATCCTCACTCCCTTCTTCGGCATTCCCCCAGCACCTGACGAACTGCCGCTCTACCGGACGCAGACCAATAGCTCGGAGTTGACGAACGCCGGCGTCGGCTGGAGTCATACTTTCGCCTATGAGAATATCCTGAACGGCGCATTGCTCTATCAGGAGACAAAATCGAAAACCTCCTTTGACCTGTCATATGACTGGTCTGATGTGCCCTTCTTCAGCGTTCCCGGCTCAGGCGATATCAGGCCCTTCGGCCAAACGAGCAGAGAAACGGAAGCGCAGGCTTATATCGCAGCGCTCAGCCACAGCATCGGCGATGGACCGCTCACATGGCGCTACGGCGTCGAAGGCGGCTGGATCGACTCGTCAGCCAAGACGTATTTCCATCTCGAGGATATCATTCCGGGCTTCATCGATGGCGTGACCGACGGCCCCACGGAGACTGATGCCCGCACCAATATCGGCCGCGCCTATATCGATCTCCTTCACGAGATTACGCCTGATCTGAAGGGCGAATATGCGCTCTTTGCCACGCGCATGTCGGGCGACGGCGTCGATGTCAGCCGGTTCGAGCCGCGCTTCGGCCTTGCCTGGTCGCCCGTCCAGAACCATTGGTTGCGCGCCGCCTTCATGCGCCAGAGCGTCGACACAGGCGTACCGACGCTCGCCCCTATCGGCATCCTCGGCCTGCAGCCGAACCAGTTCTCGGTCGGCACCGAAGGTTATACCGATACCGTGGCGCTGCAATGGGATGCCGAATGGACCGACCGGCTCTTCACCTCGGTCGAGTACCAGCACCAGGAACTGCACGATTTCTCGATCGATCTGCCGCTGATCGCACTACCTGCGATCGACAGCCTGCCGCTGTCGCGCGGCAGCATCGACCGCGCCGCCGTGACCGGCAACGTCGCGCTCGGCTATGGTTTCGGCCTTTCCGCCACTTACGCCTATATGGATTCCGAGAACAAGGATCCGCTGGAGCCGAATTACGGCGGTTCCCTGCCCTATATCCCGAAAAACTCCGGCCAGATCGCGCTGACCTGGGTCAACGAGGCCAAGGTCAAGGCGACGGTGGCGGCAAATTATATCGGCGAGCGCGACGGCGACGATCTCGGCACCAAGCTCGACGATTACTGGAGCCTCGACGCACACCTGATCTGGGAACCCTTCGACAAGCGCATCGCGCTCGAAGCCGCTGCCTATAACCTGCTCGACGAGGAGTTCGAGATCACGCCCGGCGTGCCCGGCTGGGGCCGCGCTTTCAAGGGCACGCTCAAAGTCCGCTTCTGATGCGCACAGAGGGCAACCCTCAGCAGGCCGGGCTGAGCGGCGGGCAGACGGGGGGCCGCCGCCTGAGGCTGCTGGTGCTGTCGCTCGCGGTGTTGATCGCCATCTCGCTCCTGTCGCGGCTGCCCGCCTGGTCGCTGCTGGAGCTCAGAAGCTTCGACTATCTCTCGACCGTCGACGACCCGCGCCCGCCGCCGGGCGGGCCCGTCATCGTTGCGATCGACGAGCCCTCGCTTGCCGATATCAACGCGCAATGGCCCTGGCCGCGCAGCCTTCATGCCGAACTCGTCACCCAGCTTCGCGCGGCCGGCGCCCGCGTCATCGGCCTCGACATCATCATGGCCGAGCCCTCGAACCCCGGTAACGACGCGGCGATCACCAAGGCCGTCGGCCCCGATATCGTGCTCGCCGGCGACGAAACGCTGATCGAGACGCCGCAGGCCTCGCAGCTGATCCGCGCGACACCGCTGCCGCAGCTGACGCAAGCAGGCGCCGTGACCGGCATCGCCTCGATCGATCTCAGCGGCGACGGCATTTTCCGCCGCATTCCGGGCTATGAAGACGGCTTCGCCGCCATGCTGGCAAACGCGTCGGGTGCGGCACAGGCATCCCTGCCCGCCGGCCGGCTGATCCAATCCTTCGGCCCGGCCCGCAGCTATCCCACAGTTTCCTATTACCAGGCCCTCGACCCCGAGAATTTGCTGCCGCCTGGCTATTTCAAGGACCGCGTCGTGCTCGTCGGCCTCAGCCTGCAGAACGCGCCTGAAATCGACAAGGGCGGCGTCGACGCCTTCGCGACACCCTATACGGTTCACACCGGCAAGCTCGTCTCCGGCGTCGAGGTCCAGGCGACGATCTACGACAATATCCGCCGTGGCCTGTCGATCGCCGAAGCCCGCCTGCCCACGGTTGCCGCCTGCATCCTGATATCGGTGCTGCTTGCCGCCGCCACCGTCTGGCGCTCGACGGGATGGCTGACGATTGTCACCAGCGCGGCCGCCCTCCTCGCCTTCGCGGCAGTCAGCTTCGCCGGCATCCGGCTTGCCCATGTCTTCGTCTCGCCGCTCGGGCCTGTCGTCGCCTATATCTCGGTCGCCTTCGGCCAGGCCGCCTTTGATTATGCCGAGGAGCGCCGCAACAAGCGGCAGATCATCCGCGCCTTCGCCCAGTACATCTCGCCCGACCTCGTCCGCCGCCTGGCGAACGACCCGTCGCAGCTGAAACTCGGCGGCGAGCGGCGCACGCTCTCGGTACTGTTTTCCGATGTTCGCGGCTTCACCACCATCGCCGAAACCATGAAGGACGATCCAGAGCAGCTGACCGGCCTGATCAACCGGCTGCTGACGCCGCTATCCGACGTGGTGATGGATCACGGCGGCACGATCGACAAATATATGGGCGATTGCATCATGGCCTTCTGGAATGCGCCGCTCGACGATCCCGACCACGCGCTCCACGCGGTGCGCGCCTCGCTCGCCATGCAGGCGGCGATATCAAGGTTGAACAGCCGGCTGGAGCGGGAAGCGGCGGTACGCGGCGGCAAGCCGCACGTGCTGAAGATGGGCGTCGGCATCAACACCGGCGAATGCATCGTCGGCAACATGGGCTCGACCCGCCGCTTCGACTATTCCTGCCTCGGCGACAGCGTCAACCTCGCCTCCCGCCTCGAAGGCGCCTCGAAGAATTACGGCGTGGCCCTGCTGCTCGGCGAGGAGACCGCAAGGCTGGTCTCTGAGACCTACATCGTCGTCGAACTCGACCGCATTATCGTCAAGGGCCGCACCGTGCCCTCGCCCGTCTTTACCGTCGTGCACAAGGCCGACGCGGAAGCGCTGACCGCCCATCAGGCCTTCATCGAGACGAAATATGCCGGCTCGCTTGCGCCATCCGACCCCGCCTTCGAGACGCTCGCCGCTGACATTCCCGAACTCGCCGCCTATTACGCCATCGTCCGGGATTCACTGGCCGCCGACGGCAAGGAATGACGATCATCCCTCGAGCGTCCGATTGATCGGACAGGCCAAGCGCTTTCGCACACGTTCCCAAAGCGAGTTGTAATATAAAACCAGTGCGGCTATCCTTTAACCCAGTCAGAACTGGCGTGGCTCGGCGCCTGGGGGAAAGAGGGCATGGCAAAGCTCGTCTTCGGAATGATGCAGTCCCTGGACGGCTACGTCGACCATATGGATTTTGCGCCAGGCCCCACGCTCTTCCGCCACTTCATCGAGGAAGTGCGCGGCCTAGCCGGTAGCGTCTATGGCCGCCGCATGTATGAGGTCATGCGTTACTGGGACGACGATCATCCCGAATGGGATGCGGATGAGCGGGCCTTCGCGGCGGCGTGGCAACGCCAGCCGAAATGGGTCGTCTCGCGCACGTTGGAATCCGTCGGCCCCAACGCCACGCTCGTGCAGGGCGACCTTGAGCGCGCGATCCGCGCGTTGAAGGCCAAGCGCGACGGCGAGATCGAAGTTGCCGGCCCCGACCTGGCGCGAAGCCTGACCGAACTCGGTCTCGTCGATGAGTATCGGCTCTACCTCTGCCCCGTCGTGCTTGGTCGCGGCAAGCCATTCTTCGCCGGCCCCCGCCCGCCGCTGCGCCTGACAGCCAGCGAACGGATCGACGAGCACGTGATCAGGCTGACCTACGTTCCTGCCTGATCTCGCGACGCGTGCTTTTCAGACCACGGCCACGATGACGTGCGCCTGAATTTCGGCGGCAACCTCGCCGCTGCCATGTCTTTCCGCAATCCAGGAGGTGGCATAGTCGGTCGCGGCATCCAGTTTTGTCGCGTCCCGTGCCTCGATTTCGTTGCGAAGAAGCGTTCCCTGACAATAGGCAACGGCCGGAATGCGGGGTGAAGATGCGCGGCTTTGTTCGGCCCTCGTTTCGATCACCACATGGGAGAAGCCAGCTCCCATAAGCTCCGAGCGGATCAGGTCCTTGTCGTGGTAGCCATGCGGCGTGCGAGCCAGAAAGCGCGGCGGATCGTCGGGGAAAATCTTGGCGAGAGCATTCGTCACGTCATCGGCAAAGACGTTCTCCTCGATGCGATCCCATACGCTCAGCAAGAAACATCCTCCCGATTTCAGGACCCGCCTTGCTTCGCGATAGGCAGCCGGGCGGTCTGGAAAGAACATCGCGCCGAACTGGCAGCAAACGAGATCGAAGGCCGCGTTTTCAAACGGCAGCGCCAGAGCATCCGCCTGGCGCCATTGGATGCGGCTGTCGGGCGCCTGTCTCAAAGCGGCGTGGTCGAGCATCGGCTGGTTGAGATCTGTGACGACATAGCTTGCGCCGGAGGGCAGCCTTGGCGCCAAAGCACGGGTGACGACCCCGGTGCCCGCCGCGGTTTCCAGAACGGCGCCCGGCGAAAAGGACGCGGCCCGCCCTGCGAGATCCGCGGCGTAGGGCTCGAAAATCAACGGCACCATATAGCGGTCGTAATTTTCCGGAACCGAGCCGGAAAACACTTTGTCCGTCTCCAACATTGCCATCGCTCTCCATCTGCCGGCGGCACGCGAGACTAGCATGGAATTGCGTGTCAGGGATCGTTTTCGAGCGGGCCGACAGTTCCGCTAGCGATCCGCTACCCCCAGCCTCGCGATCTCAGGGGCAACGATTGCGATGAACAGTCCGGGCTCGCCGAAGGCCCTTGCAGAGAGCATAGCCCCGTGAACCGAGGCCATCAGCATCTGGGCCTGCTCTTCCGGCAGCTTGTTCAGGCGGAACAGCCCCTGCTCCACTCCGGCCTGCAGTACCGAGGTAAGCCACCCGGAGAGACTCTGGAAATGCGCACGGACGCGGGATGCGACTTCTTCCGGCAGCATCTGCATTTCGCTCGCGAGCATCGCGCAGACGCAGAAGGGTTGCGAGGCGTTCTCAATGCATGATTGCCAATAGTCGACGTAGAACTGCAACTGATCGGCGGGGCTTGCGGCCTGCTCGCGCAGGGACTGCAAACCCGCCTCCGCCTGCTTCCTGTAGCGATCCACCAGCACTGAGACGAGCTCGGCCTTGGTCGGAAAATGATGGTGGATGCTCGCTTTCCTGATACCGATTGCAGCAGAGATATCGGCATAGCTGAAGCCGTTGTAGCCTCCCGCCACAATGAGAGACTGGGCGATGTCGAGAATTTTGTCCGAAGTCGAAGCTATTGATTTCATAGCGTCGCCTACCTTCTGGTAGGCAGATTGTCAAGCCTGCTCCGCATTCCCTGTTCTCACAATGAGGTGTTCGGGCGCTGGGTTGACTCGCCCCTTTAGGCTACCTACTAGTAGGTAGGCAAATTAACAAGGAACCCACCGATGCAAAGCCATTCCTCTCAGTCCAACTGGCTGCGATCCTATTATTTCACTCGCGCCGCATTCTCGACGATCTGGATTTCCGCCGCCGTTCTCCTCGGCGGGCAGCCCGGCCCCGCCGCCTTTCTGCTGGTCATCTACCCTGTGTGGGATGCCCTCGCGAATCTCGTCGACGCACGGGTAAACGGCGGCCTCAAAGCCAATCCGTCCCAGGCATTGAACGTGGTGGTGAGCCTGATCACGGCGCTCGCCGTCGTCATTGCCGTCAGCAACAGCACCTACGCCGTCCTGGCCGTGTTTGGGGTCTGGGCGATCCTCTCCGGCGTGTTGCAGCTCTATACGGGCGTCAGGCGCTGGCGCACCTACGGCGCCCAATGGGTGATGATCCTGAGCGGCGCGCAATCGGCCCTTGCCGGCGGCTTCATGATCAGCCAATCGCTTGGCACCGCGGTACCGACGATCCTTGATATCGTTCCCTATGCAGGCTTCGGCGCATTCTACTTCCTGCTTTCGGCAATCTGGCTCGTCGTCGCAGCCTATCGCAAGGCACAAGCATAGGCGCTGCGCGGTCATGCGGCGGCAGGCTTGAACTGCCGTCGAAAGGCCGGGCATCGCGAATTCCATGCTCTCAGGCGCCGTCGCACGTGCACGAGATTTGCGGGAGACGGTCCAGTTCTTTCGCGCTATGAAGAGTGATCACAGATCCCGCCCATCAGACACTGAGGTCACTCGCATGGCTTTGAAAGTCCTTTTCATCGGCGGCACCGGCCAGATCTCCTATCCATGCGTCGAGCGCGCTGTTGCCGAGGGCCATCATGTCAGCGTCTATAACCGGGGCCTGAGAAACGCCCCCTTGCCTGCGGGGGTGACCTCGATCGTCGGCGAGCTTGGATCGGCCGCCTATGCGGATCTCGCCAAGGCCAATTATGATGTCGTCTGCCAGTTCATCGCGTTTACGCCCGATCAGGTGGCGAGCGACATCGAGATCTTCTCGGGCAATTGCGGCCAGTACATTTTCATCTCCTCGGCCTCCGTCTATGAAAAGCCACCGCGTCACTACGTGATCACCGAGGAGACCCCGGCGATCAATCCCTACTGGCCCTACAGCCAGGCCAAGATCGCTTGCGAGGAACGGCTCAAGACATCTGGCAATCTCGCCTGGACGATCGTCCGCCCTAGCCATACGGTTCGCACCGGCCTACCGATCATGATGGGCGACAGCGACGTCATGGCAAGACGCATGCTGGACGGCGAGCCCACCATCGTCGCAGGCGACGGCCACACGCCCTGGACGCTGACCCGCTCGGTCGATTTCGCCGTGCCTTTCGTCGGCCTTTTCGGCAAGGCGGCAGCACTCCGCGAGATTTTCCACATCACCTCCGATCGCGCCCACATCTGGGACGATATCCAGAAGACGATCGCAAGATTGCTGGGCGTGGAGGCAAAAATCGTCCACGTCCCGACCGACACCCTGATCAAGTACAATCCGGATTGGATAGGCCCGCTCCTCGGCGACAAGGCCTGGACGGCTATTTTCGACAACTCGAAGGTCAAGCGCGTGGCGGGCGACTTCACCTGCGCCGAGAGCCTCGAAGAAATCCTGGCCGAGCCGATCATGCACCTCAAGCAACGCTTGGCGAAGAGCCGGCCGGCAAGAGGTGAACTCGATGCGCTGATCGACAGGATTTGCGCGGAGCAAAGCGCTCTTGGTTAGGTTGGGTCGTTGCAGGGGCTTAGTGTCCGCGGTTGGTACAAAATTGCCGTGACGCTTCGACCACTATTGGCCCTAAACGGACAAATATGTGTCCTAAAATTCGCTCACCTGAACGACATGGCAAAGTCGGAGGAAAGACTTGCGATCGCCACGTCGCAAACTTGGTGGACTTACCCCTTTGGCAAGGCAGCAATGTATTGGTCGACATGGTTCGTCCACAAAGCTGGCTTGAATAGCAAGGCATGGCCTGCGGACGCAGCAATGAATTCCCCCTGTCCGCCCGCCGATAGAAACCTTTCGAAATTTTCTCGACAGTGTTCTAGCCGCCCAGCTCATCAGAGCACGATGATGTGAGCAGAGATGACATCAGGACCGCAGGGCGCAATGCCGAAAGGCGGCCGTTTTCTCTGATTTGCACTCGCGGCTCAATTGCCAAGGTCAGACATCCTCAATGTATGGTAGTCCACCATCGCATCACGGTGTAAACAGTTGTTCCAATCGATTTGCTCAACGATTTATTAATGGCCGCTTCTGGCGCAAAGCGGCCAAGGTTCGTCGGCGATCGGTCCCAAGCAACCAGCGCCTGGTCATCGGGAAATGCTGCTTTTTAATCGTAGCCGGCCCGCCGACGCTGGAGGTCGTCCTTTCCCAATAGGCGAAGTACCGCCGCCTTCATCTGTGCCGCGCCGGCTCAATGGCCGACTTCGGCGAAGACGATTTCGGCAAAGCCCGGGACGGTGGCGTCGCGGTTCCAGTCCCGCTGCAGCTCGCAGGCAAGCTGGATCCAACTGACCGGCACTCCGCCCGCCTGAACGATCCGGTCGAGCCCGGCGCGATGCGCCGCCTCCGAGGTGCCGCCGACGGCATCGACCACGGCATAGACTTCGAAGCCTTCGCGCAGCGCATCGAGCGCGGGGAAGACCAGGCAGACCTCAGTCCACAGAGCGACCATGATCAACTTCTTGCGGCCGGTGGCCTTGACCGCGGTGGCGAAATCCTCGTCCTCCCAGGCATTGATCGAGGTCCTGTCGATCGGGACCACCCCGGGTAGCGCATCGGTGATCTGATGGATCGTCGGTGCGTTGCGCCCTGTCGCGACATTGACGGTCGAGAGCACGACCGGAAGATCGTAAAGCCTGGCGGTGCGGGCGAGCGCCGTGACGTTTTCGATCAGCAGGCGCTTGTTCATGGTGGCGATCGAGCCGACCTGGACGGGCTGGAAGTCGATGATGACAAGCGCCGCATTCTGTGGCGTCAGCATATGGTCGGCGAGTGGATCGCGGATGGTGGCAGGAGACGTCATGGTAGTTCCTTTCCTAGAGTTCGAGGTTGAAGTGCTTTGGACGCAGGGAGGCATTGCCGGGCGCCCGCCGGCTTGAAATCGAAAGCAATGTTTGAGCAGCAAGCGGTCAGCGATACGGGGCGGCGCCCGCGTTCGCATAGTCCGTATTAGTGGCCACTGGCAGCAACGCCACCGGCGGGATCAGGATCGTGGTTCGGACGCTTACGTGCCCGGCTCCAAAAAGGCTGTGATGAGCGTGATGGTTGCCTCGGGCTGCTCTTCCATCAGCCAATGGCCCGATCCCGGCACCACGGCTTCGGTCACGTTCGAAGCGGCGTCGCGCATGACGACCGCCATCATCGGACCAAACGACTTGTCGCCGCCGATTGCGAGGACTGGCATCGGCAGCTTCGTGCCCTTCGCCCGCCAGGCGCGGTTGTCGATCACGTCCTGATCGAAGGCAGCGAACTGGGCGAAGCCCGAATGCATGCCCCCGGGGCGCGCATAGAGCGCCGCATAGTGCTCGCGCGAAGCCTCGTCGAACCGCGCGGGATCGGCGGAGAATTCGTTCCAGAAGCGATCGAGATAGATGCGCTCGCGGCCCGCGACCAACCGCTCCATGTCCGGCCCGCCGAAGCGGAAATGCCAGAGCAGCGGGCTCCTGAGGATGTCGTCCCACGGCCCGATGCCAGGAATGGGCGCATCCATCAGCACGAACCGGATCACGCGATCCGGCTGCTGCGTCGCGAGCGCGAAACCCACCATGTTGCCGATATCGTGCGTCACCAGCGCGAAGCGATCGATATGCAGCTTGTCGAGAATGGCGGCGACGTCACGCGCTTGCGTCGCCTTGTCATAGCCACCGGCGGGATGGTCCGAGAGGCCCATGCCGCGCAGATCGGGCACGATGACGGTGTGATCGACCATCAACGCCCGTGCGAGTGGCGACCACATGTCGCCGGTCTCGCCGAAGCCGTGGAGCAGCACCACTGCGGGGCCATGGCCGCCGATGCGGACGAAGAGTCTCGAGGTGCCGTTTGTGGCGACGGTCTCGGTCTTGAACGACGTCGGATAGGGCAGGACCTGGGCCGACGCGGGCGTCGCCGCAGCAAGCATCAATGCGCCGATTGAGGTCAGGGCACGTGAAGCGAACTTTCTCATGGTGGCACTCCTCAGCAGCCGGTAACTCGGCCGGTGACGATTAGCATGACAGGAAATTTGTTCATGTAAACATCTTTTTTGAAAACTTGATCAGTTTTTTTTGTCGTGTAATATGCTCCAGACGACTCAGGAAAGGCAGCAAGGATTCGATGAAGCCCAAGACCCAACGCCATACCGAAGCGACCGGCGACAGCAGCGCCCGAGAGCGCATCCTCAAGACCGCCGAGCAGATCTTCGCCGAAATGGGGTTCGAGGGAACCTCGCTGCGGCAGGTCGCCGTCAATTCGGACGTCCCGGTCGCGCTCGTCAGCTACCACTTCAAGAACAAGCTCGGGCTCTATCGCGAAGTGTTCAGGGCGCGTGATCCCAACACAAACGCGCAGCGCCTGGCGGGCCTTGCTCTCGCCGAAATGGAGGACAATCGCGAGCGCCGGCTCGAGATGATCATCAAGGCGGCGCTGATGCCGATGTTGTCGCTGCGCAAGATCGAAGGCAGTGCGAATTTCGGCGTGCTGCTTGCGCGGGAGGCCACCGATCCGCGCTCCGCGGAGCGCGGGATCATCAAGGAGATGTTCGACCCCGCCGCCACTGCAACGATCAAGGCGCTCAAGGGCGCACTGCCCGGCCGCAGCGAGGCCGAAATCGTCTGGGCCTTCCAGATGATGATCGGCACTATGCTCTACATCATGGCCGATGGCGGCCGCGCGAAGCATCTGAGCGGTGGCGTCTGCGATCCGGAGGATGTCGAAGGGACGATGCGGCTGATCCTGCCCCTGCTCCTGCACGGGATGCGCGGCCCCGAGTTCTGATCATCGGCTGAAACTTCCCGCGACCGCATTGCTGCCGAACTCGCCTCACCCGCCTGTCACGGCACGCATCACCGCGGGAGCGCATCGCTGCACCGAGCGCACGCTTCCCGAGGCTGGTGTATTCGGATGCCGGCCGGCTCACGGCTAGTTTCCGCCGATCCCGCGGCCCCGCTCGCAATGTCCCTTTTCATACGACCCCGGTCGAAAGCCACCATTCATCGGTCAACGCGCAGCCCAATTCCCGGTGTTGGCGCTACCCGGCCAAGGCGTTCTTCCGCCCGGCCCGCCGACGCCGGAGGTCGGCCTTGCGCAATAGGCGAAGTGCCGCCGCCTTCATCTGTGCAGCGCTCGGGAATTGTGGCATAACCGGGCTATGGCGATACATGTCTTGGCGGTCCATCGTGACACGGTCGGGACGGAACAGGCGGCGGGCGGTTCGCTTGCAGCCGCCTATTCCGTGGGGGTTTTCTGCTGGCTGCTGTCGGCCGGCGTCTATATCGCCGCGAAATGGGTTTCTTCGGAGATGCCGCCCTGGGCGCTTTGCTTCTGGCGCGTGCTGATCGCCTGGGCGATCCTGATGCCGATCGTGTACCGGCATTTCGGCGCCATGGTCGCGCTCGTGCGGGCTCGCGGCCTCGAGCTGCTCGCCATCGGCGGTATGGGGCTCGCGATCTGCCAGGGCCTGATTTTTGTCGGCCTCGAACATGCCGATGCCACGACTGCCGGCATCATCATCGCCCTGATCCCGATCATCACCATGATTCTTGCCCGTTTCATTCTGGCTGAGCCGATGGGACGCTGGCAGGTGATCGGATCGATCCTCGCCTTTCTTGGGATCGTGGTCATCATCGTCAAGGGCAGCCCGGCTGCGCTCTTGCGTCTCGACCTCAATCCCGGAGAGCTGTGGATCGTCGCTGGCGCGTTCTGTTTCAGCCTCTATACCGTCCTGCTCCGCCGGGCGAAATTCGACGTGAATCGCCTTGCGCTCCTGGTACTCCTCCTCGGTGCGGCGGTGCTGACGGCGCTGCCCTTCTACCTGTTTGAGCTTGTCTCCGACGAGCGCTCGACGCTGAATGCCAGCGGCCTTATCGCGCTCGGCTACGTCGCGATCCCGGGCGGCGCGGTTATGTATTATCTCTTCAATCGCAGCATCGAGGCCCTGGGGGCGGCGCGGGCGGGCGTGCTGCTTTACATCCAGACGATCTTTATCGCCGTGCTCGCCTACCTTTTCCTCGGCGAACAGTTGCAACGCTATCATCTCGAAGGCGCGGCGCTCATAGTCGCCGGCTTGCTTCTCATCATCCTGCTGAAGCCAGCGGCCAGAGCGGAGGCGACCAAAGCCTGAGGACGAGCGCAATGCTTTCCCAGTGACCGCTTCAGGCGCCAAGCAGACACCGGCCTCGTTGCCTATCGGGCTGGTTCGCGAGGCTTCGGCTGCCAGACCTCCGTTGTGTCTGTCCACGAAGTGGGCATCGCGGGATCAAGCCGTACTCGCTGGTCCGTGTTGATCCGTTCCAGGCCGAAATCGATTACCGCCGAATTTCGGTCGAGTCAGACTTTTAGACGCTCGCCTCCACAAATCGCAGATGGCGATGACTCTTTTCACCTCGTTGGAACGTCGTTGTTGCGACCGTCGTCGAGCGGTCGGACTCGACCCAAATGAGGACTGAGAGATGGATCTGGAAGGAAAGCGAATCGTGGTTGTCGGCGGCAGCCGCGGCTTGGGCAGGGGGTTGGCCGAGGCATTTGTGGCTCGCGCGGCCGAAGTCACCGTGGTAGCCCGAAACGCGGCTGCCGTGCAGGGGCCAGGCGAGCAACCGGCCGTCACCGCGATATCGGCTGATGCAACCGATGTCGACGCGGCATGGCGGATCATGGACCAGTCGCGACCGGATCTCGTCATCATGAATGCCGGTGCAGAACCGCCCACGGAACGGATCGACCGGATTGGCTGGGAGGCATTCACGACCAACTGGAATGTGGACGTCAAGGCCGCGCTGCACTGGGTTCAGGCGGCTCTGACGTTGCCGATGACGCCGGGCGGGCTTGTCGTTCTGGTCTCCAGCGGAGCCGCCGTGCAGGGGTCGCCGCTATCGGGCGGTTATGCGGGAGCCAAGCGCGCGCAGTGGTTCATTGCAAAATATGCCGAGAGCCTGTCGGCGGAGCTCGGCCTGGGTCTGCGCTTCCGGGTCATCGTTCCCCGACAGATGTTTACCGGAACCGGTGTGGGCGATACCGGCATCGCGGCCTATGCCGCGGCGGCGGGTCGGACATTTGCCGAACAGGCCGCCACCTGGCCGGACATGACGCCGCGGGCTTTTGGCGATATGGTCGCCGACCTGATCGGCAGGACGGGTCTTACCGAGGCCATGGTCTACGGGGTGCGTGGGGATACGGATGTGACGGTCATCGAATGACAGAAGACGCTGCTCTCGAAGACGAAGGGAGGAAAACTCTGCTCGCAGCGCTCGCGAGCGAAGCGGACGCGCTTCGCCCCGAACTGCACCGCTATGCTGCTCGTCTGGTGGGTTCGGTGATCGACGGCGAGGATGTGATTCAGGACGCGTTTGCCAGGGTATTTGCGACGGCTGGCTCGATCCCGCCGGGCACGCCGCTGCGACCCTGGCTCTTTCGCATTGTCCATAACAGAGCCATAGATGCCCTGCGCCAGCGCAGTACGCGCCGATCGGAGCCACTTGAGATGGCTTTCGATCTGGCCGATATCAGCGCCGTCGGTCCGGAGGACGCGCTGATCCGGCAGGATGCGGTGCGGATCGCCCTCGGCCACTTTGCAGAATTGCCGGTACCGCAACGCAGCGCGGTGATCCTCAAGGATGTGTTGGGAGAGTCACTTGGGGACATCGCAGCACTGCTGGAACTGAGTGTCGATGCCGTCAAGGCCCATCTGTCGCGCGGTCGGGCAAGATTGCGCGCCATCTCCGATGTGCGCTCCGAGGTTCCACCACCGCCGAGTCCCGAGGTCCTGAACTTTGCAGCGCTCTTCAACGCCCGAGACTGGGACGCTTTGCGTCGCATGCTGGCGCAGGATGTTCGGCTTCGTCAGGCGCGACGGCCGGAAATCTCCGGTGCCGCCGACGTCGGTCGATTTTTCACTTATTATGCCGAATATCCGCCGGTCAGGATCGAACCGGCCTGGCTGGAAGGCCGGGAAATATTGCTGGTATCAGCCGAACCGTCGGGCGGTCCTTCCTATTTCATGCTGCTCGAATGGCTGGGGCAAAAGATAAGCCTGATCCGCGACCATCGCTATGCGACCTATGTCATGGACGGTGCTGATGTAACGCTGGCCGCATCGCGGTGACCGATATTGATTAAGACGCGCTTTCTCGAGGTCGTTGGGGCGCGGCATCCTCTAATGCCCCTCATCCTGAGGTGCGTAGGCCAAAGGCCGAAGCCTCGAAGGACATGCCGCAGCACTGCTCCCTGCATTCCTCAACCGTCAACACACCCGCCCCGCCCTTCGAGGCCCTTGCGGGGCACCTCAGGGTGAGGCTCTCTTTTTACTCCCGCCTTTACCCCAGCCGTCGCGCCTCCAGCGGAGCCTCCTGCCGGAATTCGTCGAAATAGCGGCCGCCATGCAGGGCAAGTTCCCGATCGGCCAAAGCCAGAAACCGCGCACCGTCGCCCGCTGCCGCCAGTCCGAACGCCGCGTCGAATTCGGTCGCCAATTGCGCATCGAGGGTCTTCATCACGCGCGGCGCCCATTTGCCCCGACCGCTCCATGCGCCGCGTCCGAGCAGGATCAGGTCGGCGAGTTTCTGGTAGAGCAGCGCGGCGATGGCAGCGATCTCTTCGGGCGGGCGGACGCCGCGCAGATCGTCGGCCAGATCGGTCACCTGATAGCGCAACGCATCATAGGCGGGACCTGCAAGAGGTTTCGGCCCTGCCGCCAGCATTCCTGCTGCCTTTGCCTGGACGGCGCGGGCGCGCTCGATGTCCGGTCCTACTATGCTGCCTGTCGCGACCATATTGGCCATGATCGGATAGCCGCTGTCTGCATCCGCATGCAGGTAATGCGCCAGGGTCTGTTCATCGTGAACGAAGGCCTCGACGGGAAAACCCTCCAGCGTGAACGACTCCCGCCAGGCCCTTTCGAGCGACGGGAACACGACGACCAGATCGATATCCGAAAACTTGGTGCCCTCGCCGCGCATGATGGAGCCGGCGACATAAGCGAAAGCCGCTCCGTCATAGCGGCTGGCGACACAGCGGCGGGCGGCGGCGAGCGCTCGTTCGGCTAGATGATGCTTCTGGATATCGTCCACGATCTCGTCCTCGAATGCGGGAGACGAGCGGCAATAAAAAACCCGCTCGTTTCCGGCGGGTTGGTGTCTTCTGCAATGAACGGAATTCAGTTCACGCGTCTGCCACCCACCGCCAGGCGGTGGTCGTAGACGTCGTGGAAACTGCGAAAATCCTGCTCATGACGATGACGTTATCGCTCGGCGGCGACAACGTCAACGTGCCAAGCATGCTTCCCCGGCGTGGCGTTTTCCGTCTAAGATGAGTGCCAAGACTCGACAAGCACAGGAAGGCCCGCAATGCCCCATCCCGCCACCGTCATTCCGCGTCCCGCACCGGTTCTGCTGCCGGTCGAAGACAGCGACGGGCGCTTTCCGGTGCGCCGCGTCTATTGCGTCGGGCGCAATTATGCCGACCACGCGATCGAGATGGGCCATGATCCCAGCCGCGAGCCGCCCTTCTTCTTCCAGAAAAACGCCGACAACCTGCTGCCGGCAGGCAACGCCTTTCCCTATCCGCCGCTGTCATCCGACGTGCATTACGAGGTCGAATGCGTGCTGGCGCTGAAATCGGGCGGCGCGAACATTCAGGCCGAAGATGCGCTCGACTGTATCTACGGCTATGCCGTCGGCATCGATTTCACCCGCCGCGACCTGCAAAGCGAGGCCAAGAAGCTCGGCCGCCCCTGGGAACTCGCCAAGGCCTTCGAACATTCCGCCCCCGTCTCGGCGATCGTCCCGGCAAGCCGCCTCGGCCATCCCGCGGAAGGGCGGATCTGGCTGGAGCAGAATGGCAGGCGCGCCCAGGACGGCAATCTCAACCAGATGATCTGGAAGGTGCCGGAGATCATCGCCGAACTCTCGAAGCTCTTCACCCTGGCGCCCGGCGATATCATCATGACCGGCACACCCGCCGGTGTCGGCGCGGTTTCCAGGGGCGATCGCATCACCTGCGGCATCGACGGCATCGCCACGCTGTCGCTCGACGTCGTCTGAGGAGAGACCCATGCCCATCTACGCGCTTGGCGGACTGACGCCGAAACTGCCCACCGCCGGCCTGCACTGGATCGCGCCGGATGCCCATGTAATCGGCGATGTCGAACTCGGCGAGAATGTCGGCATCTGGTTCGGCTCGGTGCTGCGCGGCGACAATGAGAGGATCACCATCGGCGAAGGCACGAATATCCAGGAAGGCGTCATGGCCCATACCGATATGGGCTTTCCGCTGACGACGGGAAAAGGCTGCACCATCGGCCACCACGCCATCCTCCACGGCTGCACTCTCGGCGACAACGTGCTGATCGGCATGGGCGCCACCATCCTGAACGGCGCCAGGATCGGCAACAACTGCCTGGTCGGCGCCAACGCGCTGGTGACGGAGGGCAAGGAATTCCCCGACAATTCCCTGATCGTCGGCGCGCCTGCCCGCGTCGTGCGGGTGCTGGATGAAGCGGCCATCGAGGGCATTCGCCGCTCGGCGGAAAATTACGTGCGCAATTGGCAGCGGTTTGCGCGGGATCTCAGGGTGATTGGCTGATTGGTGGAGGTTTCCCTTCAGGAGATGTAGCCGCTCTTTGCCTTTCACTTACGCTCAAGGCGTTCGTCGCTGGCGCTCCTCAGCCCCCTCATCCGACCCTTCGGGCCACCTTCTCCCCGCTGGGGAGAAGAGGGAGCAAGTTGCTTTCGCACGTTTCCACGGAGCCTTCAAAGGGCGAGACGCCGCTACGATTCCGCTTCTCCCCAGCGGGGAGAAGATGCCGGCAGGCAGATGAGGGGGTGAGCGACGACAGGAGTCGAATGCACGGAGCGTTAGCGAAGGGCAAATGATCAGGCGCACCTCGCCCCTCACCAAATCCCCGGAATCCAGCGCCACCGCACACGGGTCATATAGTCGGCATAACCCTCCAGCCCCTTGCGCAATTCCGCCTCCTCTCCCAGCGTCCGGCCAAAAAGCACGATCACCAGCAGGCCGGCGGGGATCAGCGCGTAGAGCGAGCCGAGCGACAGCGCCATGCCGAAGCCGAGCAGGATGGCCGTGGCGTATCCGGGATGGCGGACGGTGGCGTAGGGGCCGGTGTCGATCACCTTGTGGTCGCGGTCGGTCTGGATGCGCACCGTCGGCTCGAAATGCCGGTTGACCGATTGCGCCCAGGTGAGGCCGAGATAGCCGGCGGTCAGCAAGATATAGCCGATGAGGACGACCCAGCCGGGCTGCGGCGCCCAGTGGAAACGCCCGTCGTCGAAGGCGGCGATGGGAAGAATGGCGGCAAAGAGGATGATCGTCAGCGTCGCCACCACGGCATCCCACGGCTTGGTGCCTTTCTGATACTTGCTGCGCGCCGCAAACAGTTCCGGATTCGTCCGCCGGATCCAGATGATCGCGATCGCGGTCAGCGCCAGGAAGAAGACGAGAAAGCGCCAGCCCCGCGGCCAGTCGAGCGTGCCGGCCGGCCAGAACAGCGCGGCAAACATGATGATGAGGGTGATGGCAAGCGATACGAGCGATGGCGCCGCCAATGAGCGAGCATTTCGGGTATCCTCTGGCGTCATGACCGTTCTCCGCTCCTGCTGCCCGCAACGACCGCCTAGGTCTAGCAGCCCTGCGCGGAATTTAGGAGATGAAACGCGCAACAACCCGATTGCGCCGCAGCAAATGAAACCCGCCTCTCATCGTCGCGACACCTTGCCTCCCGCACTTATATTGCCGGAGGCTTCAGTTGCCGCCAGGACGGATGTCGTTGAAAAACCGCCCTACTCGGCCGCTTCCAGAAACTGGCTGTTCCGTGAGGAGGAAGCAAGCGCCTGCACCCTGGCTTCCGTCTTGGCGATCAGCTGGTAGAACTCGTCCTGCGCTTCGACATCCAGCTGAATGACGGAATTGACCTCGTCTGGCGTATCGCAAACGCAGGCGACCGCCGAAATGGGACAGATGCCGCCGGGATAACGCTTGCCGGTTCCGGTATAGGCGCGACGGCCCCAACGCTCGGAATGAACAGTCTCTTCCCGATCGAGATGGAGGATCGTTCCCTTGCAGGCCGTCACGATGGCTGCCTTGCCGTAGGCGAACCAATGATAGTTCAGCTTCCGGAGAATATATTTGCCAGTGATGTCCTCGCCGGCGAGTTCGGCAGGGTCTTCTATCATTCTGATCATGACGGCTTCCCTCAACGTTTGAGGAATATCCGTCATCTCTTCTTGCGCGGCAAGTCGAAAAATGCATGTTTTATAGACACTTAGTCACAAAGTATTTCCGATTCTTACAAGGTGCACGCATCAGGCTGCTCCTCGGATACACAATTCTTCGTCGAATTTACCGCGGCCTGCACCCGTTTTCAGCTCGGGCTCGATATGTCTCGGCATCGGCCGCACGATCAGTTCGGGCTTGCAAGCTGGGCTTCGATCGCCGCCTTGTCGATGACCGACCATACCTCGACGATCTTTCCCTCGCGAAATTCGTAGATCACGTTCTCGGTGAAGAAGACGCCTCTGCCGTTGACCTCGAGGCCAAGGAATTTTCCCCTCGGCCTGCAATCGAAGCCGAGCCGGCACGCAACGTAAGGCGGATCGGAAATCAACATCATCACATCGAAATAAAGGTCTGGAATCTCATCGAAATCCCGCTCCAGCATCTCGATGTAGCCAGACAGCCCGACCCGCCGGCCATTGTGGATCACACCGTCATCGACGAACTGCCCAAGACTGGACCAGTCCTGCCCGTTCAGGCAGGCAATGTAATCCCGGTAGAGATGGGAGAGGTCGGTTTTCGTCACGCGATCGCCCCTGGTTCGGATTCCCGGGGAAAGATAGCGCTTGGATCTGCACTTGCCAGCGGCGAGCGGCCGCCTTGGGGCGTTCGGTTCAGGAGAACTCGCCTGCACGGGGACCGGCAAGCGTGACGCGCCAGCCCGTTCGCGATTGGAAATCTTGAGTGGCCAGAAACGTATAACCCGTCATACGCCAAAGCCGCACGGCATTGGTCAGATTGTCGAGCACATAATCGCCACCGTCCGTGCGGGCAATCAGAACGACATGGTTTTGATCGTGCGGTCCGATCACGACGGAAAGCGCCAGCCTGTTTGACGGAAAACCGGCTTCGATCAGGTCCTTCATTTTCTGGAGAGCATAGTCCTCACAGTCGCCATGACCGGCAACCGGCAGAGACCAGACATCCCTATTCCCGGAAGATGGGCCATCTTCCGCAGGGATGATACGTCCATTTACGGCGCGATTGACCTTTTGAAGAAGCGCTATTCCTGCCTGATCGCTCAACTGTTGCGCCGCCATCCTGCCGCACAGCCACTTGTACTTGGCGCAGGCCGCGGCGAATCCCACGGGCGCGCCGATGCTGCGCGTCACCGGCAGCGACGATCCCGCAACAGCTTGAAAATGCAGGAGAATGAATAAAAAGGCAGCGAGCGAAAACAGACGCTTCATAGCCGATTCCCTTTATTTGGTATGGGACGATAGCACAGGCAGAATAAAAATTTATTAAAATTTTATACTTGCGAATTTAACTGTAATATATGAATGAGACAGATTAACCATAGTCTATCCTTCGTGTTAATAGATCATTAGTATAAAAGATCTCCTCATTAAGGGTTAGTTAACCTTGGGAGATGATTGAAATGATCAGCAGAGCAGCGAAATTCAGCCTCGCAGTTGCTTCCCTTCTGGCAAGCAGCAGCTTGGCAACGGCAGCCCCGGCAGTCGTTAATTGCAAGGCCGCAGTTCGCGGCACACTCGAATACAGACTGTGCATGCCGACCAGATCAATTCAGGCCGACAGCAAGTTCAGCCCGAACGATAAGGATCGCAGCAACGAAGACGTCGGCGGCAGCAAGAAGACCTCCAGCACCGGCTCGGTCGCCAGCAACGGGACCAGTGGCGGCAACGGTAATGGCAGCGGCGCTGGAGACAACGGAGGCAATGACGGCCCCGGCAAGGGTGGCAACGACGGCCCCGGCAAGGGCGACAATGACGGCCATGGCAAGGGCGACAATGACGGCCACGGCAAGGGCGACAACGACGGCCACGGTAAGGGCGACAACGACGGCCACGGCAAGGGCGACAACGACGGCCACGGCAAGGGCGACAACGACGGCCAGGGCAAGGGCGACAACGACGGCCAGGGCAAGGGCGACAACGACGGTCACGGCAAGGGCGACAACGACGGCCACGGCAAGGGCGACAACGACGGCCACGGCAAGGGCGACAACGACGGCCAGGGCAAGGGCGACAACGGCGGCCAGGGCAAGGGCGACAACGACGGCCACGGCAAGGGCGACAACGACGGTCACGGCAAGGGCGACAACGACGGCCAGGGCAAGGGCGACAACGACGGCCACGGCAAGGGCGACAACGACGGCCACGGCAAGGGCGACAACGGCGGCCAGGGCAAGGGCGACAACGACGGCCACGGCAAGGGCGACAACGGCGGCCAGGGCAAGGGCGACAACGGCGGCCAGGGCAAGAGTGACAACGGCGGCCAGGGCAAGGGCGACAATGGCGGCCAGGGCAAGGGCGACAATGGCGGCCAGGGCAAGAGTGACAACGGCGGCCAGGGCAAGAGTGACAATGGCGGCCAGGGCAAGAGCGACAGCGGCGGCCAGGGCAAGAGCGACAGCGGCGACCAGGGCAAGAGCGACAGCGGCGACCAGGGCAAGAGCGACAATGGCGGCCAGGGCAAGAGCGACAACGACGGCCAGGGCAAGAGTGACAACGA
>Ga0209564_1001132_pt1 | contig 31294 bp, 28 predicted proteins | sample AraplaCol_mMF_r2_FD_184272 | JGI IMG/M metagenome (GOLD analysis project Ga0209564, IMG submission 184272) | Arabidopsis root microbial communities from North Carolina, USA - plate scrape MF_Col_mMF_r2 (SPAdes) (version 3) | ecosystem: Host-associated > Plants > Roots > Endosphere | place: USA...
TCGCGATGAAAGGCCTCTCATGACTGCCATGACTTCCATTCCCACCCAACCCACACCCTGGTGGAAGCACGGCCATCTCTGGCTGGTGATTTCCGGGCCGGCACTGGTGGTTGTGGCCGGTGTGTTCACGGTTTACCTGGCCGTCACGCATCCCGACGCCGTGATCGGCGGCCAGGAGCCCGCGCGCGCCTCGCGTGCCGGCAACCCGCAGCAGGGCAGGGCCCTGGCCCCGGCCCTGGAGGGACGCAACCACGCGGCCACGCCCGACAGGGCCGCGCGGCCCTGAGGGGCTCACACAAATAGATACCAGAAACAGGAGGCAATGTGATGTCAGCCAACAAGATACTGGGCATTGCCTGGCCGGCCTTCCTGGCGGCCTGCCTGCTGGAGCTGCTGCTGTTCGGCTTGTTCGACCCCGAGGAGATGCTCAGGAACGGGCAACCTGCAGGGCTGTCGCGGCTGGCTTTCCAGACGGCCGTGTTTTTTGTTTTCTGGTTCGCCTGCGCGGCTTCCAGTGCGCTGAGCGTGCTGCTGACCGGGCCCGCGCCGGATGCGCGGCCGGGCTCATCACGCCGGCCGCAGCCGAGTGAGGACTGAAAGCGGTACCGGGGCGCCGCCTTCGGGGGAGGGCAGGGCGTTAAGATCAGCGTTCACTCCCCACGCCGCCCTCATGTCCCAGTTCCCTCATGTCAGTGACGCGCTGCCAAAGCGCCAGCGTTCCATGGCCATCGTGCTGGCCGTGATCGCGACACTCCTGCTGCTGGCCCTTGCCTACCTCGCATCCCAGCCGCATTCCCCGGGCCTGACCCTTGCCGCGGCGCTTGCCGGGGCAACCTGCGGCCTGGCCTGGCTGCTGGCCTTGCGCGACGCGGCGCGTGAGCGTGTCGGCAAGCAGGCGCTGGAGGGCGCGGACGCCAGGCTGGCCGGCCTGCTGGACTCGGCCATGGACGCCATCATCACCGTGGACAGTGAGCAGAACATCATCCTCTACAACAAGGCCGCTGAAAGAATCTTCGGCTGGCCGACCAGCGAAATGCTGGGCCAGCCGCTCACACGCCTGATCCCGCAGCGGCACCGGGCCGCGCACGGCGGGCAGGTCAGGCGCTTCGGCCAGACCGGCATCACCTCCCGGCGCATGGGCGACGGCACGGTGCTTTATGGGTGCAGGGCCAGCGGCGAGGAGTTCCCGCTCGAGGCCTCGATCTCGCAGCTCGACACCGCGCAGGGCAAGCTCTATACCGTCATCCTGCGCGACGTGACCGAGCGCGTGCGCGCCGGCGAGGAACTGAGCGCCTTCGCCTCGGCGGCGCACGCCATCCGCGAAAGCGAGAAAACCCGCATCGCGCGCGAGCTGCATGACGAGCTCGCGCAGTCGCTGACGGCCATCAAGATGGACGCTACCTGGATACGCGAGGCCATGCCGCGCGATGCGGATGGCGTGCGGGTCAAGCTCGACGACATGCTGGGCCTGCTTGACACTACCGTGGCCGCCACCCGGCGCATCGCGTCCGACCTGCGGCCGTTGCTGCTTGACGACCTGGGCCTGGTGCCCGCCATCGAGTGGCTGACCCACAACTTCAGCCAGCGCCATGGTGTGCCGTGCCGGCTCTCGCTCGATGAAGAAGTGGAACTGGGCGAGCCCTATGCCACGGCGGTGTTTCGCATCGTGCAGGAATCCCTGGTGAATGTGGCCAAGCATGCGGGCGCGTCGCGGGTCGATGTGCGCATCGAAAGAACCGACGCGGGCGTCATCCTGGAAGTGGCCGATGACGGTGCCGGTTTTGTGCTGGACGCACCGCGCAAGACCAGTTCGCTGGGCCTCATGGGCCTGCGCGAGCGGGCACGGCTGCTGCAGGGAACGGTGGACATTGACACGGCACCGGGCCGCGGCACCCGCATACGGGTGGCTATTCCGGTGCCGGAAGCGGCCGGCGACGAGGCGGCCGACACTGCAACGACAGGAGACAACACGTGATCAGGATTGTGATTGCCGACGACCACGCCATCGTGCGCGAGGGCCTCAAGCGCATCGTGTCGTCCATCGCGGACATGGAAGTCGCGGGCGAGGCCGGCAACGGCACCGAGGTGATGCAGCGCGTGCGCGAGCTGGCCTTTGACGTGCTGGTGCTGGACCTGTCCATGCCCGGCCGCAGCGGCATGGAGCTGATCAAGCTGGTGCGCGGTGAGAAACCGCAGCTGCGCATCCTGGTCCTGAGCATGCACCAGGAATCGCAGTACGCGGTGCGGGCCATCAAGAACGGCGCCAGCGGCTACCTGACCAAGGAAAGCGCGCCGGGCCAGTTGGAACAGGCGATACGCAAGGTGGCCTCGGGCGGCGCCTTCATCAGCGCGGAGGTGGCCGAGCAACTCGCGCTGGGCGCCATGCCCGGCGGCGAAGCTGTTCCGCATGAAGGGCTTTCCAACCGCGAGTTCGAAGTGCTGCAGCTGCTGGTGGCCGGCGTCTCCCTGACGGACATCGCGACGCGGCTGAACCTGTCGGTCAAGACCGTCAGCACGCACAAGACCAACCTCATGCAAAAAATGGGCTTGCAAAACCAGAGCGAGCTGATTCGCTATGCGATCAAGCACGGCCTGGCTGAGCCATGACACTGTGATGCCCTGATGCTGTGATGTCTTGTTGACCAGGGTCAACACGGCTGTGGGTGTGTCTCCGTAGAGTCAGGGTATTGAAACCCCTGAAATGGAGGCTCCCATGGGCAATGAACTGAAACAACTGCTGGTCCATGCCGACGCGTCGCCGCAGTTTGCGCAACGCCTGGGATTCGCCTGCCGGCTTGCCGCCGAGCATGGCGCCGGCGTCACCGCGCTCTATGCCTCGCCTTCCGCGTCGGAGGCGCTCCCGATTGCCTCCGGCATGGGGGTGGGCCTGGCCGTGACACGACAGGCCGCGCAGGACACCGAGCTCGCACGGGCACACTCTGTGTTTGCGCAGCTCAGGCCCGCGGGCCTGCCTGCCGCCTGGTCGGAAATCCATCAGTTCCCACTGGCCGCGGCCTTCGCCGAGCAGGCGTTCTACGCCGACCTGCTGGTGCTGGGCCAGCACGCACCGGGGGAGGGCTGGTCCACGCTGATGCCCGCCGACTTTCCGGAAACCGTGATCACCCTGAGCGGGCGGGCGGCACTGGTGCTTCCCTATACCTCCGCCCGGCCCGCTTTGCCGGGCAAGGTGCTGATCGCCTGGAAGCCTTGCCGCGGGGCCGCGCGTGCCGTTGCGGCGGCGCTGCCCCTGTTGCGCAAGGCCACCTCGGTGCAGGTGCTGAGCTGGGGTGCCGACGCGGCAGCCGCCGCTACCACTGCCGCCTCCGACGGCGGCCCGAACATCGTTTCCTACCTGCGGGCGCACGGCGTGCAGGCCCGCTGGCAGCGCGAAGCGGTGGAGCCCGAAAATCTCGGCGAACTGCTGCTGTCGCGCGCCTTCGACCTGCAGGCGGACATGCTGGTGATGGGCTGCTACGGCCACACCCGCGCCCATGAATGGGTGCTGGGCGGCGCCTCCCGGACCGTGCTCCACAGCATGACGCTGCCGGTGCTGATGGCGCATTAGGAAAATTCCGAGCCGGGCTAGGAGCGCGGGCGCCGGCAAACCAGCGTTCTCCGAGCCGGCCTTTCAGCAAAAGCCGATGGCCCTGCAGCGCCGCCTGCGCGACAGTAGAGGCATGCAAGACAGCGCTCCATCCACCCCACCCACACGGGTTTTTCTCGCCGACGACTCGGCGCTGAGCCGCCGCCGTGTGGCCGAAATGCTCAGCGCCCAGGGCATGGTGGTCGCCGGCCAGGCCGATACACCTGAGTCGGCCATCGCCGGCATTGTGGCCGGCAGCCCTGACGTGGTGGTGCTGGACGTGCGGCTCGGCACGGGCACGGGCATGCAGGTGCTGCGGGCCGTGCTCAAGGCCGCGCCTCATATTCCTTTCATCATCCTCAGCAGCGATGCCGAACCGGCCTACCGCGCGCGCTACCTCTCGGAGGGCGCCGCCTGCTTTCTCGACAAACACACCGAGTTCAACCAGCTCGGCGACACCGTGGCCAGGCTCGCAAGGCCCCGGCTTGTCCCGCAGACCGTTTCTTCGTTTTAACCAGGGAGCCATCATGTCCTTCGCCTGTTCACCCACCCTCGCCAGCTCGCCCGCTACCGCCATCGAGCCGCTCAAGACCCGCTGCTCCAACTGCAATCTGCGCGACATCTGTCTGCCCTGCGGCATGACGCCCGCCGACGTGGGCGGCCTCGACCAGCTCCACTTCAACCGCACCAAGGTCAAGGCCGGGCAGGCGCTCTACCACGAGGGCCAGGCCTTTCGCAACATCTACGCGGTGCGCATGGGCACCTTCAAATCCAGCCTGACGCTGGCTGACGGCCGCGAGCAGGTCAGCGGCTTCCAGATGGCCGGTGAACTGATGGGCCTGGACGGCATCGCCAACGGCGCCTATGCCAGCAACTCCACGGCGCTCGAAGACACCGAGGTCTGCGCCATTCCCTATGACCAGATCAGCGGCCTGGCCGCGACCAGCGCCGACATGCAGCAGGCCGTGAGCCGGCTGATGAGCCGCGAGATCGTCAGGGAGCACAGCCTGATGATGCTACTGGGCAGCATGAATGCCGAGGAGCGCCTGGCCGCCTTTTTGCTGAACCTGTCGCAGCGCATGAAGCTGCGCGGCTATTCGGCCAGCGAATTCCATCTGCGCATGTCGCGTGCCGAAATCGGCAGCTACCTGGGCATGAAGCTGGAGACCGTGAGCCGCACCTTCTCGGCCTTCCAGCAGCAGGGCATCCTCGAAGTCGACAAGCGCCATATCCGCATTCTTGATGCCGCGGCACTCAAGCGCGCCGTCGAGACGCGGGTTCACTGAGGAGCGGCTGCGGCACCGGCCAGCGCTTCGGACGTCGGCCTGCCGGAAAAATCCGTCCACTGGCGCCGCTCGAAGTCATAGAGCTTGCAGCGGCGCGCGGTGTCGAAGTACCAGCGCCAGGAAAACGGCTGGACGACGATGTGGCCCGGCAGCCTTTCCTCGAGCACCGCCTGGGCGCGCTGGAGGCGGTACAGCGGCACGCCCATGTCCACGTGGTGGGCGGTGTGCTCCATGATGTGGTGCAGCGCCGCGCCGAAGAAACTGTTAAAGCTCAGGTGCACGGTGGTTGAGACAAAGGGATTGGCGTCTGACCAGCTTTTTTTGTTGTCATACCAGGCGATGCGGGTATGCGTGTGGTGCACATAGACCACAAAACCCATCAAGGCCTTCCATACCAGCAGAGGCAGAAAAAACCCGACGGCCAGCAACCAGGCGGCCGATTGGCCGGTCGCCGACGCAACGGCCACCAGCCCGGCGATCCAGGCCGCGGCGGCCACGGTGACCAGCAGGCTGTCTGCCACAAAAATGCCGCGCCGCGTGGGCATCACGGCCTTTGAGGGGAAATAAAGCCGTTTCCACCAGATCTCCACGGCGTAATAAAGCCAGGGCGCCCAGCCGCTGCGGTAGGCGCGCTCCAGCCATTGCTTCCAGGCGGGCATGCGTTCATAGGCCTCACGGGTCGCGGGCTGCCAGACGAAATCAAAACCGCTGAGGTTGGTGTAGCCGTGGTGCACCACGTTGTGCCCCACATCCCACAGGCTGTAGGGGGTGAGGGACGGCAGGAAGAGCAGGCGGCCCAGCCAGCGGTTGAGCTTGCGGTGCGGCGTGAAGCTCTGGTGACAGGCGTCGTGGCCGAGGATGAACAGCCTGGCGATCATGAAGCCGGCCAGCAGGGCCATGAGCAGCTGCGCGGCGGGGTGCTTTGCCAGCACCACGCCGGCCATACAGGCGGCGAACAGGGCGATGTCCGCTACGGCCAGCGCCAGCGCGAGGCCGGTGTTTTTGCTGGAGACCGGAGCGAGCCAGGAGCGGAGGACTTTGCGGTGGGGAAGGGGAGTTGCCTGGGTGACTGCTTGGGTGATGGCTTGGGTTGTGGACATGAGGGATGAAGATGTGGCGCGGGATTGCGGGCCACGGGGAATGGGGAAGCCCGCAGCTTAGGGTGCATGCCTTGCCCGCGCTTTGACGCATGTCAAGGACGGCGCATACGCCTTGCCCCGTCAAACACCTTGCAGCTGCGTTGATCCATGTCAACGCAGCTCCGGCAGGCCGGCGGCACAGTGGAGGCCTCACTTCCTTGAAGCATTCCATGTCCGCAGTTCTACCCCAAGCCCTCAAGCGCTTCGACATCTCGGGGCCGCGCTATACCTCCTTTCCCACGGCGGACCGCTTTGTCGAGGCCTTTGGTGCCGCCGACCACGGCCGCGCGCTGGACGAGAGGCGCTCGCGCGCCCAGGCATCGCCCGCGCCGCTGTCGCTGTATGTGCACATCCCGTTTTGCGAGTCGCTGTGCTACTACTGCGCCTGCAACAAGATCATCACCAAACAGCATGGCCGGTCGGCCGTGTACCTGGCTTACCTGGAGCGCGAAGTCGCGCTGTACACGGCGCGCCTCGGAAAGGGCCAGCCCGTCAGCCAGTTGCACCTGGGCGGCGGCACGCCGACTTTTTTCTCGGATGCCGAACTCGCCCAGCTCATGGACATGCTCAGGCGCAATTTCGACATCGTGGCCGGCGCGGAGATGTCCATCGAGGTGGACCCGCGCACCGTCAACAACGCGCGCCTGGCCGCCCTGGCGGCCCTGGGGTTCAACCGGCTGAGCTTTGGCGTGCAGGATTTCGATGCCGACGTGCAGAAAGCCGTGCACCGTGTGCAGCCCGCGGAGCAGGTCTTCGCGCTGGTTGCCGAGGCGCGCGCGCTGGGTTTCGAATCCATCAATGTGGACCTGATCTACGGCCTGCCGCGGCAGACGCAAACCTCTTTTGCGCGCACCATACGCCAGATCGAAGAGCTCAGGCCGGATCGCATCGCCCTTTACGCCTACGCCCATTTGCCGGAACGCTTCAAGCCGCAGCGGCATATCCCGATCACGTTGCTGCCGGCGGCCCATGACAAGGCTGCCATGCTGGCCGAAGCCATGGCGCGCCTGCAGGGCGCGGGCTACCAATACATCGGCATGGACCATTTCGCGCTGGCCGGCGACGCACTGGCCGTGGCCGGCCGCGAAGGCCGGCTGCACCGCAATTTCCAGGGTTACAGCACCCAGCCCGACCGCGACCTGCTGGGCCTGGGCGTGTCGGCCATAGGCGCTGTCGGCGCCAGCTACAGCCAGAACGCCAAGACCATGGAGGAGTACTGCGACCTGCTCGACCAGGGCCGTTTCCCGGTCACACGCGGGCTGGCATTGAGCCGCGACGACCTGGCGCGGCGCGCGGTGATCATGTCCATCATGTGCCAGGGCCAGGTGTGGTTCGAATCGGTGGAGCTGGCCTGGATGCTGGACTTCAAAAGCTATTTCGCGGCCGAACTCGAGCGCCTGCGTGAATTGGAAGACGCCGGGCTGGTTGTGCTCTCCGATAACGGCTTTCGCGTGACGCCCGAGGGCCGCTTCGTCCTGAGAGCGGTGGCCATGGTGTTTGACCGCTACCTGCAGGCGGACCTCAACCGCAGCCGCTTCTCGCGCATTATTTGATTACAGCACCGCCTATGAGCTACGCGCTTACGACAACCGCCCTGCTGATGGGCCTGGCCGGCGGGCCGCATTGCGCCGTGATGTGCGGTGCGGCTTGCGGCGGCGTGGTGCGCATGGGCGGGCCGCGGCGGGCGCAGTCACCGATGCTCTTCCAGGCCGGCCGGCTGGCCGGTTATTCGACCGCCGGGGCGGCCGCCGCGAGCGCGGTGCAAAGCTTTGCCTGGATGACGGAGCAGGCCGCCATCTTCCGGCCCATCTGGATGCTGTTTCATCTGGCTGTCCTTGGCTGGGGACTGATGCTGCTCGTGAAGGCCGGCCAGCCGGCCTGGGCCGACAGGGCGGGGCGCTCGGTCTGGTCCCGGCTCGGCGCCGTGGCCACGTCGCGAGGCGGCATGTTCTCGGCGGGCGCCCTTTGGGCCTTCATGCCCTGTAGCCTGCTGTACTCGGCCTTGCTGGTGGCGTCCTTGAGCGGAGGGCCACTGCAGGGCGCGGCGGCCATGGCGGCGTTTGCGGTGGGCAGCGGTGTTTCATTGCTGCTCGCGCCGCGCATGCTGGCCGGGCTACGGCACGCCGGCAACAGCCTGGGCGGGCAGCTCGGCGTGCGCGCGGGTGGCGGCGTGCTGGTGCTGGCCGCCCTATACGGCCTGTGGGGCGACATGATGCACCGCGTGGCCCAGTGGTGTGGGCTGGTCTGAGCGGCCGCCTTTTTTGCCTTTCACGCCTGAACCAGGACTCTTTGCGCCCGGCCGGAATTGACCGGGCCAAGCAGTGTTTGACAAATCAATAACCAAATGGTTATGATTTGGCCATGCAAACCCAAGCCGTCGCGAACGATGTTTTCAAGGCCCTGGCCGACCCGACCCGCCGGGCGATCTTTGAGCGCCTGGCCCGGGATGGTGAACAGACCGTACGCGCATTGACTGACCGCGCGGGCGTGTCGCAGCCGGCCGTGTCCAAGCACCTGCGCGTGCTCAAAGAGGCAAGGCTGGTGAATGACAGGCAGCAGGGCCGCGAGACGCACTACAGCGCCCAGCCGCTGGCGCTCGCGCCGTTGCGCGACTGGGTGAGCACCTATGGCGCGTTCTGGAACGAACGCTTCGACGAACTTGAATCACTTCTGAAAAGGATGGACCAATGACCCAAGCCGCAACCCCAACCGCCACCGAAACACGCTCTGTCGTTGTCGAGCGGGATATTCCCCATGCGCCACAAAAGATCTGGCGCGCGCTCACCCAGCCACACCTGATCGCGGAATGGCTGATGAAAAACGATTTCCAGCCCGTCGTGGGCCACGGCTTCAAGCTGAGCGCCGACTGGGGTTCCGTCGACTGCCGGGTGCAAACCGTCGAGCCGGAGAAAACACTGTCTTACACCTGGGCTGCCTATGGCCTTGAGAGTGTCGTCACCTGGACGCTCACACCCACAGGCACGGGCACCCGTTTGCGCATGGAGCAAGAGGGCTTCCGCACCGACCAGGAACAGGCCTACCAGGGCGCGAAACACGGCTGGAAGCAGTTCTTTGCCCAGCTCGAACAGGTGCTGGTGCGGGCCGGCTGAGGTCGGCGAGGCCAGGCCATGGCGAACAAGACAGCCGCGAAGCCGGCCCTGCTTTCGGGCGGCAACCCGCAGGTCGCAAAAGGCGAGGGCGATGCCCCGGTGCAGGCCTATATCGCGGCCATGCCGGGCTGGAAAAGCGATGTCGGCCGCCGGCTTGACGCGCTCATCACGCGCACCGTCCCCGGCGTGCGCAAGGCCGTCAAATGGAACTCGCCCTTCTACGGCGCGGCGCAAGCGGAGCAGGGCTGGTTCCTGAGCTTTCATTGCTTCACGAACTACGTCAAGGTGGCCTTCTTTCGCGGCATTTCGCTGCGCCCCGCGCCGCCTGTCGAGTCAAAGAGCCCGGACACGCGCTACGTCCACATCCAGGAAGACGGGCAGATGGACGAAGCCCAGCTGGTCGCCTGGATCAAACAGGCCAGCGAATTGCCCGGGGAAAAGATGTAACTGGTTCCAACACGTATGAAGAAAGCACTATCCCGATGAAAAAAGCGACGAGCAGCACGCCTGAGGGCGACAAGGGCCATGAAGGGGGTTCCGCCTCCGCGCAGATCGACCTGAAAATCCGCGAACTCAATGACTGGCGCGGCGAAACGCTGGCCCGCATCCGGGCGCTGGTCAAGCAGGCCGTGCCCGGCGTGGTGGAGGAGCTCAAGTGGCGCGGGGTGCCGGTGTGGTCGCACGGCGGCATCATCTGCACCGGCGAGACCTATAAAAGCACCGTGAAAATGACCTTTGCCAAGGGTGCGAAACTTGAGGACCCCGCAGGCCTTTTCAATTCCAGCCTCGAGGGCAACACCCGGCGCGCCATTGATATCCACGAGGGCGACAAGATTGATGAAAAGGCTTTGAAGGCCTTGTTTCGCGCCGCCGCGGCATTGAACAGCTCGAAGGCCAGATAGGGGTGGCCGCCTGCGGCGGCCGTCGCATCTCCTCTAATTGGAGGATGCGCGGTAGCGCAAAAGGTAGCAGAGTCGCGTAACAGAATGCAATGGGGCCGGAAACCGGCCCGCCGCATTCCACCATGCAATGTCCCACCGAAGTGGAGAACCATGATGGCCTCGCGAGTCCCCGAAGAAGCCGCTGCGCTCAACCGCATCAGCCTGCTGGATCCGCTTGTTGTGCGGACCTGGTGCGCTGAATTGAAATGCACCGAGCATGAATTGCGCGCGGCCGTCTATGCGGTGGGGAGCGAGCCCGAGCAGATCCGCCGCTACTTTGATCGCGGCAGCGAAACACCCGAAATGGTTCCGGGCTGAGTAACTGGTGCCGCGTCGACTGTCCAAAGGGTTTCTCTGTAGGGTTTCCACCGCGACAGAAAAGGGTCCCACGCCGACACGGCAGCTCCTCTTGTGCTGCGGATGATGCAGCATGAATACCCTGTTCCACCCCCCTGTGATCGAGGCCCCCGCACCCGGGGAAGAGCAAGAAGCCTCCAGCGCCGCCGAACTCCTGCTCGGCCTGGCGTTCGGTGCCTGCGCACTCGCCGCGGTGCACCTGGCGGGCTACGTGGTGCTTGCCGTGACGCAGCTGCTCAGGCAGTTCTTTGACCCCAGCTGAGGCGGCCGCGATGCATAAAAGCAGACTCGCCACCCTCGTCATCGACTGCCAGACCGAGGCACTGGACCAGGCGGCCGACTTCTGGTCGCAGGCACTGGGTTGGCCGGCGGAAAAACTTTCGGACCCCGAGAACGCGAACTACCGGCAACTGGACACCCCACCGGGCGAGGTGACCGTGCTGGTGCAATCCGTCACTCATCCCAGCCGCGTGCACATCGACATCGAGACCGACGACATCGAGGCCGAAGTCAAGCGCCTGGAAGCCCTGGGTGCGCGCCGTGTGGCGCACATCAAGCGATGGTGGGTGATGGAGGCGCCGACGGGCCAGCGCTTTTGCGTGGTGCGGCCGCAGCGGAGCGACTTCGAGGCTCGCGCCAATGTCTGGGATGCTTAACGCGAAAGCGGCGGGATGGCCTCGCGCAGGTGTTTTTCCAGGGCCATGACGACGGGCTGGCGCGACCCCGGGCCTTTGCGCAGGATGCCGATCTCGCGGTAAAAGGTCTTGTCGCCCAGCGAAATAGCCCGCACCCCGGACGGCAGGGGCAGGTAGGCCTCCACCATGGGCACCAGCGCCACCCCCAGGCCCTCGGCCACCAGCTTCATCAGGCCCGCGATCTCGTCGAGTTCGATGGCGTCCTGCACCGCGAGCTTGTTGTCGCGCAGGAAACGGGTCACCAGGCGCCCGCCGAACGAGGTGCGCTCGTAGCGCAGAAAGGGCTGAGATTCGAGCAGTTTGCGCCAGTCCCGTCCTTTGTTGTCTTTGGGCACCAGCAGCTTGAAGGGCTCCTGCATCAAGGTTTGCCAGCTCATCTCGGGCAGGATGCCGAAGGGCGGCCGGATCATGATGGCCGCGTCGATTTCGGCGCTGTCGAGCTGATCCATGAGCTTCATGGAAACGCCGGGAAGGATGTTGACGAGAAGCCTGGGGTTCTCCTTCCTCAAGGCCGCCAGCGCGCGCGGAAGCACCGATGACTGGACCGAGGCAATGGCCCCGATGCGCAAGGTGCCGGCGAGCTCATCACTGGTGTCCGCATCACCGAGTTTGGCGTACAGCGCAACAATTTCCTCAGCCCGTGCCAGCACCCTGGCGCCGTTTTCATTGAGCGCGGCGGAACGCCGTGTGCGGTCGAAGAGCGCGAAACCGAGCGATTCTTCCAGGCGCTGGATCTGGCTGCTCACGGCGGACTGGGTCAGGCCTATCTGCTCGCCTGCGGCGGAAAAGCCGCCGTAACGCACGACCGCGATCAGGGTTTTGAGCTCGGTCATCATGGAGGGCCGCCTTGATTCATCGAATTTATTGATACTCAGTTTGAATATATATCGTTTTTCAAAGTGACTGAATCCGCCTAAAGTGTGGGCTTCCCTGATTTCACGGCTCCGCGCCCCTACGATTCAACAAGGTTCAAGAAGGCTCCCGACCACCATGTCAAACACCGCAGCAACCCCGGCCAAGACGCTTCCTCCGTTCCACCTCGCATTCCCCGTCCATGACCTGGCCGTGGCACGCCAGTTTTACGGTGAACTCCTGGGCTGCTCCGAAGGCCGCAGCTCCAATGAATGGGTGGATTTCAATTTCTACGGCCACCAGATCGTGGCGCACCTGGCGCCCGAGGAGTGCGGCCACCGCCAGACCAGCGCCGTGGACGGCCACAACGTTCCCGTTCGCCACTTCGGCGCCATCCTGTCGCTGCCTGAATGGGATGCCCTGGCCGCTCGCTTGAAAGCTGCCGGTACGAAGTTCGTCATTGAGCCTTACGTCCGCTTCAAGGGCGAGCCGGGCGAGCAGGCCACCATGTTTTTCCTGGACCCGTCCGGCAACGCCATCGAGTTCAAGGCCTTCGCTTCACTCGACAACCTGTTTGCCAAGTGAGCCGCCTTGGGCATCTGGAACTTCTGGTAACTCATCACCGCTAGCCCCGTCTTGTGTTTTCAGGGGCGGATGGCAAACTGAAACCACACGCCACTGCCTGGAGGGCCGATATGCGGGTTCATGGAAGCTGCCACTGCGGAAACGTTCGCTTCGACGCCGAAGTTGATCCGGAACAGACCACGATCTGCCATTGCACGGATTGCCAGAAGCTTACGGGTTCGGCCTACCGTGTCTCCGTGCCGGCACAGGAAGGCTCATTCCGGGTTACCGCGGGCGAACCCAGAATCTATGTCAAAACCGGCGACAACGGCGCGCGGCGTGCCCAGGCCTTTTGCCCGAACTGCGGATCGCCGCTCTACACCTACGCGGCGGACGACCCGCGTATCTTCGGGCTCAGGGTGGGTGGCATCATCGAGCGCGAAGCGCTCGTTCCGAAAAGACAAAAGTGGTGCCGTTCAGCGCTGCGGTGGACGGCGGACATCTCGGGCTTGCCGGGTGAGCAGAAAGACTGAGGCAGCATTCGCGCCGCACGCGGCATGGCGATAAAAAAGGGGCCTCAGGCCCCTTTTTGATTGCAGCGGCAAGCGCCGCATCATGGGACATCGTGGACATCATCACACGTGGGCCAGATGGTCGTCACCACCCTGGCGCTTTGCCTGCAGGTAGCCGCGGACGGCCGCGATTTCCGGGCCCGCGACGGCAACGGCCGAGCGCAGGTCCTGCTCGGTGCAGCGCAGCTGGCGTGTCCAGTAATGGACTTCCCAGCCATCGGAGACATTGATTTTTTGCCTTTCGGGGCTGCTTTCCTTCAGTCGGGCTTGCGTCATGTTTTTGCTCCCATAAGGAAGCCAAGTTACTGCCGCGCCAGGCTATTTTTTGTAGGACTGCACCGTGTTTGTTACCAAGCTTTTCAATGTCCCGGAATTTCGCTACACCGGTTGAAACAGCAGTGCCACGGGCGCTCGCGCAAACACCGCGGCGGCCGCGAGTCCGCCTTGGTCGGCGGCATGGATTTGATTGCTGAAGATGTCCGACCAATGTCCAGGCTCTGCGCCGGCCGGCAGTTCAATGCGTGTGTCCGCCCAGCCCGCATCGTCACCGCCCAGGGCCAGGCGCGCTGAATGCCGCAGCACGGCGGTGATCACCGCGACACCTGCGGCCTGCCGCGCAAAGGCCAGCACATGGCCGGCCGCGGGGCCCACCACATCCAGCGGCAGGTAGTGGCCACCGCAGAAGACTGCCGGGTAACGCCGGCGCAATTCCAGGGCCCGGCGTATCAGCACCTGCTTGCCGCGCAGCTGCGTATCGGCCTGCGAGCCCGGCACAGGCGGCCAGGGCAGGGCCAGCGCCGACCGCCGCGCTGCCATGTCGACGGGGCGGCGGTTGTCCGGGTCGACCAGGCTGAAATCGGCGAGTTCGCAGCCCTGGTAGAGGTCGGGCACGCCGGGGCAGGTCAGGCGCAACAGGGTTTGCGCCAGGCTGTTGCAATGCGCCGCCGGCGCGAGTACCTCGAGCAAACCCGTCAGCTGTTCGAGAAATGCCCGGCTGGCCTCGCCTTGCAGCAATGCCTTCAGAAAACGCTGGCAGGCATCCTCGTAGTCGGCCTGGGGCAGCATCCAGCTGCTGTGCAGTTTGGCCTCGCGCAGGGCTTTTTGCTGCCAGCCCGTTACGCGCTCGGCAAACGCGGCCACGCCTTCATGATCGTCGGCGACCAGGCCGGGCGGCCAAGCGCCGACCAGGGTCTGGTACAGCATGATCTGGTCGGCCGGGGTGGGCGCGAGCAAGGCTTGCTGCCCGGGCCGGGGAAGCAGGGTGCGCAGCGGCGCATGCGCTTCCAGCCAGCCGCGCAGCGTGCGCGACCAGAGTTCGGGCAACTCGCTGAGCACGGCGAGCCGCGCCCGCGCGTCCTCGCCGCGCTTGTGGTCATGGGTCGCGGTGGCCAGCATGGCGCGCGGCATGTCGCGCGCGCGCTGCCGCATGGCCGCGTGGAAAGCTGCAGCGCCGGGCGCGGGCTGGTCCGGGTAGGAGCCCACCTCGTTGCGCGAGAGCAGGGGGCCGTAGCGGTAAAACGCCGTGTCTTCGACCGACTTGGCAGCCAGCGGCGGTGTGAGCTGGCGAAAGCGCCGCAGGGCCAACGTGTGCAGTTCCGTATCGATCTTTCCAGCGCCGTCATCAGCCGGAGAGAGCTCCAGACGGTGCGCCAGTTCATCGAGCAGCGCATGGTCGGGCGCCGGCAGGGCGGCGCGCGCGGCCTGCAGCGCGCCTGCCGCGGCATCGGCGTCTTCCGGTCCATAGCTGCGGTAACGCCGCAAGGCGCCCAGCAAGGCTTTCAGCACGCGGCGTATCGCATGGGGTGAAATATCGCGCCCACCCAGCGGGCCGCTTCTCGCGCAGGCATGCACGGCGCGCACCAGGCCCGCGAATTCACCGCCGAAGTTGTGCGACAGCAGTTGCAGCCGTGCTGCCCGCACATGACCGTCGAAGCCCAGCATGTCGCCCGTCAGTTCAGCCCATAGCGCGCGCAGCGCAGCCTCGCCTTCGCCGTCATGCAGGAGCGCACCCACCTGGCCCATGAAGTCGTAGCCGGTGCTGCCGTCGGTTTCCCAATGGGCGGGTAGGGCTTCGCCGGGCGAGAGGATTTTTTCGGCGACGATCCAGGCCGGCTCGGCGTCCAGCGGTGCGGGCCGCCTGGGTTGCAGCTCAGCGAGGCGGCGGCGCAGCTTGCGGGCGTAGGCACCGGGTTCGGCCAAGCCGTCGATATGGTCTATGCGCACGCCGTCGATGAGGCCCTGCTCATAAAGCCTGAAGAGCAGCGCATGCGTGGCTTCGAAAACCGCATCGACTTCTACGCGCACGCCGGCCAGTTCCGCCACTTCGAAAAAACGCCGCCAGTTGATCTCTTCGGCGGCATTGCGCCACCAGCTGAGCCGGTAGTGCTGGCGCGCGAGCAGGGCCTGTAGCCGCTGGCGGCTGGCGGAGTCTTTGCCGTTGCAGCCGGCCAGCAGGCTGTCCATCGCGCCGCGGCCCGGCGCTTCAGCGGCCAAGCGCGCGAGCTCGGCATACAGCGGCGGCGCTGTCTCGGCTGTGGCGGCCGCGAGGGCCGCCGCCACGCCGGCAAACACCGGAATGGGCGCCAGCAGCGCCGCCTGGCTTGCCGCGCAGAGCGGGAAGCGCGCGCTGTCCTGGTAGGCCAGAACCAGGCCTTGCGGGCCGCCGTCGAAGCGCAGCGCAAAGTGGCCGGCCGCCAGGGCTTCATCGCAGGGCTCGCCCAATACGGGCCACAGCAGCTTGCCGCGCAGCCGCGGGTCGGGCACCTCCCAGTCGATGTCGAACCATCCGGCCCAGGGGCTGCGGCCGCCCCAGGCCAGCAGGCTTTCCCAGTAGTGGTTGGCGCCGGCCGCGATGCCCATGTGGTTGGGCACCAGGTCGACCACCAGGCCCATGTCGTGCCGGCGCAGGGCCTGGACCAGATGCAGGAGTCCCTCCTCACCACCCAGCTCGGGGTTGATGCGCGCCGGGTCCACTACGTCGTAGCCGTGCAGGGACCCGGGCCGGGCCGCCCAGATCGGCGAGAGGTAGTAATGGCTGATGCCGAGCTGGGCGTAGTAGTCCACGCAGGCCGCCGCCGCGTCGAAGCCGAAGTCGCGGTGCAGCTGCAGCCGCACCGTGGCGCGCGGCAGGCTCATGCGGCGGCCGCCTTGCGCCGTGCCGCGGCCAGCTGCGCGATCCGCTGCCTGGCCTCGGGCGTATCGAGCAGTTCGGCTGCATCGCGCGGCAGGCGCTGGCGCCAGTTCGGGTGGCCTTCCACCGTGCCGGGCAGGTTGGGTTGCTCTACCACGCCAAGTACGTCTTCGAGCGGCGCCAGCACCAGCGGCGCCGGTGTCGCGCCCACATAGGCCAGCACCGCGCCCAGCGGAGCGTCCTCGGGCCGGCCCGCCATTACGGCAGCCGCCTTCAGCGCTGTGTGCAAAGCGGCCTTGCCGGCTTCGCGTTCATGGCGCGCGACCTCGGCCGCATCGGCCTGTGGTGCCAGCAGGCCCAGCGCGTCCCGCCGTTCTATGTCGCGGCCGGCCCACCAGCCGGCGACGGTGCACAGATCGTGTGTGGAAGTGGTGGCCACGGCCGATGCCGGCCATGCCCGCGGCGGCAAAAAAGCCTGGCCCTCGCGCTGGAACCACAGTGCGCGTATGCCCAGCACGCCGGCCTTTGTCAGTTGCCCGGAGAAACCCGGCGGCACGGTGCCCAGGTCCTCGCCGATCACGATGGCCTGGTGGCGCAGGCTTTCGAGCGCCGTCAGCCGCAGCAGGTCCTGCAAGGGAAATTGCAGGTAGGCGCCGGCGGAAGAGGGCGCGCCTTCAGGCACCAGCCACAGGCGGCGCAAGCCGAGCACATGGTCTATGCGTATGCCGCCGCTGTGCGCCATGTTGGCGCGCAGCATCGCCAGCCAGGGCGCAAAGCCCTGCAGGCGCAAGGCGCGCGGCGACAGCGCGCCCAGTCCCCAGTCCTGGCCTTGAGGTGCGAGCAGGTCGGGCGGCGCGCCCACCGTCAGGCCGCGCAGCATGGCCGATTGCAGGCCCCAGGCCTGGCTGCCGCCGGGGTCGGCCCCGACCGCGAGGTCGGCGATGACGCCCAGGGCCATGCCGGCTTGGCGTGCCTGGCGTTGCACACGCTCGCGGCCCAGGCTGGCCTGCCATTGCAGGAAACGGTGGAAGTCCACGGCCCGGGCCTGGTCCCGCGCGAAATCGCGCACGGCCGGGCCGTGCGGGTCTTGCAGGGCCTGCGGCCAGCGCCGCCAGTCGCTGCCGGCAAGGCCCGGCTGCTGCTGGCGCAGCCACGCGTCCAGGGCCTCGAAGCGCGCATGGTCCAGCAGGTCCTGCCCGCCGTGCTCGCAAAAGCGTTGAAAGCTTTCGTGTTCCTGCCTGGCCGTGTGCGTGTGTTGCCAGCGTTCAAACAGGGCGCGCAACAGGCGCAGCCGCCAGGCCGCGGCTTGGGGCCAATCCACGAGCTCGGCCGCCTCGAGTTTTTCCAGGGCCACGGCGCAGCCGGGCAGTTCATCCATGGCCTCGCGCAAGGCGGCCTCACCGAGCACACGGGCGGGGTTGATGTGCAGCACATTGGAGAACAGGCGGCTCGAAGGCGCATAAGGACTGAAGCGTTCGGGCGCCGCGGAAAACATCGCGTGCAGCGGGCTCAGCGCGATCGCCGAGGCGCCCTGGCGCGCGGCCGCCTGTGCGAGCGACTCGACCGCGCTAAAGTCTGCCAGGCCGCCGTCGCCCGCGCGGCGCAGGCCGTAAACCTGGGCGGCCAGGCCCCAGGGCAGGCTGTCCGAAGATGATTCGCTCCATGCCATGGCATCGGCCATACCAAAGCAGCGCCGCGGCGCAATGGCCATCACGCAGCGTTGGCTTGCAGCCTCCAGCATGTGGTAGCCGGGGACCTGCTGCGCGGGCAGGCAGGCGCCGTCGCTGCCACTATCGCCCGCTTCCAGCCGGCCTTGCTCCAGGCGGCCGCTTTCAAGCCGCAACTGGTAAGGCGTGCCGGCGGCAAGCCGACCGGGAAGCGGGGTGGGCTCGCCCTCGACGCCAGTGAGCAAGGGTGGCCACTGTTCGCCACCGGCCTGGGTGCGCAGCAGGGCCAGGCTTTCCTCGCACTGCCGCGCATTGCCGGCGGGAAGCTGCAAGGCGGCAAGCATGGCATGCAGGGTGTCGTCATTCACCTGCTGTTCCCGGTCGAAAGCGTCGGTCCATTGCACGGCAATGCCGGCCTCCGCGGCCAGTGTGCGAAGCGCGGCCCCGCTCATGCGGGCTCCAGCAGTGCGACAAAACCGTGCCCCGGCACTTTGCCGCCAGCCAGCGCCTCGCGCATGCCGCCGGTGTCGAACAGCGTGTCGGCCTGTGGGTGCAGTGCCAGCGCTGGCGCATCCACTGCCTCAGGCGCCAGGTTGCAGACAAAGACCAGCACGCGCGGCCCGAGCTGCCACCGCGCGGCCACGGCCGCCTGGCCCAGGGCCTGCGCGCCCAGCGCCTGGCAGCGCGGCAGCTGCGGCACGATGTGGCGCTGCCGCAGCGCCAGCAGTTCGCGCACCTCAGCCGTCGAGGGGTGGCCCTGCTCGCCGATGTGCGGCGGGATGGAGCGCGCAAACGTGGTTTCGTCGTTGGGGTCGGGGAGGGGCTGGCCGCTCTCGGCACCGTTGGCACCATCGTCGGAAAAAGACCCAAAGGCCGCGAACTCGGCGCGCCGGCCCTGGCGTACGGCTTCGGCCAGCTCGGGCGTGCGGTGGCTGGTGAAGTAGAAAAAGGGTTCGCCGCAGCCGCATTCTTCGCCCATGAAGAGCAGCGGGATTTGCGGTGCCAGCAGTTGCAGGGCCTGCGCCGCCCTGAGCGCGGCCGGCGCCGCCAGCGCCGTGAGCCTCTCGCCGTGGGCGCGATTGCCGGTCTGGTCGTGGTTTTGCAGGAAGAGCACAAAGCATGTGGGGGCCAGGCCGGCGCTGGGCTCGCCGCGCGATGCGCCGCCGCGGTGCGGCGAAGCCTCGCCCTGGTAGGCAAAGCCTTCGGCCAGGCAGCGCGCGAGCCGGGCCGCGGGCGCATCGGCATAGTCGCCGTAGTAGCCATTGGTCTCGCCGGTCAGCAGCACATGCAGCGCATGGTGCGCATCGTCGTTCCACTGCGCGTCAAAGCCATGGCGCAGCAGGCCGGCGGCATTGCCATCGTGTTCCAGCACCAGGTGCACCCGGCGCCCCGGCGGCGTATGCGTACGCACGGCCGAGGCCATTTCGGCCAGCCAGCCCTGCTCGGCAATCGCATGGGCCGCGTCTATGCGCAGGCCGTCGAAGCGGTATTCCTCCAGCCAGTAGCGCGCATTGCTGGTGAAAAAGCTGCGCACCTCGACCTGGGCGAAATCGATGGCGCCGCCCCAGGCGGTCGCCTCGCCGGCCTTGAAGAAGCCGGGCGCGTAGTCGTGCAGGTAGTTGCCGTCGGGGCCGAAGTGGTTGTAGACCACGTCGAGCAGCACCATCAGGCCCAGGCCGTGGGCGGTGTCGATGAGGCGCTTGAGGTCTGACGGCGTGCCGTAGGCGCTGTCGGGCGCGAAGGGCAGCACGCCGTCATAACCCCAGTTCCGTGGCCCCGGAAAGTCGGCCACCGGCATGAGTTCGACGGCGGTGATGCCCAGCACGGCCAATGCGGGCAGTTTGGCCGCCACCGCGCCAAAGCCGCCCAGCGCGCCCACGTGCAGCTCATAGACCACGGCCTCATACCAGGGCCGGCCCAGCCATTCGGGATGTTGCCAGCGGTACTCGCCGGGATCCACCACCAGGCTGTCGCTGTCCACGTCGCCTTGCTGCGCGCGTGAGGCCGGGTCGGCGACGGAAAGCGTTCGTCCGTTCGCCAGCGTGAGCTCAAAGCGGTAAGGCATGCCGGGCGCGCAGCCCGCCTGCGCCTGCCAGCGCCCGCCGCCGCAGTCCGCCATGGCGACGCGGCGCGAACCTTCCAGCAGCACCGAAGCGGCCGATGCCGCGGGCGCCCACAGCGCAAAAGCGGCGTGGCCGCCGCCCAGCCATTGCGCGCCCCAGGGCATGGTGAAAGCGGCTTCAGCCATGGCCATCTCCCAGCGCCCGGTTGGCGAAGAGCACCAGGCTTTTGCCCTCGACCACCAGTTCATCGTTTTCGACAGGCCTGCAGGCCTGGCCCGGCCTGGCGCTGTCGAGCAGGCAGTGCCAGCCGGTGGCCGGCGGCGGCAGCTTGCAGGAGATGGGGTTGAGGTCACCGTTGAGAAAGAGCAGGGTGATTTCCGCCTCCTGCGCCGGCTCCAGCGCGACGCCCTGGCCGTCTTGCGTGCCGCCCTGGGCTGCCAGGCGGCGCGCGCGCCGCATGATGAGCGCGCGGCCCTCGGGGTTTTGCCAGTCGTCGGGCAGCAGCGGCTGGCCGCGCTCGTCGAACCAGTCGACCTCGTGCACGCCTTCCAGCACTTCGGTGTCGCCGTTGAGGAAGCGGCTGGCCTGCAGCGTGACGAAGTCGCGGCGCACGCGCGCAAGATGGCACACGAAGTCGCGCAGTTCGCGGCCCTCGGATGTCTCCAGCAGCTTCCAGTCCAGCCAGGATATTTCGTTGTCCTGGCAATAGGCATTGTTGTTGCCGAGCTGGGTGCGGCCGAATTCGTCGCCGCCCAGCAGCATGGGCGTGCCTTGCGCGAGGAACAGCGTGGCCAGCATGGCGCGGCTGACCTTGCCGCGCACGGCCTTGATGTCCGGGTCGTCGCTGGGCCCTTCGATACCCCAGTTGGCGCTGTAGTTCTCCGAATGGCCGTCGTTGCCGTTTTCCTTGTTGGCCTCGTTGTGCTTTTCGGCGTAGCTCACGATGTCGTTCAGGGTGAAGCCGTCATGCGAGGCCACGAAGTTGATGGAGGCCCAGGGCTTGCGCCAGCGGTGGTTGAAGAGTTCGGCCGAGCCCGACAGCCGGGCGGCCAGTGCGCTGCGCCGGGCCACGTCGCCGCGCCAGAAACGGCGCACGTCGTCGCGGAACTGGTCGTTCCATTCGGCGAACGGCGGCGGGTGCTTGCCCAGCTGGTAGCCGCCGGGGCCCAGGTCCCAGGGCTCGGAGATCAGCTTGAGCTGCGACAGCAGCGGGTCCTGCAGGATGGCGTCGAAAAATCCCGATCCCGGATCGAACCCCGTGCCTTCGCGGCCCAGCGTCACGCCCAGGTCGAAGCGAAAGCCGTCCACGCGGTAGGAGGTGGCCCAGTAGCGCAGCGAGTCCAGCACCAGCTGCAGCACGCGAGGGTGCGAGACGTTGAGCGTGTTGCCGCAGCCGGTGTCGTTGATGTAGTAGCGCTCCTGGCCCGGCAGCAGGCGGAAGTAGCTCGCGTTGTCCATGCCGCGCAGCGAGATGGTCGGCCCCAGTTCGTTGCCGCCGGCCGTGTGGTTGAACACGACGTCGAGGATGACCTCTATGCCGGCCGCGTGCAGCCGGCGCACGGCGTTGCGCACTTCATCCCCGTTGTCACCGGGCTGGCCCGACAGGTAGGAAGGCTCGGGCGCGAAGAAGGACAGCGTGCTGTAGCCCCAGTAATTGCGCAGGCCGCGCTCCAGCAGGAAGCGGTCCTGCACGAACGCGTGGATGGGCAGCAGCTCCAGCGTGGTGACGCCCAGCTCTTTGAGATGGGCGATGAACTGCGGGTCGCTGAGCGCGCTGAAGGTGCCGCGCTGGTGCGGGCGTATGTCCTGGCGCCGTATGCTGACGCCGCGCACATGGGTTTCGTAAATCACCGTGCGCGACCAGGGCACCTTGGGCCGCACATCGCCGGCCCAGTTGAAGCGGTCTTCGGTCACGATGGCGCGCGGCATGGCCGGGGCGCTGTCGCGCCGGTCAAAGCTCAGGTCCGAACGCGGCGCGTTGAGCCGGTAGCCGAACAGCGCGTCGCTCCAGCGCAGCGGGCCCGACAAGGCGCGGGCATAAGGGTCCAGCAGCAGCTTGTGCGGGTTGAAGCGCTGGCCGCGCTCGGGTGCATAGGGCCCGTGGGCACGGTAGCCGTAGTGCAGGCCCGGCCCGGCATCGGGCAGGTAGCCGTGCCAGACCTCGTTGGTGCACTCGGGCAGCGGCAGGCGCGCGATCTCCTTGCGGCCCCCGTCATCAAACAGGCACAGCTCGACGCGCGTGGCATTGGCGGAAAACACCGCGAAGTTGACACCCAGGCCGTCTGGCGTGGCGCCCAGCGGGTAGGGGGAGCCGGGCAGCAGTCGTTCAGGCCGGGCAAACAACATGGGCGTGTCCTTGCAGGTTCAAACCAGGCCGGCCGCAGCACGCGAAGCACCCGGAGCGCCTGGTGCAGGGGCCGTATCGGGCACCAGGATCAGCGTGGCCAGCGGCGGCAGGGTCAGCAGCAGCGAATGCGCATGGCCGTGGCTGGGCTCGGGTTGCGCCGCCACGCAGCCGCCGTTGCCCATGCCCGAGCCGCCATAAGCGCCGGCGTCGGTGTTGACCAGTTCGCGCCAGGTGCGCGCCGGGCCGGGCACGCCGACCCGGTAATGCTGGCGCGGCGCAGGCGTCAGGTTGCAGACCACCAGCGCCTCGGCTGCGGCGCCTTCGGCCGGGCCGCCGGCGCGGCGCAGCAGGGCGAACACGCTGTTGTCCACGTCGTCACCTATGACCCAGGCAAAACCTTCCGGCGCCGCGTCGAGCCGGTGCAGCGCGGGCTGCGAGGTGTAGGCGCGGTTGAGGTCGCGCACCAGGCGCTGCACGCCGCGGTGCTGCGGCCGGTCCAGCAGGTCCCAGGCCGGCGAGGCGTCGTGGTTCCATTCAGTGGGCTGGGCGAACTCGCAACCCATGAAGAGCAGCTTCTTGCCGGGATGCGCCCACATCCAGCCGAGGTAGGCGCGCAGGTTGGCCAGCTTCTGCCACGCATCACCCGGCATCTTGCCGAGCAGCGAACCCTTGCCATGCACCACCTCGTCGTGCGAGATCGGCAGCACGAAGCGTTCGGAAAACGCGTAGATGAAGCCGAAGGTCATGTCGTGGTGGTGAAAGCGCCTGTGCACCGGGTCGCGCGCCATGTACTGCAGGCTGTCGTGCATCCAGCCCATGTTCCACTTGTAGCTGAAGCCCAGGCCGCCGCCGGCCACCGGCGCGGTCACGCCCGGCCAGGCGGTGGACTCCTCGGCGATCACCATCGCGTCGGGGCAGCGCTCGGCGACGGTGCTGTTGAGCTCGCGCAGAAAAGCCGTGGCCTCGAGGTTTTCACGGCCGCCGTGGATGTTGGGTATCCAGTCGCCGGCATTGCGGCTGTAGTCGCGATAGAGCATGGAAGCCACCGCGTCCACGCGCAGCCCGTCAACGTGGTAGCGCTCCAGCCACTCCAGTGCGCTGGCGATCAGGAAGCCGCGCACCTCATGGCGGCCGAAGTTGTAGATCAGCGTGTTCCAGTCCCTGTGGAAACCTTCGCGCGGGTCGGCGTGCTCATACAGGTGGGTGCCGTCAAAGCGCCCCAACCCGTGTTCGTCGGAAGGGAAGTGCGCCGGCACCCAGTCGAGGATGACGCCCAGCCCGGCCTGGTGGCAGCGGTCCACAAAGGCCGCGAAGCCCTCGGGCGTGCCGAAGCGGGCGCTGGGCGCGAACTGCGACAGCGGCTGGTAACCCCAGGAGCCGCCAAAGGGATGCTCCATGATGGGCAGCAGCTCGAGGTGGGTGAATCCCATGCGCACGGCATAGGGGATCAGCCGCTCGGCCAGCTCCCGCCAGTCCAGGCCGCGCCCGCCTTCTTCCAGGATGCGCAGCCAGGAGCCGGCATGCACCTCGTAGATCGAAATCGGCGCGGCGGCATCGTGGCGCGCCTTGCGCGTGCGCATCCAGTCGGCGTCATGCCAGGCAAACGGCTCCGAAGCCGCGATGCGCGAGGCCGTGCCGGGCGGGTGCTCGGTGGCGCGCGCCACCGGGTCGGCCTTGTCGGGCAGGCGCTGGCCGTCCGGGCTCCAGACCGCGAATTTGTAGAGCTGGCCGACACGCGCCTCGGGCACAAAGGCTTCCCAGACGCCGCTGACGCCGCGTGAGTGCAGGGGGTGTTTTCCCGCATCCCAGTGGTTGAACTCGCCGATCACCGCAACATGGCGCGCATTCGGTGCCCAGACCGCGAAACGCGTGCCGCCCTGGCCGTCGGCCCGCAAGGGCTGCGCGCCCAGGCAACGGCCGAGCTCGCGGTGCCGGCCTTCGGCGATCAGGTGCAGGTCGAGCTCCCCGAGCTCTGGCGTCACGGCGGCCTTGAGGTCGTTTTTCATGCGGCCTCCGTCGGCGAGCCCGCCAGCAGCGCCTCGGCCAGCCGGGCCAGCCCCTGCAGCGGCACCTCCAGCCAGGCCGGGCGGTTGGCGGCTTCATAACAAAGCTCGTACGCGGCCTTTTCCAGCATGAACAACTTCAGCAAGGCCTCGTCACCGACCTCGGCGCCGGCCGGCGCGTATTCCCGGTAGGCGCGCAAAAAAGCCTGCGACGAGATGGCGTGGTACTCGCCAAGCAGGCGTTCGTCGGGCGCCACGGCGCCTTCCTTGCCGCGCACCGAGAAGGCGGCCGCGTAGTCGAAGGAGCGCAGCAGGCCGGCGACATCGCGCCAGGGACTGGCCTTGGCGCGGCGCTGCTCCATCGGCTTGCTGGGCTCGCCCTCGAAGTCCACGATCCAGGCGTCGCCGGAGGACACCAGCACCTGGCCCAGGTGGAAGTCGCCGTGAATGCGGATGGCCAGCGCGCCGCCGGCGCCGGCGGCCAGGCGCTTCACCGCATCGCGCAAGGCCTTGCGCTGGCCCAGCAATGCCTCCGCCTGGGCAGCCGCTTCGGCGCTGAACTCATGCGCGTCCTGCAGCACCTTGAAGGCCGCGTCAAGCTGGGCGATGGCTTGCTTGCACCAGCGCGCCAGCATGGCGGCGTCGGCCGCTTCAGGCGCGAAAGCCGCGTCGCTGCCGGACCGGGCCAGCACGCTGTGCATTTCGCCGAGCCGGCGGCCCAGCGTGCCAACAAAAGCCTCGAACTCATTCATGGGGGTCACCGTGCCGGAGGCGTCCAGCACCGGCAGGCTGCTGCCGTGCTGGGCGGCGCGTTCCAGCGTGCTCAGTGTCCATTGCCAGCCGTCGCCCTGGTTGTGCAGAAAACGCTGCATCAGCATCAACGTGTAATGCTGGCCGTCATCGCCCTGGCGCGAGACCTCGCCCAGCATGGCGGGCGTATTGGCAAAGCCGTTGAGAGTCAGGAAGCGCCCCATCTCCGCCTCGGGATGCAGGCCGCCCGCAACTTTGCGGATGACCTTGAGCACGATGGTGTCGCCTATGACCACCGAGCTGTTGGACTGGTCGGCCGAGATGCGGCGTATCTCCGGCGCCGCCGGCAGTGGGGCTTCGGCCAGCGCCGGCGTGGGGTCAAAGCGTATCTCGCCGTCGAGCGCCGGCACGCGGGCCCGGCTGTGCATCAGCGCCACCATCTGCAGCGCGAAACGGTCCAGCGCGAACGCGTCGGTGATGAAGCCGACTTCCTTGCCGCGCCGCACGCGCGCCAGCGCCAGCTGTTGCTGCAGGCCGGCCACCGGGTCGTCCTCGCCGACGAACCCCACGGGAATCAGGTAACGGCTGCGGTCGCCGGCCGTGATGGCCGTCACTTCGGCCAGCACCAGCACATGGCCGGGTTGCGCGTCGGCCGGCTCGGGCATGCGGCTGGCGGTTTCTATGCGCACGGCAGGCGGCCCGTACTGCTTGGCGGCGTACCAGCGGCGCTTCACGAGGTATTGCGGCAAAGCCTCGTTTTCCAGTACCGCGCGCGAGCGGCCGACCAGCAGCTCCTCGATGCCGCCGCGCAGCACCAGGGTGGCGAACTCGGGCAAGGGCTCGGGCGCGGGGGTGTGCCAGGACGGCATGTTGCTGTTGCTTGCCAGCACGAACCAGTTAAAGCCGTAGGGCGGCAGCGTCAGCAGGTAGGTCAGCTGGCCTATGGGCGGGAAGGCTACGCCGCCCAGCATTTCCACCGGCACGCGGCCCTCGAATTCGGAGAGTTCAAGCTCGACCGCCTGCGAGGTGGAGGACACGTTGGTGACGCAGAGTATGGTTTGCGGGCCGGTGTCGGGGTGGTGGTATTCACGCAGGTAGGCGAACACCTTGCGGTTGTTGGGATAGAGCAGCCGCAGGCTGCCGCGCCCGAAAGCCGGGTGCTTGCCGCGCACCTGCAGCAGGCGCCGCATCCAGTTGAGCAGCGAGTGCGCGTCGATGTCCTGGGCCTCGACATTGATGGCCTGGAAGCCGTAGACCGGATCCATGATGGGCGGCAGCACCAGCCTGGCGGGGTCGGCGCGCGAGAACCCCGCGTTGCGGTCCGAGGTCCATTGCATGGGTGTACGCACGCCGTCGCGGTCGCCCAGGTGGATGTTGTCGCCCATGCCGATTTCGTCGCCGTAGTAGATCACCGGCGTGCCCGGCATGGACAGCAGGAAGCTGTTGAGCAGCTCGATGCGGCGCCGGTCGCGCTTGAGCAGCGGCGCCAGCCTCCGGCGTATGCCCAGGTTGATGCGGGCGCGGCGGTCCTCGGCATAGAAATTCCAGAGGTAGTCGCGTTCGCGGCTGGTCACCATCTCCAGCGTCAGCTCGTCGTGGTTGCGCAGGAAGATGCTCCACTGGCAGTTGGCCGGAATCTCCGGCGTCTGGCGCAGGATGTCGGTCAGCGGGAAGCGGTCTTCCTGGGCCAGCGCCATGTACATGCGCGGCATCAGCGGGAAGTGGAACGCCATGTGGCATTCGTTGCCGTCGCCGAAATAGGGCTGCACGTCCTCGGGCCACATATTGGCCTCGGCCAGCAGCATGCGGCCGGGGAAGGAGCGGTCCAATTCGGCGCGTATGCGCTTGAGGATGACATGGGTTTCGGCCAGGTTTTCGTTGCTGGTGCCTTCGCGCTCTATCAGGTAGGGCACGGCATCCAGCCGCAGGCCGTCTATGCCCAGCTCCAGCCAGAACTTCATGACCTTGAGCACTTCCTTGAGCACCAGCGGGTTGTCGAAGTTGAGGTCGGGCTGGTGCGAATAAAAGCGGTGCCAGAAGAAGGCGTTGGCCACCGGATCCCAGGTCCAGTTGGATTTTTCGGTGTCCAGGAAAATGATGCGCGTGCCGCTGTAGGCCTGGTCGTTGTCCGACCAGACGTAGAAATTGCGCGCCGCCGAGCCCGGCCTGGCCTTGCGCGCGCGCTGGAACCAGGGATGCTGGTCGGAGGTGTGGTTGATCACGAGTTCGCTGATCACGCGCAGGCCGCGCCTGTGCGCCTCCTGCACGAAGCGCCGCACGTCGGCCAGGGTGCCGTAGTCGGGGTGCACGCCGCGGTACTCGGCGATGTCGTAGCCGTCGTCGCGGCGCGGCGAGGGGTAAAACGGCAGCAGCCAGATGCAGGTCACGCCCAGGCCGGCGATGTAGTCGAGCTTGGCGATCAGGCCGGCGAAGTCGCCCACGCCGTCATTGTTGGCGTCGAAGAAGGACTTGACGTGCACCTGGTAGATGACCGCGTCCTTGTACCAGAGCGGGTCCTGCGCCGCGGCCGCGGGTTTCCCCAGCATTTGCGAGATGGCTTTGTCGTTGGCACCCATGCTTGGCTCCGGTTAGGGCGGGTCCAGCCGCCAGAGGGAAAAGGCCAGCTCGCCCGGGTCCAGCCGCAGCGTGTGGTGCCGGCCATGCAGCGTGAAGCGCTTGCCGTGCACCAGGTCCTCGGCCGCGACGGCCGCGTCTTCGGGCAGGCCCCAGTCCTCCAGCGGCAGCTCGAAGTCGCAGCCGTGCGCGGCATGCGGGTCCAGGCAGATGGCGACGAAGACGATGTTGCGGCCGCCGCCGGGCAGGGTGGGTGCGGTCTTGGTGAAGCACAGCACCTGGTCGCCCGAGGAGCGGCAGAACCTCAGGCCCAGGTGGCTTTGCAGCGCCGGGTTGGCGCGCCGCGCGGCGTTGAGCAGCGTGACCTCGCGCACGATGTTCCCGGGCTGGCTCCAGTCGCGCCGGCGCAGCTGGTATTTTTCGGAATCGAGGTATTCCTCCTTGCCGGGCACCGGCTCGGCCTCGCAGAGCTCGAAGCCGCTGTAAAGGCCCCAGAGGCCCGACAGCGTGGCCGCCAGCGCGGCACGAATCACAAAGCCGGCGCGGCCCGAGCGCTGCAGGAAGTAGGGATTGATGTCGGGCGTGTTGACGAAAAAATGCGGGCGGAAGAAATCACGCGGCTCGCCCTGCGTGAGCTCGGTGAGGTAGTCGGTGAACTCCTGCTTGCTGTGGCGCCAGGTGAAATAGCTGTAGGACTGCGAGAAGCCCAGCTTGGCCAGCCGGTACATGGGCTTGGGCCGCGTAAACGCTTCGGACAGGAAGATCACCTCGGGCGAGCGTGAACGGACCTCCTCGATCAGCCACTCCCAGAACGGCAGGGGTTTGGTGTGCGGGTTGTCCACGCGGAACACCTTCACGCCTTCGGCCACCCAGAACAGCACGATGTCGCGCAGCGCCAGCCAGAGCTTGGGCAAGGCCCCCGGCGCGTAGAAGTCGACGTTGACGATGTCCTGGTATTTTTTGGGCGGGTTCTCGGCGTAGCGGATGCTGCCGTCGGGCCGCCAGCGGAACCAGTCGGGGTGCAAACGCAGCCAGGGATGGTCGGGCGAACACTGGATCGCGAAGTCCAGCGCCAGCTCCAGCCCTTGCGCCTTCGCGGCGCGGGCCAGCGCGCGGAAGTCTTCCAGCGTGCCGAGTTCGGGGTGGATGGTGTCATGGCCGCCTTCGGCCGAGCCTATGGCATAGGGGCTGCCGGGGTCGGCCGGCCCGGCCTGCAGCGTGTTGTTCGGGCCCTTGCGGTACTTGCGGCCTATGGGGTGTATGGGCGGGAAGTAGAGCGTGTCGAAGCCCATGGCCGCGATGGCGGGCAGGCGGGCCACCACGTCCAGCAAGGTGCCGTGGGTGGCGGCATCCGGGCCCAGCGAACGCGGAAAGAGTTCATACCAGCTTGAGAAGCCGGCCGCACGGCGCTCCGCATCGACCTTGAGCACCGGGCTGAGCACGCTGAAGGCGCGTGGGTCGGCGCGCTCCATCAACTGCCGCACTTCGTCCGACAGCAATTGCCCGGTTTGCGCGGGCTGGCTCCGGTCGGCGCCCAGTTGCGCTATCGCGCGTTTGAGCCCGCGCCCGAGCTCCTCCCGCTCTTCCTGCTCCGCGCGCTCCAGGGCCGCTTCGAGCAGCAGCCGGCCTTCGCTGAGCTCCAGCGCGATGTCCTGCCCCGCGGCGGACTTTTTCTGGATCTCGTCACGGTAGGCGCCGAACACATCGGGCCAGGCCTGGATGCGGTATTCGTAGCGGCCCAGCCGGTTGAGCGGCAGCCCGGCGCGCCAGCGGTCGTTGACCAGCAGGCGCAGCGGCTCTTCCCGCCAGGCTTCTTCGCCGGCCATGCGCCACTGCAGGCAGGCCGCCAGCAGGTCATGGCCTTCACCGAAGATGTCGGCCTCCACGGTAAGGCGGTCGCCGACGCAACGCTTGGCGAGAAAACGCCCGCCGTCCACCGACGGGCTGATGCGCTCTATCGCGACGCGGGGCGCCTGCAACGCGGTGCGCAGGGCGCGCCGCACGTCCCGCGGCCCCAGGCTTGTGCTGCTGCCGGCCACCGCGGCGAACACTCGGGTTTCGGCGGGCGCCAGATCCAGCAGGCCTTGCGGTGCCTCGCCGGCAGGCCAGAGTGATCGCGCGGCAGCCAGCCCGTCAAAACGCGCGAGTGCGGCGGCCAGGTCCAGCGCCTGGGGCGTTTCGCCCGCATTGGCCACCAGCACCCAGCGGCCGGCTTCGTCGTGCGGCACAGCCGCCGCCTCGAGGATGGCGACAGGCGCGCCGGGCGCGGACAGCATGTGCCACGGCACGCCACCGCTGCCCGCAGGCGCGGCGGGCCGCGAGGCGCAGAGCGCGAGAGCCGGCTTCAGCGCGGCGGGCAGGCTTTCCGCGACCGCTTCGCCATCCGCGGGCGCCAGGGCTTCGCGCGAGACCAGCAGGCCGTCGCCGGTGAGGGCAGCCAGCCACAGCCGGCTTTCAAAGCGCAAGCCCTGGTCGTCAAGGCGCGAACCCGGCCAAGGCGTGGCGCGGTCTTCGCTTGCGACGGCCACGGAGGCGATCAGGGAGCCGAAAGGCCGCAGGCGCAGTGCCTCCTCAGCCAGCCACGCCGCGCGAAAGTCCCACCAGGCGCCGGAACTGAAGGCGGCATCAAAACCGCAATCGGCGAGTGATGCCAGGCGGTCGGCCGCGACACCCGGTGTCCAGGCCAGGAATTTGCAGTCGGGCAGCGCGGACTTGACCGCGGCGATCACAGCCTTGAACAGCGCGGGCGGCTCGGAGCCGTCCAGGCCCAGGCAGATGCCGGCCCAGCCCTGCGCTCGCACGGCCTCAGTCAGGCGGGCAGCGCAGTCTTGCTGCGCGCGCAGCTGGGCACTGGCATCGTGGAATGCGGCCTGCGCCTGCGGCCGGGTTGCCCTGGCAAAGCGGGGGTCGGGCAGTTCATCGGCCGCCAGGACCACCGAGGCGGACTCGCGCTCCGGCACCAAGGACGGCAATTGCAGCAGCGGCGCCATGCCCGCGGCTTTGGCGATGGCCAAAGCGCCGGCGGCCGCCGTATCGGCATCGCACAGCAGGTGGTCAAAGCCCGCTGCGGCGGCGGCGCGGATGTCGCTTTCCAGGTTGGCCGACAAACCGCCGGCCTCCGGTCCGGCGATGCGTTCGTAAGCGTCGAGCTGGTAAATGCAAGGCCGGAAGAGGGGCATGGCTGAAGGGCGACGGTTGTTGTTGTGCCGGTGGGGCCGGACGTTGATCGGAACTCGGAACTGACAACTTAATCCGCCCGCCGCCGCGCCGTGGTGTGCGTGTGGCGCGACATACTGTGGGAGAAGGCTTACGCCGCCGACGTGCGAAGGCAAAAAAGTCCGGCTGGAGCCGGATGGAAGGTCACCGGACCGCTGCGGGCTGACGCCCGCTGATGCCGTTCAAACCAGCGCCGGTGCGCGCGCGAGTTCGGTGCCCGATGTCCAGCTGTAGGTGTCCGAGACGATGGTGGACGGCGAGCCATCCTTGTTGACGGCCTCGCGGTACACGATGGAGGAGCCGCCTTCGTCCGCCTCATCGACGAACTGCGTGAGGTTTTTGCGCATCTGCGTTTCCTCGGCCACCACCTTGCGCACGAATTCGCGCTGGCTCTGGAAGCGGATGAAGGCCGGCAGCCTTCCGTCACCCAGGACTTCGGCCGGGT